>OMLO01001981.1_pt1 | contig 16213 bp, 8 predicted proteins | sample 1674811 | NCBI WGS metagenome assembly OMLO01 (sample SAMN06265003, study PRJEB25207) | coral metagenome | isolation source: Coral host | place: Mexico:La Bocana,Puerto Morelos, Mexico | collected 2008-11-13 | reverse complement strand
TGGCTTTGTCTTAAAGGGCTTATATCTGTTCCGGTGAATTTTAATGTTTATGGTTACAAGTCTGGATATACCAAGGCAATGGCTGCAAAGGTAATTCAAAATATTTTCAAAAGTATTCAGACTTGAGTATGTATTAGTTATTATGTACATGTACATGTAGTCTTTTGGAGGTAGTCTTGTGGCCCTTCAGGGTGCCAAGAAACCAATTTTGGGGCTTGTCCCATAGGCAAGCTGTAGTGAGATTTACTAGCCCAAAAATCATTCTCACTAGTCTCAAATAATTTCATCTGTTATTAAAGTGCTTCTGTAATTTGTATTCCTTTCAAAATTTCCCAAGAAACTTCACTTGCCTGATAGGCTAGTGAAAGACTGGATCCCACTATCCTGACTGGAAAATCTGCTAGCGGCAGGGCTATGACACACCCCTTCTTCAAAATGATTTAGACAGCTTGAACAAAGGGATGGCTGTTGGAATGACCTTGGTTAATGTTGACAGAGAAAGATTAGGATCATACCTACAGGAAATCTTAGAAACCCAATATTCTCTTTGTAAAGTCTCTGTAGAAGTCAAACTTGTTTTACTCGTCGATTTAACACTCGGACGGTACGGTTGCTAACAAAATAACGGAGTTACAAGTTACGACGAAGTACTAAATTAACAACAAGAAATTGACAAGATAAAGGACATAACAAAGATAACGATAACAGTATAAAATGACAAGCCTAGACACTTACATTGTTTGACTGCGGAACACTGAAGAGTGAATGGGCGAACGAACGATAAAACTGCGTAAAAAACTGATTTCAACTAAGCAGAACATCGACTGCAAAATAACCACTAAAGCTAAAACGTACGACAATTATACTATAGAGAGAAAGCAAAATTATGCAAAAAAACCTAACAGAATATAAAATGGCACGAAAGCACGGTAAGCATACGAAAAGAATGCAAAGAATGCGCAAGTAAATGAAATAAACAAAACAAAGAACGCGGCAGCAACAGTCTCTAAAATTAAAAGAGATTAAACAAGTAAGGTTGAACGGTCAACCATTCGCTGGATATTTACAGCACCTGAACTAAAAGTCGTTTATTTAACAATAATTTTATTGTCTTTGATATTTCTTCTACAGAATCGTCTCCTGACCATTGTCAATAAGCGTCTTTCAGAGGAGAAAAATGGGTGAGTAAATCATGAACAGTGTAGAAGCATTCATTAATAAGTCTGGTCTCTCCTTGAGAATTAAAATTTTTAGCAATGTTCTAGTCTAGTCTTACTGCTGTCAGGTAAGACTTTCAAGGATCTTTGTATTTCCTGTTTTGAAGATCCTTCAGGATCTACATGAAGATGTTATTGAAGATCCTCAAATCTTTTTAAGATTTACCTTAGTTCCTGTAGAGACCATTGACAGATCCTCATCATTTAGGATCTTTAGCTCTGGTCACTGAAGATCTTTTAAGATCCTTTAAGACTGCAAAATTCCACAAAACCTACTTGGTAAATTGATTGAAGGGGATGGTGTTGCATTGCAGAAAATATCCATATTGAAAGACTTGAAATCTGAACATGACATTAACCTTTCACTACTGGCAATTTTATTTTGTTTTAGGTTCCTAAATGTTATGAGAGAATCAGAATTTAAGTCCAAGTCTGAAATGGCAAATCATATTTTGTTATTTGTGTCCGCTCTGGTTCCAAAGGCTTTGTCTTCTTTGATGACATCGTTCTGCATTGAACTTGCTAAGCCCCAGAATGTAAGTAAATCAATTAATCAATCAATCAATCAATCAATAAATTCATCAGTCAATCAATCAATCAATCCATGCATTCGTCCTCCTTTCAAACAGCCCGAAGATAGATCAACCACTCCAATGAAGACTCAAACAGTCACTTAGGTACTGACTGTGGGATGTCAAATAGTAAGACTTTCAATCAGTGTTAGTCTGTTGGTTGACGAGCTTCTTTCAGGTTTCCATCATTTGCAGGTAGTTTTGTAATTGGCTAAATAACTTAAAACACCGTAACTGGTTGGCTGTTAGACAACCGGTCGGTCCATCAGTTGGCACCAGTAGCTGGTTAGCTATTTGATTGCAAGACGAACGGAAAGATTCAAGTTTGTCTTGAACAATCCTAGATCGCTGTTAGACCTGTTAACTAGAGGAGGTACATGAAGCAAAATTAAGGGGAAAACTATGATTAAAGCAGTGTGAGCATTAATATTGGGTGTGTGAATTCAACAACGACTTCCTTCAGTTCGTTCCGGCAGTAAATGTCATGTGCAGATTTCTTTTAGCACTGATCTTTTAGCAGTGATGTTAATAATAAGAGAAGACGGTTATAAAACTTGACGAGAAACAAAATTGCATTCTGCAGTTAGCGATAACGCTGCTAATGGCATTGTCGTGATTGAATTCCAGCTTGAAAAGCGCCTCAAAGCAGCGCAAGACGATAGATATTTGGAAAATGTTCTTTTAGAGGTAAAACGACTTTGGCCACCGTTTTTAGGAGGACGAAGAATAGCAAAAGAGGTAAACATTTGCTCTTTCTTCCTTTCTATTTAACAATTAGATTACGAGTTCAACTATCGAAGATAGAAATCGAGAACGAGTAATCTAATTTCAACATAAAAATAAGCGAAATTGACAAACCGCGTTTCCACATTGTCGGATGCATTGTTAAGTAAATGTGTAGGTTAACTAACCTACACATTATTACTTGACATCCGACCATGTCAAAACGTCGTTCATTGATTATTTCGCTAACTTGTTTTTTGTGTTTAAAATATTCCCTCACGCCTTACTCAATAATCTAATTGTTTTAGTATAAATCTACAAGTCGTTCCAAACTTTATCTAAGTCCTCTTCACAGACAAAGCGTAGAGAAACCACGCACTGCTCGTTATTGAGTAACTCGGAACAAAACACAGAACGGTTTTAGTCCCAGTTTTAGTGATAGAACGCTATAGAAGATTTGGACTAATTTTCTATGCATTTAGACTATGAATGTGTCGCGGTTTACCGAGGTATGGTAACCACAGGCGAAGGGAAGATTACAGTGTACCAGTCATGAACTGTTTTTCTTTTTTCTCCAGGATGTGGTAATAGACGGCTATAGAGTCCCCGGTGGTTACTATGTAGGTTTCCTCACAAGAGCTGCAAACTGCGACCCTAAAATATTCCCCGAAGCCGAAACGTTTTTACCGGAACGATGGGACACTTGGTGAGAATTATAACGGAGCTGATTAGGAAGTTAATTTCATTCCCTTTTGTTCGTTAGCACAATCCTAACATAAACAACTTTGTGTTGAGCATAAGTTGTGCCGTTTGTTTCGATTCTTTAACTCTTTTTCCCCTTTTTATCCCAGAACATGTACCTGTTTGAAAGGTGCCTTTGTTAATGAATTCACCTGTAGTATAATTAAGAGCAAAATCTTGATTTAGAATAGGTTTCCTGACCTTTAAAAGGAGTAGTATTAATTGAGTGATTTGTTTTCCGTAGTAACCAGTTGGACCGGGATCGAGTGTGGACTTTTGGTTCTGGTCCACGAATGTGCGTAGGGCATAAATTCATTCACAAGATATTAAAGGTTTGTATTTCGTGCCCGTTTTACCTAAGACATGCAACCATTGTTGTGATGTTTTCGGAAAAGGGACTTTAAAATTGTGCTTCTGAAGTGAGAAAGGGAGAGTACCTAGTACAGAATACAAAGCTTAGCAGTGGGCGCGTTATTGTTACTGAAAGGGTGTTGCAAAACGGAAAGGTCGTTGTCGTGTACTAAAATGGCGAGAAAATTTGAAAACCGCACCCAGAGTTTTCAAAATGATTTCCGTTCACACGCAAATGTAAAGCCGATGTTTTCAAATTGCTCCGCTTTGACGAGCGTTTTCGAAAAGCTCCGTTTTCGTGACGGATTAGTTTGAACGTTTTCAAATTCCTCCGCTGTAGTGTGAATGGGACCTAAAAGGTAAATGACTTGCGCGCTATAAATAGCAAGTTAAACCACATGCTACTGAGCAACACAATTTGTTTTGCTCGTGGGGCACGTGCGCCGCACGGTCAGTTATAAATCCTGGTACGTTTCTTAGTCGTCCTGTTCAAAACAACCAGATAGAAACGACTAAGTGTCTGGGTTCTAAAGAGTTACAATAGAGTTTTCTACGATTCCCTCGTGCTTGAAAGTTGTCTACAGACAAATATTAAATTCACTGGGAAGTCGGTCATTGGAAGGGGCAACAATGAAGCCATTTGGGTCCAAATGCCCGAAAAAAAGTTACAGAAAACTTTCTCAAGTTGCAAGTTACTTCCCCAAATAACAAAGTTTGTATTGCAACATACTTGAATCCTCTGAACTAATATCAGTGAAATGTTCAGGCGAATTAAACTGATAAGGTTTATGGCTTAGATTAGGAGATAAGTAATAAGTAAGTTAAATCTGAAATAAAGCAGCTAAAACAACGTTGTTGTCGCTTCCATCATGGTCACTTTAACGTTACCTTCGGAGGCGGCTTTTTTGAGTGTTCCCGGAGTACTTTTCATGGTCTCCATGCGAAGAACAACATTTTTGCTGTCGGCATAATGTTCTTACGAAATGACTGAGCCTGCAGTGTTGGCCACTCATGCTGGCCTGCGATGTTGCCAAAACCATGACGTAACGTTATGGCGTCAATCTAACGTAACTTCGGAGACTTTCGAAACTCTACGTGGGGGCTAGGGACGATCGAAAAGTAGGGTGCCAAAGAACTAACAGTAAGACTTGAACAGACTATCGTTATGCATAGGCTCCTGCGTTATGTTAACTACTCGTCTTTGTCTTTCATTTTTGCAGCATCTTGCGAAACATCTCCTTCAGTCGTTCGAGTGGGAGCTGGTACCGGACCAGGATTTGACATACAAATGGCTTCCAGTGTCACGCCCGAAGAATGATGTACAAGTTCTGTTCACAAAGATTGGATTATGAAATGGGCGCGATTTTGGGCATATTAGTTTTTACTCATTTTATTTTGTATTCAAATTTTGTCTGTTTCATTTTTTAAAAAAGAAGTCATTCGCTAAATGAAGTTTTAAAATATATGTTTTTGTATTGTTTTGTTTTAATTTCAGGTGGAGTTTCTTTAAAAGTGATTTTTATAACCTCCAATATACACAAGTTGTAACAATGTCTGTTTTTTAAATATTTAATAAAAAAATTCTGGTGGAGCTCCTGCGCGCCAAAGAAGTGCGAGCGATGCTCGTTTTCGATTGGATCGCGGGCTCATGTTAGGTTAACTTATTGTAGACAGGGCCGGGTTGTTCGGAAGCCGATTAACCCTTGCCCAGGATTAAATGTTAACCGATTATTGAAACTCGAAACAGAAGGCCAAACAATATACAGAAACCGTAAAGTTACAAACTCAAATCAAAATTCTCGGTTATCCTACTCAGAGGCTTTGTGCGACCCGGCCCAGGAGCTCCGCTTCAAGGCTTGGCTAAACCTATATGTTACGAGAATTGTAAACTCCTTGAAAAACCTGACGTAATTGCGCTTTCCAAGCGTTGATCCCTCTTATAAATAAAGTACCCATTGACTGGATTGTTCAGTGTTGCTTTGTACAGAACTAGCCTCGGAGAAGCAAGAATTTGTTGGTTTGTCGAGAGAAAAATTGAGCGCTTGGTTTTGTCTAGTGCCAAACCGCCTTTTCGTGTTATGTGTGGGTACAATGAAATGATTACGGAAGAGTTGGGCTCTCAGTTTGTCAAGTCGGGCCATCAATGCGGCTGAACCCGTTCATATTCCGGAGTTGAGAAAGACAGTTGTAAAGAAGAACATCATAGACCTCTTGCAGTCACTCTTTTCTGTTAGGATCCGAGGAGTGTTTGCCCCCGCAAATGTGAACGCGAATGCGCCCTTGTTCCGTATTATTCGTCCCGTATTCCTTGCCTTATTTTGGGAGAAAAATCCGCAACAATCTCGATCAGTAAGGAAAAAGGAAAATGCAAAAAAGCTAACGAAAGAAAACAACAGAACCCCAATATTTAAGCCATAAGAATTTATTTGATCTTGCATCTTAACAATTGATGTTTGACTGACAAAGAGAAAATGGTGAAAAAATGGACACGATCTAGACCGTTCTCTAGTTTCGAGGATCTGTAAGGCTGGTCTCGAGAGACACATCGCGCCCGCGCGCGTACCTCTCACAAGAGACCACTGCCTCGCAGATCCTAGAAATCAGAAAGCCTACATTATGAAAGCGCTTTTCTTTATTAAAACACGGACTTGCGCTAGATGTAGTGGGCAAGCAGACCCACACATTAAGCTCATAAATATTAAATCTTGGTTGAGAGATACGAATGCGAGCCTCTAAAGTCGTTTTCTTGGAAATCAACCCACAGCACACCGTAAATCGTGTATCAAACTCGATAGACATCTAGTCATCGCTTCTCTAGCAGTCGATTTTAATCATTACTGAAAAAGGGTTAGCTTTTATTCAGTGCAACCTGGCCAAATCCTTCTGTGAAGTTGCAACAACTAGGAAGCTTACAGCGCGGGTCCGTGTTTGATTTACTTTCAATGTAAACTTAACGGGCTTATACGAGCTTTGTAACCTAACTGAAAAAGGAACATACTAGTCAATGAATGATTGAATACGGCTGAATATCTCCCGAAAGAATACCATATAACTTTCTTTTAATTATTCTATGTACAATTATCCATATTATCATTAATTTCAATTACTATATCACCATTCTTCAAACTCGGCATGGTATTTTTCATAACTAATTTAAAAAGAGCACTACTTTAGATAGTTGGAAAGGCGTTTTGCTACTGCCATAGAAAAGTTCAAGTTGTAAAGATTTGTTGCAGTGTTACTGAATGGTACAAAAACACCCTTTCCACTGAAATAACAGTTTAAAAAGATTCTTGATGTAGGTAGCCGTTAAATAGCTTCTCATCTATGCCGGCCACTAGGGGCGCCTGTCTGTTTACAACTGAAAGTTAGGATTTCGTTTTCCACTTGATTCATGTTGAATTCATATATCGTATACAATCCTTAAGTTGATTACGAATTTAAGCCATGAAAATAATGCTTTCTATTAACCTTAAAATGTGTCTAGAAAAAATAACCCTTCGTGAGGAATTCAGTATTTTAAGAACGCTGTTAAGCTAAACTAGATCCACTGTGTGGCATATCAAAAATAAACAGATAAGTGCACATTGTTCAAAAACACGAATACCAAATGTAGAAAACCGCTGTAGATGTCAACAAACGATAGGAAAACTTCAAAATTAAATAACACATTAAAAAAATGTACAATAAACGAAACGAGACTTGATTTCAATTAACCATAGTTAGAAACAACACCATACGTGATTCTAAACAATAATTATTTTGCTAGTGCACGCACTATCTCAATCATTTTCAATGCAAAGAAATTGTTTGTCTCAGTTTTCCGAGATTCACTCCGTTTGCGTAAGTAAAAAGAGGCTAACCCTGCGAATAATTTACAGGAAAAGTCCCTTACGGAGCATATACTTGAGCATATACGTGAAAACACTCTTATCGGCCTGTTACCTCAAACTAGAGGCAAACAATTTATAAGCGAAATCTGGTCTCGCAGCCATCGTTTTCTCTTTTTTGTCTATTTTTAGTACAGTGTTAGTAGACTTCTTTATCTAAGTGGGTCATAGTTTGACTTCTAAATTACATTAACACATTCATGTTTTTTTTTCAAAGAGTGATCTTTCATCTTAGATGTAGCAGGCTTGGCGCTGCTCTGCTAAACCGCCTGTTCTGCTAGCTAATCTTGTATAAAAGATTGCCCATGACTTGTGGGGTTCCACCTCCACATTTTAGTTACTGCAAACGTTGTAAAATATGTTACTGTGTTTAAATAGTGCGTCTATTAGACCGCGTCTATTCAGGTGTTTAACGTTTATGTGAAATAAGGACTCAAGATGAACTACTTCCTAACAAGTGAAGGCCTTTGTGTCTGTTTTGGGTATAAAAACATTCACCTCTAAATCGAAGATTCGAACTGCGTAACAGGCTGGCTCTCATCACCCGCATTCTTAAAAGAAAGGTAGACACTTTCGTCATCAGTTGCAAACCGCGCAAAGCCAGGGACTGGGGAAAGGCTTTCATTGGCAGGACCAGCCTGCGCAAGAGCTTCTTCCTCAGAAGTAGTCTGCTGGCCAGCCGCTTGCCGCTGTTGGCGTATTTCCAGGCCTGGCACGGGTGTTTGAGGTGGGCTAAGGTGATTTTGCGACAAAGCTGGATTGTCCACATCTGGGATTGGATCATTTGACTTGCAGAAGAACCAAGAACCGAAGTAGAGAGCGGCTGAAAGGACTGCAAGAGGAAAATCAAACAACGCTATTGAGACTACGAGTTTACATTCTGCTACAAACCTTTCAACGCTGTGATTTATTAACCTTTCGCATCACCTCCAGCAAGTTGTTTGGGTTAACATGTTTCGTTTAAAATTCCTAGTAAGTTTTAAGTCTTGAATAACTTCAACGGTGTTTACTTCTGTTTTGCACAAAGCTGTTTTAAACTCTCTGTTACGTTGGTAAATACTTGAAGAATCTAGTTCTACACCAAAACGCAACTTTTTGCTGCGATGGCCGAGAGTTGAAAACTCAACACTTGCCCACTTGAATTTTGTGATGATTTCAAGGTTACTCGACGTGCGGTTGCCTCATGGTTAGTGCGCGCGCCTGCGGATCGAGCGTTCCGGGTTCGAACACTGGGCGGGAACACTGTGTTATGTTTTATGTGCAGACACTTTACTCTCAAAGTGCCTCTTTCCACACAAGCGAATTTAATGTTGGGGATAACACTGCGGTGGACTAGTATCCTATCCAAAGCGGAGTAGAAATATTCCAAGTCGCTTCATGCCACGGAAACCGTGATGACCTACGGCCTTATGCACCACTTGGTTCATATGCAGACTTAACCCCAAAAACGAGCACTCTAGGTTGCCGCAATTACAAATTTATGAGCGGATGGTTTGTTTAAGTGCAGCCCTTTTCCGATCGGCACCACCTAATCACCTCTCTATTCGCTCGTTCAATTCATCCTGAAATTCCATATTGATGACGCAGCCATACAGATGTCTGATTGGTTGTTGCTGGGTTACGGTTTTACGTGCACAGGCAATAACCAATCAGAGACTGCACATATGCAATAGGTCTACGTCTTTCTCGGACGCTGGAAGAATTCAGTCAGCGCGCGAAGAGGAAGGCCAGAAGGGCAAACAAGAAACTTACTTTGAAAGAATAGACCAGCGGCTACTAGTAAATAGCTGAGCAGTTCGTTGTTGTACTCCAGACAGCTTCCTCTACCGTTGCATGTCTCTTCCCACAGGATGCACGTCTTGTCTATAAAAGCACCGAATATAACAGGACCAGGCATAGAACCGAACATACACAGAAACAACCACTGCAGGCCTAGAGCGTACGTCCGCTGATTGTCTGGAACACATCTGGAAACACAAAAATAAGAAACATTGAGTCAGTCTAAGCGAGCCTGCGATATCACGCACTGTAGCTGCTAAACAACATTACGTCACCTCATCGTGACGAGCTTGCAAAACAATCTTGGACGCGTAAGCAAGTGCAAGCTTTTGACTGGCTAGACGGGTTAGTGAGAATCATAAGTCTTTCGCATCATTTTTTTTTAATTTAGTAAAACACGATTGGTCGACTGGGGAAATTGATCGCGAGAAACGAGAAATGGTGCGTTCAATTTGCAAAATATCTTATCAGAGACTCCCAATCAACGCAGCCTAAATATGACAGGTAATGATGTGTCTACCCTGAAAAATTTCTACTTTGAAAATTTCCTTATAATAAAAACAGTTAAACTAACACAGTAACAAACAGCAACAACATACGCAAACAGATACAAATATAGAACAGGATTAAAAATAAAACACATCACAGCTCCATATCAATGACGGCCGAACGTAGGCCATCCTTGAAACATACACTACGGCGGTAAACGAACTGACCAAACTCACAGCAAGACGAGAGCTCAAATACAACTGAAACATACAAGAACCCACCTCAACACCACAGTTTTGTTGGGCGTGGCGTTCATGAAATTGAAGATAAGTAGCACAACAGCGCCGAACAGAAATGGTATCAAATTCTTACAATCCCGGTCACACGTCCCCTGTTTGGCTGTGCCGTAAGGAAGAGGCCTTTCTGGAGACGGTATGCAACGGCAGTTCTCATAAAGCTGCGGCAAAAATAAATAGACAAAAAAAGTATAAGCCCAGTGGCATGTTTCTTGAATAATTCTTCACGCCTATAACACCACCACCGGGGCCCGACGGCTATTCTTCATGTCCAGAATTACCCTGAAAAAGATTTTATGTCTAAAAACTGCCGGATTGTCACAAAGTTTAGAAGTAAATGGCATTTTTGTTGGGGCAGGTAACAGATTTTATCTTTTTTATCTTTTTGTAAAGAATCAGATTAATAGCTCAACAGAATAGATGAAGTAGATGGTGATTTTCGTTAGCAGCTGGCTAATTTTTAAATGCAAGGTGTTCTAACGTTCAAACTTAAAATAAAAATTATGAACGATACGAAGGACAAAACAAGGGTGGAGTAGTGCAATGACAATCGAAATACTCTGATGATACGACAATGACAAATTACGAAACAGCCTCACATACAGTTGAGAAATATTATAACATAACCAAAAGAAACATGTTGAAGCTAGTGTGGGAGCGTTGACGTGCTTATTTATCGGGTGTTTTTTGGGGGGTTCTTTGAGGAAGAGAAAGAATGATATTTGGGTGTTAACAGCGACTTTCGAGAATTTCAAAGTGTATCAGGCTTCTACCTCTCTTCCTTCGCCCATCTTTCGTATTGTGCATCCAGCGTGACACGGGGAGAAGTATGACAACTCATCGACTCCACAAACTGGATCGTACTCACGGCTATTACAGTGACACAGAGAATTACACGGAGCAGACTTGTTAATCTCGGTCAGTGTTCTGTAAAAAATAGTGGAATCAGAGTTAAAAGGCGTCACTATAGTCACTTGTACTGACATGCCACGAAATCAAAGTTCTGAGAAATATGAAGTAATAAACACATCACACCACGCACGAAAACGTCAACAAAATTAAAGTTAGAAACAGAAGGAGCTTCATGTAACCACTACAGGAACGGAGAACAACCGAGCTTGTCATACGCTTGTCCTAATTTTTATTTTAAAGGAGTTATAATGAAGGAATTATAGTGTTTTTAACTCCTTATTACCAGGAATGATACTCTTTCCTGCGATTGTCAATCCATTGCCAAGCAGAGAAAAGACATTAATAAAAAAATAATAAAAAAATGAGACCCTGATGTACCACTAAATTCTCTGCACTAACATCAAAAGGGATGTATAAAAGCAGGTAAGGAGAATACAAACTTTGATAAAAAAAGGTTTTTGTACCTGTTGTTGTATGGTTGACTGATGCCAGCAAGCAATGTGGTCTTACAGCCAGGAATCAGAAATGTTAACACAGCCCAGGTGCCGATGAACTGGAAGATAAAACAATACTTGGCGGCGATTTTACACGAGCGTCTCACATCGACCCTCTTGACCAAGTAACTCCCCAGGAAAATACCGCCAGCGGTCCCTGGGATAATCACGATGCCAGAGAGGATTCCTAGGGGGAAAATACACACATAGTAAGCCTCAAATATGAGGGGAACCAACCGAAAAATGCAGGATTTGGGGGTATAGAAGATTATTTTCGGAGCAAGTCACGAAACTAAATATTTCAAGTCGACTAATGGTAAAAAGCAAAAGTGCCGTATTCACATAAAGGTTCATATCGTATTCTCGGTCGCTGTTATTTACTAACCTGCTGTGGACGAGGATTTGCCGAACTGCGACTGAATAAACTTCGAGACGAACGGCCCCAGTCCTGTGGCGATAAGCGTAGTACAGCAAAAAGCACAGGTGTTAAACATGAACGTTTTGTTTGTCAGAATGGATTTCGTGGCAGGTAATATATCTTTCAGTCGTCCTTGAATGTGCTCATCTCTAGGCGGCAAAAGTCCCTCTTTAATCGCCGCCATTCGTTGTTCTCGGGCTCCTGGCATCTCTTTAGGGTAGCCAAGAAGAGCTATTGAGGTGCATAGTAGTAGCAGTCCCCCGAAAAAGTACCCTAGCCACCAGGCCCCGATCCAGCGGGGATCATCGGGCGTCAAGTCAACTCCAGGGGGCTGGAAATGAGAAAAGTTCAAGAGGAGTAAATAAATGGAGAACTACACAATGTCTGCCTAAAATAATCCGTATTGTTAGGATATTGAACCCAAGGGAGACAGTTATTGGATAAAAAGGCTCTGAGACGAATAATACTAAAATGGGAAGTGGATAAAAGTGGATTTGAACGCCTCACCTGTATGAGATCAACCCAAACATTCAAAAGCGATCCTCCTGCTACGTAACCAATCCCAGGGCCAAAAAACGTGGCCGTAAACCACACCCCAAGATACATGGGCGCCACCTTAGGGTTCACATTCTCGTCAATATACGCGGGGCCAAGAGTAAACAGGGGCGTGGTCCCAGCTCCTAAGAGAAGCTTAGCCCCTATAAACACAAGCATGTACTTCCAAGCGGTGTATCCTTTGGCTTCTGCGCACGTCTCTTCGTCTCTTAGTATTCCAGTAGTGTTAAACAGACACGTGTCTCCGGTGCCAGTCGTTTCAAATTGAAGAGGGGTGTACTTGCCCACCAACACGTGGGGCAAGGCGAACAGTAGACATCCTAGACTAGTTACCAGGGCTCCTATGCCTAGCCAGCGCGCTTTGTTCCGGTGGCCTCCAAAGTAACTGATGAAGATGATTAGAAGAAGAGCGGACACATCGTTTGCTGCTATAATCATTCCAGTCTGCTTGCTACTTAGTTTGAATCTCTTCTCAAGCGAAGTGAGACCTGCAGCCGTCATCCCAGTGGCAATCATTCCTAAACAGGAGTAAAGGAAAATAAAACACATTTTTACTACATTTTTATTCCACCTATCCGAGTATTTTACTCCTCCCTGGAGCCCTTGCAAGCCTATCCCGGTCAGCCTATACCCCAGTGTTTTGTCTGACTGACCTCACAAATCCTAAAAATCCAGTATAAAAGTCTGCAGTATAAAAGTCTGCCAAGTAGCCCATCAGGCCTGCGCTTATCTCCTGTTTCTGTAGCATAAACCAACTAGGAGTATTACTGCTACCCCTTACTTTCTAGCATTATATTCGTCGATTCCCATTTATACCCCTAAGAGAAGAGGGGCACCGTGAGAGTTAAGTGTCTCGCCAAGAACACAACACCATGTCCCCGACCAGCGCTCGAAACCGGGCCGCTGAATCCGGAGTCGAGTGCACTAGCCATGAGGCCACCTCGCGCATTAAATGTACCCGTATTAAAATGAATTGAATGAAGTTGCAGGTTGAAAAGTAATTTTTCTTACCTTGCATAAAGGAATAAAGAGTAAGAAACACGAGGAACCATTTTGGCGAGTTAAGTTTTTGTAGGAATTTAGGTCTGAATGATCTCCACCCGCAGAGGAGATCTCTCTCATCGAGCTTGACGTCGTCGTCTTGCATTTTAGCGGAATAACTTTACAGCTTATACGTTAAAGAACTGGAGAAAAACATGACCCTGAAAAAAAGAAAACTAGTATATTAACACCAAGATAAATAAGGTAATCACGAGATTAGAACTAAACGAAATTTATAACAAACAACTCCCTGGATCTTTGGCAGCGATAAATTTATTGCAACTTGAACTGTCTTGTGTTCATTGCCTTGTACATGGCGAAATGTTAAACCCGCACAAGACTATCAAATTGAGGTTGTTTCATTTTCCTGAAGGCCCGCAGAATTAGTGTACACGCACGAAGTGTAACGAAATGTATTTGCACAGAACTGCGCGTACATAGAAGGATACTGACTAGCAGCTTGGGCGCTGTTAAATGCACGGATGACGGTCGGACAACCTTAGTTAAGGGAGAACATGGCTAAGTTACGATAAGCTAAAACAACGATTGGAAGTCTTAATTCTCGTTACATTAATCAAAACTTCGTCAAGCAAGCACCTGATGAGAAAAATGATAATCATCAAACTCGGGTTTTGTCCTGATGTGCCCAGTTCTCATAACTATACATAAATAACAGAATGATGCATTCTTTGAGAATATGACTTGATTTTCGCCAGGTACAGTATTTCTATGTAGATAACCCGTTTGGAAGGTTATGAACAATTCAACGGAGTTTTTCCTTGCCCAAGGTGGCCAATGTCAATGTTTTTGTAAAAAAAAAAAAAGCTAACAGCAGACATCTACACCACAATATATCATGTGGCTTAAAAAAATATCTAAACGCTCAAAATGTTCAGAAATACCTAACCAAGGAACCAGCAATTACTTACTCAGGGATAAATTGCATGAAAATGTGGGGCAGGTTTGCTCGTGGTTTTCCTCTAACTGCTTTAGATGAAGAACTAGAAATATGGAGGCCTCTGTTTTTGCTTGTTGTTTTAAAACAACCGAAAACTGGGTCCTTTCATTTGTAGGAGGGCTCATTAGTCTAGACAAATAATTCATCGCTTGACAAAACGTATAAATTCTCGGCCAAGGCACAATATATAAAAGATCGACATATTTCACCGCGGTCTGTCGGACGTTTTCAAAGGACGACGAAAATGGTAACAACAAAAACCAAATCCGCAATCCTTTGACGGATGCGGAGCTTTTCATAGACACGAAGAAAATAATCGAAATAATTGACAGAAGAGACAAAGTACGAAGCCCACACTATAGAGACAAATAAGAAACCGAAATTTAAACCACTTTAGTTAAGGTTCGATTGAGCGTAACCAAAACAACGGCTGTGTGAGGCAACTGGCGAATGACATAATATTCTAAACAATATTTTTCTTTTTGAAATGATAGAAAATAGGACTTTGTTTCGAAAGAGACTTGTGTTTCCTTCCATGACAAAAATGCAGTAAAATTAATTTTTTTCTATTCTGATTCGATGAAATCAGACAGTATTGAAAATGAAAGTTGTTACTGATAACATTGACGAGACAAATTTTAAATGAAACCTTTGACAGTCTCGAAATTCAATCTTGTTTTGTGTAATCCGATTGATTGCTCTTGAGCAAAAACGATTCATCTGAATATGTCAGTAGGAAAATGCCAAAGTAATGAAGTTTTTTCCAAGAGCATTCGTACAGCAACATCTGTCATAATCTTGGGCACTGGCAAAAATTGAAATCGTTTCTTGCTTTCCAGGATTCTCAAAGTCAACCATTAAGTTTAGTGCTCGTTTAGAAAGCGTCTTTGTGAATATCACATATCTAAAACTTCAATACAGAAAGTTACACTGAATCAGCGATCTCACCTTCGAGAAGTTTCGCGTTGGAACCTCATGCTAGGGAACCATATTGCCAGCATGGCAAACAGAATTACAAAAAGAAACGCTGAGTAACGACTGGAGCAAAGCTAAAAACAACACCAGCTGTGACGCCGGGATAATATCAAAACTTTATGCTTATTGTAAGTCACAAAATGAAAACAGTGGGTTAACCGCACAGGAGATGATTGATAACTATTGCCCGCATCCTCAAAAATAACACAACAATTTAAATAGCACCGATAAAACGCAACGGCCGTGAAACTTTCCGAATAAAAAAGGAAATTTAACTAATGAAACCGCGCAGTTCATATCCGGTTGAAAATTTTCACAATAAAACAAGCGCTGTGATTGGTCACCTATATGGTCTGCACAGCTCTGTGTAAACACGGAGATTTAATAGGCTAATTTTATTATTTTTTACCTCTTAAGAATACATTCACGTCTTCCAATCAGCATTTTTGGCCTTTCAAACTAAACTGAAAGGCTGGTTTCAAACGAACGATTCTGCTGCGATTTTCACGTGAATGTCAGCGACATTCATTTCCTTGCTGTGCGGGCAAATATTCGTTAAAACACAACAAGGCAACCATTGCAACCATTCCTTAAATAATGCTAACCCCTTTATGTGGTTTACGCCAATTATTTCAAAATTGGGTACTGACTGACTTACACTTCAGATAGACATTCGCCGATTTATAAAGAACAATGAAAACACATAACAAACTTTTGAACAAAAGCATTCATTTCCTTGCTGTGCGGGCAAATATTCGTTAAAACACAACAAGGCAACCATTGCAACCATTCCTTAAATAAT
>OMLO01001980.1_pt1 | contig 16213 bp, 10 predicted proteins | sample 1674811 | NCBI WGS metagenome assembly OMLO01 (sample SAMN06265003, study PRJEB25207) | coral metagenome | isolation source: Coral host | place: Mexico:La Bocana,Puerto Morelos, Mexico | collected 2008-11-13 | reverse complement strand
AATTTTTCGTGTGATATTCAGGTTCAAACAGAATTTTCAACACTAAGTGGTCATATGATAAAATTCTTATTGAGGCTCGGTCCGTACGTCCTGACCTCGAGCCAAATATTTTCCCAAATATTGTTACTCTGTGATTGGTTGATCGAGAGGTCTTCTGGAGAGATGGCATTTTCACCCGGCCGCTGGAGTGATGGCCATTTGATTATTTTCATTAAAGTAAACCTCGAGTTTATTACAGTCCAATTGACCAACCACAATGCAACTATACAACGTCAACAGCCATATAGGTCAATATTACAACATCATCTTACCCGTTCGATCATTTAAGCTTTCGGATTTTTCGCTCCGTGATCTTTCTTCCTTTTTTTTCTTTGATTATTTTTTAATTAATCTTCTGACATCTGTTAACCGCACACTGGGTCAATAAAAATTGCAGATACTAAGCTGAAATCTTCAAATTTCTCTTGGAAAATCATTTCAAGATAGTCTAATTAAAGTGTATCCCCAATAAACAGTTAAAATGTTTTACAATTTAAAGGCGTCGCTGCATCCGCAGTAAATTTTAAAACACACAATACCATTCAGACCCTGAGTTCTTGCATCACGATTAAATGTTTTATGTTATTGTCTGAAAAAAAAATGATGGTTTCAATTTACTTCAGAAGCGTACAGAGCCAGACTAAATATAAAGCCATTTCTTTGGGGAAACTGAAATTAAAATGGTACACCCCATACATAGGTAGACAATGTTACCTAACTTGGAGTAATTTCGTCGAAGTTTGTTTTGATAATTGTTTTGTATTGATTATGTGTGAAATCGTTAAGAATAAAAAAGGCAGCTGGAGAGGTGTAAAATTTCTTTTTTGTGGATCATAGACAATCGTTCGCAGTCTTAGTAATTTTGTAGGAAATAATCTTCGATTATTGGTTAATTTGCAATTGAATAGGGAACTTTCCAGGTTGATGGACAGCTGAAAATTGGTCCATATTTTTTTATTAGGTTTACAATTTTTGGTAAACCAAAATGGTTAGCCGCAAATTTGTTTTCCACATATTAAATTGCCCACAGCGTAATAATTTGACAATACGTTCGCTTATTGGCTACCTCGCTGTAATATTTTCTTCGAGCAATGATAAATAAAACAGAGACGAGCACTGCCAGTCACTGAAATCATTAAGTGTAGATATATCTGTATACACATACGAAGTGAGTGATGGAATATTTACCGGGGCTTTGTTTGTATCTACCAGTTTGGCAAACAGAGAGATTTTTAAACTGTATATCAAAACTTTGAATTTATAACGGAAATTAACTGTAAAGACGAAGGTTAAGCCTTGTATCGTCACATAACTGAACCATGCAGGATCACTGTTTGATTTTTTCCTTCGAATCTAAACTAAAACATCAAGAAAATGCCAAGGAAGGAATCACAGTTCCTTTCATACGTTTGTTGCACTAATTTGTAGCTGAAAAGGAAGTCTTAAATTATGTTACTAAAACCTTAACCAAATCCGACATTGCATTTCAGTTTTGTAATACTTGCTTTAAGGTATTTGCAATTGCTTAAGACTAAACATTTGTAATTATTTTCCTTTACGAAAATTTTTCTTGCCTGATCAGGTCTTTCTTCAGTCAGCTTGAAAAGCTTAGAAAGAAATTAGTCTTTAAATTCTAATCTTTAAATGTCGTTTGGTTAAAATACCTGTAGAAATTAAAGTGATTACAAATCTCGTCTTGCATCATAACAAACTGCGAAAGAATTACGACGCTCGACCACCTTAAATTTCTATTTTGCAGATGTGTAAAAAATCTACCGGCTCATTGCAAATCACACAGAAGAAGAAGTACATTCACAACCACAGCAAATACTGTTTCTCTTACCTGGTCTTAGAACAATGTTTCGTTTCCTTAGCTTTCAACACACGTCCAGAAGATTCTTATCCATCACATCTCTACAACAGAAGCTGTGGATGAAATATGTAAATACTTTACAAGATTCGCGGTTTTAGAAACCTTAGCGCGAGTTGTCTTATCAATTGTCGACAGGAACTATGCTACTTTTTTTACGTCAAACGTCTGTGTTTCAAATTTTCCCCAAGGTTTTACCATCTAGGTATTCTGTGAAAATTTGACAATTTGATTCTGTTGAAAATTTAAATATTTGACTGCGTTGCGCGAACAAATTTAGTCTGATTTACTAGGTTTTTTTTTGTTTTGAATATGTGGTTAGCTTTCCAAACCGAGAATTTGTTCCCGACTGGAAAGGTGACGAGAAACATGAATAGATTCATGTCCCATTAGTTTATTTGCAAGACAATTAGCTTCTGTAGAAAGGAATCATTGTAACCATCAACACTGGACACCAGTTGTTTTGTTTAGTAATTGTTACCGAGGAGATTCTGGTGACCAATAATTTCTCACTAGGTCTAGATATTATTTCTTACGTTCAATTTTTGTCCATGAGTACGGTTTTGAGAACATTCACATAGTTAAAATTTTGTTGTAAGCTCGAGATTGCAAAACGGGGAACTCTTAGACCTAGTAGTTTGCTAACATCGATATTACGTTCTTGTTAAGATGGCATCAGAGATATTATTGACATCATGCAACTGAGCGCTATATAATAACCGACAGATCATTTATTTCAGATTCTCTCAAGCGCCACTGACACCCTAGAAAAAAAAAAAAACAGAACTCCAGACTTACCGTTGGCCTTTCCTTTTTAAAAATGGATTCTGGATAAAATCCTTGAATATAAAAATTTATTTGGGTTACATCATTATCATATGAAAAGTGCCTAATCATGGAAACGCCCTTGGGGTCACGTATTGGGCGCCTGCCATTCGATGAAAATTACGGTTTGTATTTCCGGAAATTTCCAGCGACGAATGGAGTACCAATTTCCAGAATTTTCGGAAAAGAGTACAGCCTGGCGAGTTTACAGGAATTTTCGGAAGTTTATTTTTTCTGCCCTATTTGACTCTCCTCCCAGAAATTCCGAAATTTTCGGTTAAATGGTTCGATTTTCGGAAAAACTTTTTCCGGATACTGGGTACCAGTTTGCAATTCACGTTACAAAAATTTCGTAAGTTTTGGTTGAATGGAAAGCGCAGCTATTGTCCACACTAACCCCGAGAACGGAACTTTTAAACGGAAGGAATTTGAAGACGCGGCTTTGCGTTTTAGCCGGCTGGCAAGAATTTTTGAAAACGAGTCAAAATTATCAGGTTATTGAAACTAAACCTTGAGGATGTACTCAGGTCTTTCTGCCTCCAGTGATAGTTTTGTGTTCAAATGTCTTCCGCGTAGTGCGGACGAAAACGCAATTTTCAAATTAATCTTGCGTAGCAGGAACTCGACGTAAGGTGAAACACTCAGGTTGAGTTGCCCTCCTCGTAAGAAACATCCGAGAGAGCATCTAGGGTGAGCTACGTTTGGTAATCTTGTTCCTTGTATAAATTATCCATTCACAAAAAAATCATTCATCAGTCACCACATCTGATTTCTTTGTAACATGCCTGTGACAAGTGGAGTTGCTCTTTGCAGTTTGGTCATTTGCATTACAATAAAATCAAGCATGTATGTGACTGCGGCAATTTAGAGGTATTTTGTAAATAAGGAAAAAGTAACGGTGAAAAGGGCTAACATTGGTGAATATTTACAGAGACGAAGTCGTGGTAATAATTGCTTTTGAGGATAATATTAAAAAAACTACAAAATAACGGACCGAAACAAGGAACCACACCCAATTGCTTGTTTGCTTTACTCTTTCGAGTAAATGGAAATTTCGTTTTCGATCTATTATTTACCGCCAAGCGCGGCGAATATAGTTTTTCGACCAATCAGACTGTCCATTTTTTTTATTCACCTATGGAATTTATACACTATACAGTCTTGTTTTTTTGTCTAACCTGGGATTTGCCTTTGTCAAGGATATTATGTTCATAAAAAGGCACTAATGTACAGAACTGTACAATGTAAACCCAATCTGAGAGGGGTCACTCATCGCCTAAGAAGATTTTCGTAATGGTCTGCTGCAGTTAGAAGAAGAACAACAACAACAACAGCATCAACAACTGCAATTAACAACATCAACAACAACAACAACAAGATAGACGGAAAGGAAAGAGAATTATTTAAAGATCAATTTGCATTAGACCTTGTTCAAACGTCGAACTTTTCATGTGTCGAATCTAATACCTTGGTAGGTCGACCCAAATAATTAAGTTCGACAATTGATTAAAACGTCGAACTTAATTTAGTCGAACTTTGTTAACAAAAAAAGATGCACTACTTCAAAAGGCGTTGAAAATGGCTCAAAAAATGTGGAATCAGTAGGGAGGGTAGGATGGGAGGGTAGAACAAGTCGAAGAAGGCGACTCCAGATGCAATTAGCAGTAGACAATCGAAGACAATTTTTTAATTTGGTTTGCCTTCTATTATTGCTAGTTCCCAAAGGAACATCACAGTTCCTCATTCAGTTTGTTCCTGTCGACGTCTCCCAGATGGCTTGATAACTCAGTCGGTTGAGTACTGAATCGATACTACGGAGGTCATGGATTCGAATCCCATTCAGGCCTGAATTTTTTTCAGGTTTTAATTTCACAGCTGCTTAAGTTCTGTGTATAACTGCGATGATTAATCATAAATTCATACTTATTCATACAAAGTATTCTTCGTGATCCGTGACCTGAAGGCTTTGCGTGACCCGAAAAGAATTATTGACCGATATTCGTGATTTTAAGACGCGAGTCCTCCGATTGGTTAGAGTCGTTTAAGTTGCGTGTGTATCACTGTGATCATCAGTCATAAATTCATATCTTTCTCCACAATTCAAATATATGATCTTTCATATATTCACTTTGCTTTCACTTTCTACGGGTATATTACGATCCGGCTCACAAAGTGAACAGCTACCAGATGGCTTGATAGCTCCGGTTGGTAGAGCATTGCACCGGTACCGCAGAAGTCATGGATTCGAATCCCGTTCAGGCCTGAATTTTTTTCAGGCTTTCACAACCGCTCGAAGTTGTGTGTATAATTGTGATGATCAATCATCTTTTTCCGCAGTTCAAATATATGATCTTTCATACATTCATTTGTGTTGTACATTCTCATTGTTTTCAAATACGGAACACCACATACAGAAGTGGCTTATGCACATCAAACAAGTATTTTTGTACTCTCGAAGCAAGAGAAAAAACATACCTTCCTGCTCTTCCCGCCATTTTGTTTTTTTTGTAATCAAAACAAGCTGTAAAATATAAATTATTTAATGTATTTGTAATATATGCATTAGGTTCGGTAAAGGAAATTTTCGATCTTTTGCCGTTTTATCTGACGAACGGTACAGTCGACCCGAATACAAATCTGTCGATCCAGTAACAATAGGTTCAGTACATGAAAAGTTCGACGTTTGAGCCGGGCCTCAGTCGACCGACGCAAGCTTTTCGAATAATCTGAAATCATTTCGAAGTCACTGCAGTGTTAACCTTTCGCTGAAGTCTAAAACGTTGAATTTTAAAAATTGTAATGGCTTTTTATGCCGTCAATATTTTGTTTTTTTAGCCCTTTAATATATTAAGTGATATCAGAGGCTACACTGAGCATATTGTATGCAAATTTCCTTACTAATCGAAATCGAAAGATGATCCTATACTTTTTCAGCGTGGATTGGAAAAAAAGGCATTGACGAGGACTTAAATTCGTTTCTAAATTGCAGAATGGTATCACTAATAATGTAAAATACTTAACCCTTAATTAAAGAAAACCTTGTCTATTGTTTAATTGGCGAAGCCCAATAGCCCATCTTTTAATTAAAACGTATAGAATACCGCAAAAAAGCAATATGATAACAAGGAACCTTTGTCTACTTGTTACTGTAATTAACGTATTCTTAGAACTTTCCAAAAAATGAAATTAAAAAAGAACCCTGGTTTTGCTTTTCTTTACCGAAATATTCCGATATTTTATATTTTAAATATCGTTAAACCAAATTTAAAAATCGTTTGCCAACCACGTGCAGGCTGACTTGATAAGTATAATACTTACCTGGAAATTTTAAATTTACAAGACAACGCACTCCGAGATCGCTGAAACCATTACTTAAATCTTAAGCCAATGTTAAAAGCTTGCATAATATTCGAAAACCATGTCCATTAATTACGTTTTCTTAATTTATTGTTCGTCTAAACTAAATCGACAGTTTAATGTGATTCCTCGAAAAACCTTTTATGAACCAAACCTTTGATGGAGGAAATAAACCTATTATTACATTATGGTGACAGTTTTGAGCCCATCATGAAACAAGTGAATAAACATGAAGATTTGTAGACTGCTAAAAAGGTAATTTTTTTTCACCAAAATCCTTCCACGTTTGTACGCATGAAAGAAATGACACTGAAATAAATAATTTAAAAAAAATATATGCAGTAATTAAAATAATTTTCTTTATTTTATGTTGGTTGAATTTCTCGAATAGCGAACCGAAAATTCACAGCCAGCTTAATGAAGGTGGGCCACCTAAAAGCAAATTCAGAATTTAATTAACATCTGAGTTTCATATATGGAGAAGTCAGCTGCAGTAAATATAATTTTTCTTATTTATAAGGCTTAGAAAGCTAATTTGATGGAAATTTAAATTGACTTCTTACAAGCGCATTTTGGCATTTTTCTTTAAAAAAGGAAGGGAAATTGTTCTTATTTGTAATTTTGCAAAACATTTTAAGTTACAATTTAAAACACTTAACATGAAAATTCGATGACTAGGATTCTAGGCTTTCTGTTTCCATACTAAAAACAAACTTGTCTGAGCTAATTTGTTTGACTCATTGAATTTTGAAGTAATCACGATCCCAGCGAAATGAGACTTTTAAACATAGGAAGCGGATTTAGAAGAATTTTTAATGTTAATATCTCCTTTCAAATTTCCAATAATAGTAAAGTATAACCGCAACCGCAACTTTTCAGTTTTATTTCTGAAGGCATTGCAACTATATTTGGTCGTACGAGACGGAAGATTCAAAATCATAGAAAAAGGAATAAAAGTTCTATCAAATTGCTGCTGATGAATTCTGGCGAAATCACAGATCGAGCAAGCGAGCCTTAAGATTCCAATGGACTGTAAAATCGAAATTCTCCTGTGCTATTATAGAGATTCATGGACAAGATTTAAGTTAGTCGCAGTATAAAATTTTCTGGCCCCTCTTTTCTATATACTACACTATCACTGAATCCCAGAAATCATAACAAGTAATTCTTGAAGTGAAAATTATGATGTCAGACTGACATAAACTGCGGCAAAACTCAGTTTTACTACTACTTTGTATGTTTATTCGCAATCAGTTTACAGTATTTCTCTTTAAGTAATAAACGTAAACCAGTCGAAAGTTACATCCGTCACTGATATAGCAAAGTGGACAACGGCCGTCATCGGTGTTGTCATAAGCAAGTTCCCACATCGTGTTTCAGATGTGTTAGATTAAAAACAATTATTGGATGAGGTTTTTCTGATATCCAGAATAATCAAAGTCGAGGTAGCGGTAATCACCCGGAGCCGAAGGCTGAGGCTGATACACGAACCCCTACCGAGACCTCGATTATTCTGAATTTCACAAAAACCGAATCTAATAATTGTTTCAGATTATACCTTGAACGAAACAAAAAAAAATCATATTTGTGCTTCTTCACTGACGGCAAGGAAAACAAAGCGAGCGAACTTGACATGATTACCCTTAGAAATCATGCACCGCGGTCATACAAGACATGATTACCCGTGACCTTGACATGATTACCCGTGACGTTGACATGATTATTGTATAATCTGCAGTTATGACGTCACAGGCGCTGATCTCGAAAATTCACTGTACGTTTTCGGCCAATCAGAAAAGAGATGGTGACTTCAATGTAAAATAATGTTTCTTATTCGTTATGCAGCTTACGTAACTTACGAGGGTAGTGGAACTTTCCGAGTCTTACAGATTGTAAAATTGACTCTTGACTTTTTGTTAAAACATCAAAATGTATGTTCTGATTGCCCTTACAAGCTATTTCTTCTCGCATGCCCCTTTCTTAAATCCCACCGGGCCCAAGCCACATCTCATAAAAAAAAATAAATAAAAAATATAATTTATAATGTTCTCCGAAACCTTTCTTAACCAATCTCCTGCCACTGGGGCAACAGCTAAAGAATATTATCTATACGGTTCTCCACTTTTTTACGTTTGTTAACTATTTTCATCATTTTCAGGTTGCTCTGATATCCAATACGATGGTAAGCAGGGTCCTTGACAAGGTCATCAAATATTTCATAGGAAATATGTGGAGTATCTTGTATTATATATAATCACGTGACGTGTATATTCGTCGAGCTTAAGCAAACCACTACAGAAACGACAACGAGAACGTCACCAAATGAAATATTTGATAATCACAACTGTGGCGGGGCACGTGCGATATAATTCATAGAACATTTCGTAACAGTCCCCTTTAAAACAACAACGTGAAGTGACTGAGCCTACAGTGACGTTGAATACTCTTTCTCTGTTTCCTGTTCATTACAACAGTTACTTGAAGTCTGTAGTTCTTCCATATTAACCATGGCAATTTCATAGACTCGAAATACATTCTTCCCGTCAACTTTTGGATTTACCATTCTTCGTCCTGTGCGGCGGTTACACAAGGGAAATATTTCGTGTCGAAATTTCTTTTCTCTGAAAACATACAGGAAAGGATTTACCAGCGAATTAGTTGTGAATGCAATCAGGATTACTAGCTGTCTGACTTCTCTGCTGACGTTTTGACGCCCAAAGAATGCAACTGCTATAGCTGGGACGTACCATAACAACATAGTGCTTAAAACGAGGGTGAAGATCAGCTTACATACTCGTACATAGGTTTGTGTACCCATCCGCCTGTTCTGTGTCTTGACTACTCTGTAAATACGAAAGTACATGATGCAGCAGAATACAAACAGAAGAGAACTGACTGCAATAAGGGCTTTCTCGATGTAAAAGTCAATCGATTTTCTTGAAGAATCCACTCTTGAGCAAAGAGTCCCATATTTTGCTTTATCTATGAAGCCAACTGAGCCGACGCTTACTACAACAATGGCTGTAAACCATGAAAAGTAAGTAGCTATAGATATAAAGTGACGACTCAGCGGAGGCTTACCATAGACAACAATGCGTTTGTAGCGATCCAAGGTCAAAACAAATAAAACCAAGGGTTCAACGATAAGTGCTGCTGAACGAAACAATATAATCACAGGACAGGCATATGGGCAGACGTAATCAATGAATCTTCTTTGCTCGTTATCAAACGCAAGAACTGAAAGAACTAACAAACACAGTCCAATCAAGAAGTCGCAGACGGCAATATGGCCTGCCAAGAACATTGTACTAATGCGCGCAAGCTGGGGTGTGGTGAAAACAATAGTTATTGTCAATAAGTTGACCAAGACAGCCAGGATGCCCAAGATAAATAAGACGGTTTTTAAGGCAATGCTTCTTAGAAGAGACAGAGAAGCTAACGAGGCGTTGGTGTTGTTATGGTAAGAACCGTTATCCCGGGTGACGCTGATAACTGCATACTGCGCTGAGCTCACGATCACGTCACTTTTCTCCACCGGCGCGGAAGTACAAGACGAGGAAGGATTGTACAAGCAGCTTATGTTCAAGCAGACACCGGTCACAGTGCCAAAGGAAGGGATCTGTCTTGGCTCTTTCCTTGTTCCAGAAGAACAGTTTGATGCAAAGTTCAATACGCAACTTTCGCAATCTCTAGTACCATCGACTAGAAGCTTCTCCAGAGATGGCAAGAACAGTATGGAAGACGGTAACTGCTTGTATGTATTATTTCTGAGGTTTAATTGTCGCAAAGATTGTAGAGGATGAAAAGCTTCTTGTGAGACGTAGTAAATCTGGTTGCTTTTTAAAACCCTAGGTTGCAAATCAACACAAACGTTAAAAACGAAAAGACAATTTCATAATTTATTTGCATAATTAACATCCCTACGATTTTCACTTGCTGCATGAGGGAACAAGATAAATCAACTCCTGTGCTGTGATTGGCTACCTAAGCGGGCAAGATGACGCCATCTTGTCTGCTTGCGATTACTTCATGTGCCTCGAAAGAAAAACTTTCCCGAAAGCCATATAATAAAACATCATAAAATAAGCTTATTCGATGGCTAGATATTGGCCTCGTTCTTATTTTCGCGAGTTTATTGACCGCAACAGACACGGAAACGCAAAACAGAACTTGGCCAATATCCAGCCATCTTGACCTCACACTTGGTCAATAACCCACACATGGCAGGGTTGAAACTTTGACCTTTATAACAGACAGCAAAGTGCCAGGGCTGAGACTTCTGTTCTCAATGGACAATGCTGATTCCCTTTCAAAAAAGTCAGCGCCTTCAGCTTCACCGTCTTTTCAGAATGACCATTAGGGAAAGCCAATCTCTGCGACAGCCTTAGGAGAGAAAACTGGTTTTGAGGAGAGAGATGGCTGCTGTTGTCCGTATCATATCAAGATAGAAATTATATGAATTCCGGTGTCCCTATATTGGAAAAAAGAGCTCTAGCGGAGTTCCGATTAGTTTCCTCTAGGCTAAGGGGACTGGAATATGTAAAACCCCAAAACAAGAAGCCCGACTGTGTTACTCACAGAGTTTTCAGACTTGTTAGCCCAACGAACGATCCACTAGTAAGCTGGAGTATCTCATTTTCTTCTAAAGACCTGTCCAAAAAATGCAGTTTATTTAAATCGAGAATGGAACAAAGTACACGTAATTATAATGGTTTACCATCGTGTAACGCGAAGTGGAAGTTGGACCATTACTTAGATTAGAAACATTGTCCGTGAAATATAAGAAAACAACATTAAGGCGGGGTAAACATGAATTAAAATGAAATTTAGGAAGTTTAAAGTGGGATTTAAATATAAAAAAAGTCCAGGCAGTTTAACGCCCCTGAAAGGGCACCCCAGATTGGTGGGCTAATTTTAAAACAACATCAAATCAGTTATTTTCATAAATTTCACTTATCCTTTGAGAGAAACTATCTATCCCCAAATATATCCAAAAATCACCAAAAATAATTTACACAAAAGCCCGAAACGTAGAAATGTGATACGACCAAAGAGATTTTTGATTGCTTGAAACGTGAACGAGATATTTGCGTTAAAAACCTTAATAACCAGCCAAAATACAGCCTTCAGGTGTACCCCCCGCCTTAAGAAACAAACTATAAAAAAGAAACAAAAACCAAATTATGCAAAAACAAGTTCTCGAGTATACTTACAGAAACTGAAGTCGACCAAATCCTTTGAAAACCCCAGGAGTTATATTCTTGATTTTGTTGCTTGATAAAGATCTAAAAACATAGGATAAATAGAATCGCTCATTCCAAAGACTCTAAATGACCAAACTAATGTTTTGTTTTCCAACTTGATTTTTGCTTATATTAACTTACGATCAGGAGTTTTATTTTTAATGAGACGAGAGGTATGAGGCCGTGAATGTCAAATTTCTTGGTAAAATGAATTTCTTGTATATATCAAAGCACAAATTCCCTTTGTTTTCTAATCATTTGTAATTACGTATGTCATGCAGCATTACCGTAGCATAATCTATCACGGAAACTTTGTAATCTAGTATAAAGTGTATATATTTGCTTATAGAATCGTTACGCATTTCATCCTTCCCAAGATTTTTTATAACAATTGTCAGTTTGGTTCAATCCCATCCAGGTTGAAGATTAACTTACACTCTACCGGTTCTAAATTTCGTGCGATATGATCAAACAATTATGCAATATATATTCAAGGCACAATTTTCTTTTTGTGTTTCATTGTAATATTTTTCCATTGTAATTTATATTTTTATTCTATTTCTTGAATGAATAATTATATCTACGGCTATTGTAGCGTTTGATTCAGTACTGAGATTTTGTTTCTGAAAGGATAATGATAATTTTCTTAATTGATTCCTCTCCTTACTGATTGCAAAATTCCTTTTTTCAAAGAAATTGTGATTTGAACTCTTACAGGCTGGTGATGTTGTGGTCTCCAATGGTTTTAAGATATCTGAGATCATCAATGATGCAATGCATCGCTGTGTCTTTACAGGAGCACTTTTGTGGGCAGCTTGCAGCTGCTGTGCGATAAAGAACTAGTTCGAAGACCAAAGGCAGGATCAACGTCGCTGCCTTCATCATTTTGATAGAGTCTACAAACAAAGAAAAGGTAAAAACATAAATACATGATTGAAAGGACAAGTGAATGGAAGAAGGAAAAAAAGGACGATTGAAAGAACGAATGAATAAATGAAAATGCGAACTGGATGGATAAAACGAATAAAGAAATGATCGGTTGCATCGTGAGCTAATGCATGGCTCAAAGGTTGGGCTGCTGTCCTGTCAAACTCAGTTGATCAATGACGACATTTAGCACGACTCTTGAGATGTAGTTCGACGTTTGATTCCAGCGTCACGCGAGTCGGGTAGCGCTTGCTCTCGCGATATACCACGCAGGCGCGACGTTGATTTAGACGTCTAGCTACTTACTTATAGAAAATTAGGTTTAACGTTGGCACAACATTTAAGGAGTATCTTGGGCGTCGGAATACTTCATGTTCGTGGCGATATCAATGTAAAGGACGACAAGCTTAGATTTAAAATACAAAGAGTCTTACAATCTGAGCAACCCGAAATCAGCGCAGAGTCAAATAAATCAATAGTAAAATCTAGTTCTGGTTCTTCGCTCTTCATCCGTTTTCATGGAATATGTGATGCATTTCACCTCTAGCATTGGATTAAAATTTCAGTTCAGACGCCGACCTTTTTATGAGCCGAACCTAATACGTAGAATAACGTACATGAAACGTTCGGCGTCTGAATCAGTTAAGAATGGCAATTTCAATTTAGAACGGCTCAGCCGCTATTTCCGCCAAGCTTAGCTGGGTATTTCGGCTTTGGAACGGCTTTGATTCAGACGTTGAACTTATTATGTGAATAAATGAATAATGGATAAATTATTATGACGCATTTTACAATCCGTTTCTTCGTTGTGATATGTGCTTTCGCTCAGACAAAATTAACTTCGTTTCAGTTAAGTTCGAGGTCTGAATCAACAGGCGTACTTTTGATCATCTGGGTAGGTCCAAATTCGAGTTGCGTTCGGCTTATGAAAAGTTCGACGTCTGAAGTGGGCCTTACTTTTGAATTGATGCTAATTTTTTTAAATCATCAAATGTTGTCTTTATTGCCCTTGGCATATCGATCTTGTTTCATCTAGCATAAGTTATTTAGAATCTCCTAATATTGCCCTCGATATCGATGTCGCGATACTGCCTTACTTCTTTCAACATATCAATTAAAATAGCCGTGTTTGGTATTTGCTTTCACTTTGCCTTGTACTCACATATTTTCTTTCTATATTTGTTACAGATCAGAATTGAAATAAATACTAGAAGAATTGCTCAATGAGAAATTTGATCATCATTCAAGACTCAGTTTGTCACCAAAATCAACACTTGCTCTCTCTGATATATTACAGCTTGTTTTCCGACTTCCCCGGCATTCATTTACAATGATATCTTTGTTTATGCTTCTTTACGGCAGAAAAATAAGGAAATTCGTAAAAGTAGTAACAAAATTTGTCGACGAGTATACAAATATATATCTTTACTCACCAAGTTGTCGCCAGAACCATCACACTGAGGCGCAATAATTCAACGTCCCGTTGACTCCGTTGACTTAAATGGTATCGTGAATGTGACGCCTTAACTTCCAAGTTATATTTTATATTACTTCAGGTTTTTGCTCGAAGGCAATATCGTCCATCCTGTAATTAAGCATTTCCAATGAAACTTTACATAACGACGACACGAAAACCGTGCCATTGGCCGAGCAATGATTGTATTTATAGATAAAGTACAAAAGGCCAAAATACCTGTTATTGTTTTCGACAATTTTCACTCCTGTACAAACAAATGTGTTTTTAAGAGTTAAATGGAACACTTAATTAGCGCCTGGAGTTAAAAGAAAAGTAATTGCGAAATTTTATTCCTACATGAAAAACTGCCACGAAGATTAGCATGTGAAAGAAATGCCTCTCGACTTAAACATGGAGAAAGTACATTTTTTGCCCGCAAAACTCATTATGAGGATTTCTTCCTTTTGGTTGGTTTCCGATTGTACTTCGAGAAGCTCAATTTAGCTTTTCGGTGTATTTTCAGCCTACGTTCATTTGTTTCCGGATCTTGCCGTTTGTTTTGTACTTCATTCATTTGTGATGACATGTTTTGATCTTAAGATGCAAACTTCTGCCCTGTCACTTACTTTATACCTGTTTATTCTAGTATCCTATACTTAATTTTGCAAGAATTGTGAAGCAAAATGGATGTGAAAAATTAAAAGAGCGCAGTGAAATTAGCAAGACAACAGATTTATAATGATATTTAAGTGTGAGAATATTTTTTTGTTGTTTTTCAATATAAAGTTTAAATTGGCATGAAACATTTTTCCCCATTCAGAGTATCTTAGGCTGATCCGTTGGGATTGTCGGTACCGTAACTCCCTTCCCCACCCTTGATAATGCAAGGAAACGTCGAAGAACATCTTTTGGGTTTTCGTTGTAACAAGACTTCTGCGTGTTAAAAATACCCGTAAGCTTAGGATGATGGTTTTTTGTTGGTGAAAACGTTATATGACGTCATTCAATAGGTAGCCATCTTGTAATGCCATCTTGGATTTCATGGTTACTGCAACGCTGGTCGAGATGAATTACGTAAAAAGAAAAAGAAATTGTTCTTGACCTTCACGTCGGTATGTCAGGTTGTTTCAGGAATAGCAAATAACGACAGCATCATGGAGAAAACTTTTCATTTCCACTGCATACCTCTGGCGGGAGGGTGAAAAATCCATCTCTCCATCTCGGCACGCCAGAAACTTTGAAACTGCTCTGAAATGGCCTGAAAATTGGCAATTTTACGAACTTCGAAATGTTCTTCCTTTTCCGACATTTGAAACATGAAAAATTCGTCAGAAATACTTTTCATCATTGTTATTCCTCTTAGACATTTATGTCAAGCACTTTTACTGACGTCATATTTTGCGTCAATAGCATACGAAGTTGCGTAGATAAGGCGCCCTACTCAATACCAAATGGATTTAAGTGTTTGACAAGCTTGAGAAACTAAGTAAACAGCGAGATTTTTAATTCTTTGTGTGTAATATGGAATGCAATACTAGCTTTCAAAACGACAAAATTTCCAGGTGACCAAAATCGCTAATAAACCACGGCATTTTTTTGTATTTGCAAAATTTTTTTGCAAAATTTTTGTTGAAAAAAATATTTCTCATACAAAAAGTAATTAGTACAACAGTCTTAAATTTCTTGGGAAAACCTATCGTGCCATGTCTTGTTCTTGAGTTGTTATATTTAATTTGCACCTCAGTCAGAAACAATACTGTTATACTCATAAGATAAACACTGTATTCCCACTTAGTTACAAGTTGCAATCACTTGAGGATGAAAAAGGCAGTCCATGTTATGTCTATGAATGGTTAAACCCAGGTGTATCAGTAGTTCGTCATATATGATAATCCCGGTGAGGGTTGTTCTGAAAAGAACTGTTGTTGGTGACTGACGTTTCAACAACCTGAGCGGAAGTCATTCATAGTTAAGTAAACAAGTTCTAGCCTGGTCTGTTGAAAGTGATTGGTCTGTTGAAAGTGATGGTATCGGCTGTTAGACTCGTGTTAAGTTTGTCAGCAGGTTGGTCGGCTGTCGTCATTTTGATCAGTCTATTGTTAGCCAATTTAAGTCGGCCCGTTTGAAGTCCTTTCCTCCCTTTTGTTTATGCCCTGAATAAGTCTTTTTTAAGGTAGCGGTAAATGTTGACTGTTTCAAAAGAGGCGTTTGCTCTAAGTAAGTGAATGAGCTTTCCAGCTTTCCAGTCATTCGTTGAAAATAGTTTGTACCTTACGTTAAGCATCGAGAAGTGTCCCAGTCAATGCTGTGGTTTGCCAGTTGAAGATGTAAAGCGATGTGATAAATTGCTTGCATTTTTTTCCTCGTAGCTTGTTTGTGCCGTTCAGTCAGTCTCGCGGAAGGTGTCTGCCAGTATCAGAGATATAGGAAGCCTGGCAGTCGCAGCGTTTCATCTTGTAAACTTCGCCCTGCCTCTTTTTGAGTTTGTCACCGTCT
>OMLO01001979.1_pt1 | contig 16228 bp, 8 predicted proteins | sample 1674811 | NCBI WGS metagenome assembly OMLO01 (sample SAMN06265003, study PRJEB25207) | coral metagenome | isolation source: Coral host | place: Mexico:La Bocana,Puerto Morelos, Mexico | collected 2008-11-13 | reverse complement strand
TTTCATCTCTTTCTGCTTATACTGATGCATGTACTTCATCATGCAAAATAGTCGTAGCCTCAAAGAGGCCTTTGATTATATTACTGGGTTGCCTCACAGGCGGCCCAAGCTCACAATGCGAGAAGTTATATATTTTTTTAAATCTTTGAGCGAGCAATCAGCGAAAACGTGACATATGCAGCCGATATCTGCTATCACATAACAACTGAGTTTGACTTCGCGAAAACGTACCTCGCGAGCAGAGTCTCCTTCGACGTTCCTGGAAAAATTGACTTCTAGGAAGATCGAAGGAGACTCTGCTCGCAGGGTAGCGAAAACGTGACTCTTCCCTTGCACATGAAGGTGTTGTGTCACAACGGTTTGAATAACGGTATCGATATTATAGCTGAAATTTTGATATTTTTGCAATAAATCAATTACTTACCTCAATGCCTCGTAGTCTTTTTTTTATCTCCATCTCGCTTCTTAAGCACACACAACAGCTCCATTTGCAAGGTGAGAGTTACGTTTTCGCGTAATGAAACTCAATCGTTATGTAATAGTAGATGTCCTGAGCACGGACATTTAACAAATTGACGTAATTTTTTTATGCGTCTGTCCTTTTATTGATGATAAATTGCGTCATAACATCATCAAAGCGGGTGTGGAACCACTGGCCTGTTCCAGGCTGTCGCCCAGTCGGAACGGAAGGCGGGTGACGAGCTGGGTCTGGTAGGAAAAAAGAGAGGTCCGAGCCGCAGGCGAGCGGGTCTGCAGCAAGTTTTGACAATGTTATGACGAAATTTATCTTCAATAAGAGGTCAGACGCATTAAACAAAATATGTCAATTTTAAAGGCTTTTGTTTTTGGGCCATCGTAGTTTAACGAGGAATAAAACACAAATAGCGGTGATAAACATATTAAACTTACGCATTTTAATAACTTGACGTTTCGTATGCTACGCAACATACATTTTCAAAAGTGGAATAAAGACCGTTACAATTTTTGAAAACTATATATAAAATGTAAACATCTGTTTCTTAACAGAAAAACAATAAAAGCCTAAGCTAATTAATAAAGTATCCGCTTCTCACTGCTGACGTTTACATTAAGAGCCGGCTTAAGTTCTTGGATGAGCAAAGTTTCTTTAATTTTACGATAATCTGTTTTACCAGAAGCTAGAATATCAAAATGATCGCACTTGATGTTGTGACTTTTATATGGTCAGCAATGGCTGATGTGGGGTCATTCTTAGTGAGAGCCCTGAAATGTTCCGTTTTCCTATCATGAAGCCGTCGTTTTGTTTTGCCTATGTAAAAGTCACTGCAGTCCCAGCAACCAGCTTTATAAATGACCTTAGATGTCTGCGAACGATTTAGACGGTCCTTGTATGGAAAGAGAGATTTGATTCAGCGAGTCAATTTGTTTTTAACAAAACTAGTCAAATGCCGGGAATAAATAAAGTTTTGAAAGGAAAGTCTCACGCGTACAAGTAGCTTATTTGCAGAGTGCAGCGCGTGCAAGTCCGAGTAAAAAGTTGTATCCGTCTGCACTCTTATTGATGATAGAAACGAGCCAATCAGCGCGCGAGAAAATTGGACAGTTATTAAAAAATTTGAAGATATCGATATAGATACACCACCGAAACTCTTGAGGACCTAGAGTGGAAGCACTTAGATCAACGACACCTTCACCGATGTGTTTTTATTTTTAGATGCCTTCATAAAATCATCGACTTTAATTTTACTTTTAAACAAAATAATGCCATCCACCATCATAATACTGATACGGAGCAAAGTAATCCCAACCGTTCTTTACCACGACCGCATTACTGTTATTTTAAGTTCACTCAGAGTGTTGCTATGAAAATATTGTAAACTGCTCGCTTCAGAGCCCTTTTTAAATGAAATTTATGTTTGTAATAGGGAACTTGTGGATCTCAGTTTTGTTCACCAGTTTGTTCATTTGCTCGATTTAGAATGTATGTATTCGCTTTCAAGAAATATTATGACCGAAAAGAAAATATAGAAAAGACGACAGTAGCCTCTTTTCTGTTATCAGCTAGAAATCTTTAGTTTTGTTCTTCTTTGAACATTGCCGATTGCGTTATCGGTTCGTTTGAGCTATATTTCAATGAAGTTTTGTTGGTTTCCTCGGAAGCTAGCCAGCTGAGCTATATTTCAGTAATGAAGTTTTGTTAGTTTCGTTGAGAGTTAGCCAGCTGAACTACTTTTCACTAATGCAGTTTTAATGCTTTCTATTCATAGGATAATTTTTCCCTTGGTGTCGGTAACACCAATTCAGAATTTCAAATTAAGTCTCTTACTTTTAATTTCGTAAGTTTGTTGAATTTTTAGCCTGCGTGACAGGCGCAAGCGGGGCGAACGCGATATTTCGCGCGGAGCGCCGCTCGTGTCGCGCTCCGCGCGAAATATCGCGTTCGCCCCGCTTGGCTCATAAAGCGCCTGTCATGCAGGCTAGTGAATTTTAATCTTAGCTCTCTATTTTTAATTTTGGAAGCCTCGTGGTGTTGATTAGGGTTCGCTATCTTAATTAAGTACTTTCCGCTCGCATTGTATACTTGAAGTTGCATTAGCATATTGTAAACACTTGACGTGTGAAAGGATAGTATATAAGCAAGTGAGTTTTAATTGTAAAGCGGATCTTGATTACTCCGACGAGTATGTCAATTTCACCTTCGACGTTAGTGTGCTGAATAAACTACTGTTGGACCAAGTTATGTCTCTTCCTTGACGTCCGTAATGGAGACCATTGAAGTAGATCCTCGTGTACCAGGAAATCGTGACGAGTTTCCGTCCCCGCAGCCAAGCAGTGCTCTCCAAGAGTTAGATTCCCCCAGTTGTCAGTTCAGGTGTCCATTCAGTCCGAAACTTACAGTGTTGCAGGAAAAACGTATCGTCACAATACCCGCCAGCGCAAGAATCTGCACCTTCCTGCTCCCAAAACAAACTGGGCAAAGTGAAAAATTACGTATCAAGCAGCCTTTGACTTTAACCTTCTAAGTCCTGAAATACAGGAAGCTGAATCTATTTTACGTTTTTAAAAAGAAATTGGACCGCATGCCTTAACTGTGTTATATTTCATTTATTTCTATTGTATTTTTTACGTTTAATGCAGCATTGTTTTGAATAGCTTTTACGTTTTTATATCATAACGTGTAATATTCTCTACAGGGCCGTACGGAAAACCACTTTATGTGAGATCGCCTCCTGTTTAAATATTATTTTTTTTTTATTTATTATTTATTTACAGATCTCCATACAAACTCGTATCACTTTGGTCACCTGTGACTGAAAGAAATTAAATCAGCTTTTCGTTTCTTACCTTCGAAATGCTCCAGCACGTTGGCTATAGCCCCTTGTATCCCGGCATCTAGGTTCAACTCTCGTAGTTCGTTCTTCATGTCTGCTAGCAGAAGATCTGGTTCCAACGAGTAAATCACATTTAAAACTACGTTTGCTGGACTATCTTCTGACGGCTCTTGCAATTTTCGCAGCTGCTTCCCTTTGAGACCTATCTTCAAACCCAAGTCGTGCCAATTCTTGACGAAACGTTTGTCGTCCAGTTGTACACATATGTTACTCAAAGTCTCGGGACACATTTCACAAAGGAAAACGACTGTTACATCACCTAAACGACAAGACAAAAACATGTTATTGAATCATCAGTGTCAAATATGTGACAGCGTGAGGAAAGCAAAGAACTCTACGGACGAAACCTAGCAGCCATTTACCAACTAGAAATTCGTAACACTATCCACTTTAAAATTTCCCATCGTGTCCACTCGCTTAAAAAGATGGTCGGTCGCGATCGGTTGGTTAAAAAATGAAATAAAAGCACACGAAGGAAATTTATTTCTGTTTTTAAATTTCACGGAAGACAAAAATAACAATTTAAGCCATATGGATTCCACGCGAGCCTTGTTTTCATTTTCACGGTCCTGACCGACATTACAGTTGCATAGAAGTACTATCCCTGTTAACTCTGTTAACTGAGGTGACGGTTTTCGAAGTTGTCGTTGTGACTAAGATGTCAGAGTCACTTGGAAATGTATATTAAGCCTTCTAAGCCCGGGAACACCCGTGAATGGGTATAGGCAACGAATCAAAATCATTTTTACAAATACTTAAAAAAGGATATGGGTCGGTCGACGTCCTAAAATCATAGTACCAAGAACCGATAACCATCATCGTTGGTAGAACGATAGAAATCACAAACGATTATTTTTCACCGAAGAATGACGATTAAGATATGGAAATATGAGAAGACTAAAGATGCCGGTAAGTTAACAAATGTGAAAAGCCGATGTTTTGAACGGTAGCGGTAGGTAAAGCATTTTATTATCTGGCTTTCGCTCGGCCGAACGACTAATACTCAAAACGTCAGCTTTTCAATCTTCAACTTAAAGCTGATTTTTTCAAAGTTCCTTGCAGTAGTATAGGTAGTCCGATGGCAGCAGGGTGGAGGATGCGCTTTACTCCCGTGCGCTCTTCGCACACGGATTCAAGATTTGTGGACTTTTCACTAGCACACCGACGCAGCACAATAGGTTCTTTTGAAAGGAAGGTCGATCCCAACTATGGGAAAAGAGACAACACCTAAGTTGACAGGGTTTCTTCATAACAGCCAGCAATCCACTCACCAAAGAGATCCTTGTTCTTCTCTAACTCTTCGACCACATCATTTCTCCCTAGCTCTCGGAGGTAGCTTTTGATTGTCTCTGTTTTCAGGGAGCCATGTGTCGTGCGTAAATACCCAAACATAGCTTCACTTGGGCTCGTGTTCATGGTGTAAGTTACACACCGCCTCTTGACGTCATCTGGTACTTTAAACTCATCGGCAAGATGCTCCCAACGTTGTCGTATTAGAGCACCAACCTGGACACTTGGAGAGACTGATCTGTCTAGATGGAGGCAGATCATGTCCATGATCTTTGCCTTGCTGACAATTTTATCTTTCACATAAGAACCTACAGAAATCATTCAATGAGAAAAACGTAGGTATGTGTCTCAAATTATGGAAAGTGCTCAGAAAACAAACACTTCTGTGAACAAGTTAATTTCTGTTTACGTGTGCACCACCCAGGTTTGGACCAATTTGACTCCTAATGGATGTATTTCTTGTTCATCCAGGTTACAAATGAGCTACTTATTATTCATTTCGTTATCCTCGTCGTCGTCGTCAATTTAATTTAAAAGTTCAGGGGCTTTGTAACGACTATAAATTACCTGGCTGAAAGCGTTCAACGACTTTAATACTATGATGGTATGTTCTTGGAGAATTGGTTGCCTGGCGTGTCTCACCGGAAGAACTAAACACGGCATCACTTTGGCTCCTTGGTATACCCCTGCCAGCGCCAGAGTCATCTCCACGTGTTGGTGTGAAACTAGTATCCTCTCTCTTTGTAGTGGGATTTCTCACTCTTGTGGGATTGCGAAGATCTAGATTTTTAGCAACAAAAAAGAAGAGAAGAAATCACTTACACTTACAAAATGTGAACAAAATGGGAACAAAATGTGAACATTTTGTTTTACGTAGGATTATTAGTCGATTCTGATTCGAAGATGGTAAAAAGTTCACAGAAAATGATCATCTGAAGGTTCTATCAACCAGACTAACGCAAGATGTAGTTGTACTAGGATGACACTGATTACTGCGTCTCACATCTCTACCGTGTCGTTTGCATTGGATCGTAATAAAAAAATAATTAAAATGTTGTTATTTTAAAACAAAATCCGATCCGCAAAATCAAACTCTCGCAAAAATTTTGTGCTACACAATATCTAGGCGAGGTTGTTTATATATGATATATCAGTTTCCTCTCTTCCTTGTGGTACTAGACTGGGTATCTCGACAAGCTTTTGGAGCAAGAGCGGGATCCAATTTACCCTGCTGTACAAGTTGGAAGATTTAGACTTTGTTGATGATATGGTTTTGCTGGAGGGAGTGAGGTTTGCTGAGTCAGAAGATCGCCCACGTGCGACAGAAGTACGCGGCGCTGCTAGAACAAGCTGCCAGGGTGAGGTCGGTGAGGTCTCAAGATTAACACGTCCAAAACCAAGGAGATGAGGATTCGGTCTCCAGCAAATACTGGTAACATCAATTGTGTTGGAGAAGTCCTGGAGCAAGTATCCGCCTTCACATACCTCGGCCATATCATCACCTCTGGCGGCACCGGTGCAGGAAGGCACAGGTTGCGTTCCCTATTTTAAAGCCCATATGGAGATCAAAGTTCATCTCACTGTGAACAAAGGTAAGGATCTTTAGTTCCAACGTGAGGTCGGTCCTCCTATACGGATCGGAGACGTGGAGATTAACAAAGAAGATCATCACCCAGTTTCAGACCTTCACCAATCGCAGAATCCGGTACATCTTAGGAGTGTGGTGGCCCAGAACGATCTCGAATGAGGAGCTGTGGCAACGTACAAAGCAAGAAAGGATTGAAGTCACCATGCGGAGAAGAAAATGGCGATGGGTCGGCCACACTTTGAGGAAGCCTGCCACTAACATCACCCGTCTGTCATTGAGTGGAACCCTCAAGGGGTCAGGCGGAAGGGCAGGCCGAAGAAGTCTTGGAGAAGGACAATCCAGCAAGAATATGAGGGCTTGAAACGGACAGCAAAAAATTAGGTCCGATGGAAGGCTGCGGTGGAAGCCCTATGCTCAGGTTGGAGCAAAGACGATCAACTAACTAACTATATCAATCATTAAAAATGGAAGAGTAACCAGGATTCATAACGTAAATGTTTTTGAGGCGTTCTCTGGTTAAAAATTTGTTAAAAATAAGCTTTCGGCTGCCAAACTACAGCCTTTAACGAATGAGTTATATCAATCATATTTCAAATCCCAGCTTCTTGACTTAATTTACTGAATTGTTACGGGTTTTATCATTGATGGCGTGACACTGTAACCCAGCCACCAATAGATCCCGCCTTAAATATGATCAAGATCGTTTCATCAGTACGTTACATATTTACAACGAAGGTAAATATTTGTATTTCTCCTCGGAGTTGTTAGATGTAGAATTTTGTGACAGGATTACACGAAAAACAAAAACAAACAACCAATGGTGTCATTCACAGTGCATCATGTGTAAATCCAAGATGACGGCTCTCATGACAGGTGTGTAGATCTCATTTGCGCTAACATATTTGTTCCTTACAGAAACGTGAAAGGTATTCAGGGGATAAATAACCAGTAAGCAGCTAGATGAATTTTTAGAGAAATCAATTAACCAAAGGTTAAGCTGATAGTGTCGATTTTTAAAACAAAACTTACAGGCCTTCGAAGTAGCCGTTCGAGTATAATTCGTCAGTTACACGGTAGCTGTAGCAGTACGTGACAAATATGGAGTTTGAAATGTATCAAAAGGAAAATTATATTTAATAATAGTTTTCCTTTGATATGAAATAACATCAGTCATAGTGACTCAAGCTAAGCTTTTGTTGTTTTATGTAAAATCATTTTCGGTGAAGAAAGACACCCTGAATAAATAGATGCCAACTTCAGCGCTTAAATAATACCCGTTTAAAAATGGCTTTTTAAAATATTTTACGGCTTGATATTAACGCAGTGCCTTGCATGTTTGAATAGGTGGCAAAAAGAAAGAACACCCCACGTCTGAAGACCAAAACATTGATCGAAAGCGATCACGATCAGCAGCTGCTGTTCGTAAACACAAACCACTCCTTGATACCGCGGCTGAGACATTAAATGAAGGAGAAACCCCAAGCATTTACTATCACAGAAAATGTCGTAGCATGTTTTCCATGAAAAAGCTCTTAGAAACAACTAGTTTCAAAACCGCAACAAGGAACCGATGACCAACAACCAACAGCAGCTAAGAGGACCTCGATCCGATAGTCCCCTACCACCAGCACGGCACACGAACATGTCTGCATATTCTGTGAAAAGAAGAGTAAATACCTTAATGAGGGAACAACAATCGGGAAACCTTGGTACAATGGAGAAATCTGCGTGCAGATCACTCAATTAGAAAATAAGTCATGGAAAAGAAGGACAGCAGGATTCTCGCAATTGTGTCACGTGAAATCATAGCAGCTGAAGCCTGTTACCTCAGGACGTGCTACAAGGGCTGAGGCACGCCACACTGGGGCTTCCGGTGGATGTGGTGAATCGTTAGAAGATGAGTATGCTCATCTCGAGTCAGAAGCTTAACAGATGCTTTTCGATTACATCAGATCGGATGTTCATGCAAACGAGAAAATAGTCAAATTGTCTAAAATAACACAACTACTTGTATGGTATTTCACGTTTTCGGGTGTTTGGAGTGAGCAGAGGAAAGATTAAGCCACACATACTTCTCTATGCTCTAAAGACCCTGACAAACAACATCAAACTCATCCAAATGCTTAATCTTTGCGGCCATGGAATCGCCTTTTCCCAACTTGAGGAAATCAAGGCATTGCACTGGGCCTTTAGAAAATGACATCAACGTCAGTGAAATCAATGAAATACCATTACCAGATAACATCCAGCCGCCCTCATGCTAGCAGTACTTGGGCTTGGAATAACATTGACCGGCTAGAAGAAACGTTATCGGGTGATGAAACGTCACATAGAGTAATTGGAATAGCGGAGCAGGCGAAGCATTTCGGTCCAAAACTTCCTCCAAAACCATCAACGCAGATAGTTAAGATCAAAAAGAGGGGTGTAGAGGCACTGGATACAGAACATCTTCCCATTCACAATGCAGGAGAACGTTCCGGTACTCGTTCTAGAAGATTTGTAGAAGTTACCCGCTAAGAAGCTCTTGAAACGCGCGGAAAAAAAAAACCTTCAATGGGCCTTAGTGCGACTACAAGCAGACGCTAAGCAGAAAGTTAGTGGATGGACTAGTTTCAATATTTCGGTGCGCAGTGAAGTTGAAGTTCGTCAGGACAGTGTGGGGTATCCTTCCACATGTCAACCGTCCATGAAATTTTGGCTCGAAGACTGTAATAACCAGCCCCTACAGCCGTGCTAGAACTACTGTCTTGCTCATGTACAAGGTCATGTTCACTTCCTACCTGCAGTTTCCTCGAAATGGTTTGAAGTGCACGGATGTGTGCAAGCTATTAGACTGTGATAACTCGAGGAGGTTTGTCTCAGATGACAGCGACGAAGACGAAGAATATCACTGTACTGTAACCTACAAGCACTCTCTTATATTCAAACATTGCCAATTTTTGGCATTTTTGGCAGAGCTTGGGAAAAGAACGGTAGCTCGTCTGATAATCCGGCGTCTGTGTATAAATACGGGCAAGCAGACCATTCCGATTAGTTGGATTAAATAGTTTTTCTCCCATCTCCACATCCAGGTAAGTTGTCGGAGGGTTTTTGACGAGGGAAAACTACAGAAAGGAGTACATTTTTGCCCCATAAATAGAAAGCCTGGAACGAGTTTGTCTAGCACCTTGAAGATAGTCGGCCATTTTGGTTTCATGTGTTTCTTTCGTTGTTTTTTTTGCCTATCGGTTTTGTTCACACGTAGATGAAAGCTGGTAGAAGTAGTTATGACTGTGGTCAGGTATCGGTCACAACGGCACGGTTAACGAAGTCAAATAACTGATACAAGACACCCGGGAAACGTAGCCAGAAGTGAGATTGGGAAATAAGCCCGGAGCTTTTTTTCTTGGCAGGAGAATTTGATGGTTTTCACTCGCTTTCTCTCCTTGTGGAGTCGAAGGTAAGCTTAAGTTTTTGTTAATTCATTGTTTCTTTATTGTTTTATTTTGTATGCACACATTGAAACTCTGGCTGTGTTAGTGATAATTAATCGGAAGTTCGATTCGAAATCCGTTATTTAATTTAATTGCAAGCTTACTGTAAAATAAGTAAAAGGGATGAATTTCAAGTAAGAAATTCAAATTGCTCTGTATTTTAGCTTGTTTATTGCTTTCTCCTTTCACGTGGCTGAAAGGAAATTATAAATACCCTAAAATGGCTATCAACTTTTCGCCTTTTAGCATGTCTTTCTTTGGTCACATTCTTTCAAAGACTGTTGAACAGAGTGAAACTTATAGTTGAAACCATAGGAAATCTCACAACGAGCTTGTGTATTTGAACATTCTGTCAAGATAATACCGTCAAAAATGCTAACAGCAGATCAAGGGAATTTTTTGGTGTTTTCTGGTACTTATTTAAAGTGGTACCATGACGAAAATCGCATCTTTCTGATCTAAACCATTTTAAAACACAAAAAAGTAGTCTGTATAAGAAGAAAAATGCTGTTTACTATTTCGAAATATGTCTTCGTTCCAGAGATGCAAATTAGCAAATTGATGACGTCAAAAACTCAACCAAATTTTGATCAAATGTGATGAAGAAAGATATCTCTGCCACTTTGTAACAGAAATGTTTGATTCTTTGCAGTAGGATTCAACTAAATGTGCTCCACAATAAGAACTCGAGAGTTTTGTTACCATGGCAACATACTGGGTTCCAGACCTCCCCAATATTAAAGGCTTTTCTGGCCACCTTTGCTGTTCCATTTTGATATTTGCTAATGGTGCCTCGTATGTATGATCCAGCAAGCGTATGAATATGTTAGCTAGAGTTTGTGGCACCATTTAATGTTTTTTGTGCTAAAAATCACCAACAGATTGAAATAAAGTAGGTGAGGACTGGAAAAAGAGTGAGTTGTCATGGGAACAGAATTTTTGTAGTCGTTGGTTTGTTTACCTTAGAGCTATTAGCCTACCAAGTTTCAATGGTCTGTGATGGAAATTGGCCAAGACAGCTCCATTAATATACCTCATATGACGTCATCAGTCATCTCATTTGCATATTTTACATTTTTTTAAAACACAACTATTTCTGGAACTAATGCAGATATTTGCAAATGGGAAACGGCATGTTTATTCTTTCATGGAATTCCATGTGATGCAACTAAAAAAATCAAGGGGTAAAGTACCAAGTACCACTTTAACAATGTTTATTGTAATTATTTTATAAGTTGTGTGAGTACAAATAAATGGTTGTTGTTGTTGTTGTTAGTACTGCTTTATCGACCAGCAGATTTATCTCTTCTCCTGTTACAAAACAAACTGTTCTGCCATCCTTTAATTGTAATGTGAGACTTGAAAATTGGGGAATACCACTGGCTTCTAGCTTCTATAAGATATTAGAAGGCTTGATTAAGTCAGAGCACACATGCAAGCATATTTGATCATGTTTCATACCAATCTGGTACTGATAGTAACAAGTAGTTTCACGTTTTGGACACTTAAACCAAAAATAATACTATATGACAACTTCCAGATGCCTTTAACTAACTTAACTGTGGAGTCTGCAACTTACTGCCTTCATCCGGAAAACTTCTTGATCCAGTAAGTAGGTCATGATGGGAATGTTGTGTTAGTAAGCCAGGTCTAGAACTTCCCTGTGAATATAGATTTTCTGGCTGCTGGTAATCATGAGCATTTTCATTGATGCTCAAGTTCTTTCCTTCAGGATCATCACCTAGAAAAAAAAACCCTTTCCTGAAACATTTTTTGTATTTGATTCTATTTGTGGTGGCATGTGTGTGATGTTGTCAAGGGAGAGAGGGTGCAGTTTTCTATCATTTTTAATGCAGCTTTCCAAGTGGAGTGCCATGATTTCAAGAAAAGGCGTTTGCTGTAGTTGACACAGTTGCATTCAATAATCTGGGTATCAGTGTATTGCGATATTTTGACAACCTGACAACTGCAGAATGCACAATCTATGATTTATAATGCAGATTTCCAAGTGGAGTGCCATCATTTCAAGAAAATCCTTTTGTTATAGTTAGCACTGTTGCATTCAATCATCTGGGCATCAGGGTATTGTCATAAGTTGACAACCTGACAACTGCATGTTTCCTCTTGGAATAATAGTACATTGTAAATCATCAGTGAGCAGCTCTAGCTTAATATTGCCAAAAGGGCATTAGCAGCATGTTAGTGAATACACCCTTTTAATATGATTACTAAAGAAAATTATCAACATGTATCAGCCACATGGACAGAACCTACCATAGCTTTCACTGTGGGAAGCAGAAGATTCAGAAGATTCATCACTTGAGTAATTACATCTAGGATTAGTACCTGGGGGGTTATCAGACTCACTGCTTTCTTGAAGGTCATCATGAAGTTCAACCTGCTCAGAACCATCAACAGGATTTTCCCCTAATGGAGGCAACTGCTCTTGCTGCTGCTGGTCATTCAGATTTGCCTGAGCATCTGGCAAGCAATTCCCTGACATCAAAGAAAGCCCAGCTGGATTACTGCTCCCTTGTACCTCTGCACAGACTGTTATAGAGTTTCCACCCTCAGTACTTTCACTCTTAGAGTTATTTGCTGAGGCTTGGTTCTTCCTTGAAATGTCATTGTTCTCATTTCTATTTCCCTGACTGTTACCTTGCACTGGCATTGCTGCATCAGAACCCTTACTAGTCTCTTCACACTTGACAGTGATCTCATTGGTGGCCAATTCATGCTTTGAACAACTTGCAGAGGCACTGTTCCATTCGTCTTTTCCTAAAACATTTAGTTAAGATAAATGTAGCAATGTTTATCATTAATATAATCAAGAAAACCATAGGTACTGAAATGGCAGGAATTCTACACAATAATGGACCTTTCAATAAATTTAATATATAATAACGGTTGAATTATTGCGTATTTTGATTGGTTGTTACTAATTCGATCAAATGGATGATAGATGCATAGATGACATCATCATTAGCATTTTTCCCTTTTTTATCATTAAATATAATGGATAGATTTCATGTTGCCATGCGTCTGTTCAGTAATTGTCACAAAATATGTCAATATGGTAAGAACATCGCCTCATGTGCCACTTTTTGATCTCATCATATTTTGATGTCATCTGTAAGCGATTACTGAACAGATGCATGACAACATAGAATCTATCAGTAGATGATCAGCAGCACCAGACTTGACCAGACAGAATATGACAACAGGGGTGCCTAGGACTTAGGAGTCCTTAGAGCACACCTAGGGGGTACTCCCTTATTTGGCCTTAACAGGGACGTCCTGCTGGGCAGGGTATGGTTTTTTGGCCTTGCTGTCCTGAACAGAGTATGAAATTTTACTGATCTTCCTCTATCCTAAACAGGGTTGTGACCAGTCCTGGTAAAGTCTGCATACGAGCCTAACTGGCTCATCAGGCCGGAGCTTATCCCAGTTTCTGTAGCATTAAGCGACTAGGAATATTGCTACTCCCCCCCTGGATGGGACGCTAGTCCATTGCAGGGTTACCCCCAGCATTAAATTTGCCAGTACCCATTTATACAGCTGGGTGGAGAGAGGCACTGTGAGAGTTGAGTGTCTTGCCCAAGAACACAACACAATGTCTCCGGCCAGGGCTCGAACCCGGACTGCTCGATCTGGAGTCGAGCTCACTAACCATGAGGCCACCGCACCTCCCACCAGTTGTGACCAGTCCTAAATAGGAAACCAGTCCTAAATAGGATAAACACATCAAACGGTCTTTACAAATTCATCACTAGGACAAGACTAATGCTATTGTTGTCCTTTAATTTAGTTGTATTTCCTGTTCATCAGCATTATAACAAGTGCAGAATAGATCCTTAACAGTAGAACAAGAGAGTGTATTTTGTCTTTTGCTCTAAACAGGGTCTTAGGGGGTGTTATCCTACACAGGGAAGCATTTTTTGACAGCAATAAGCTATATATGTTAATTTTATCGATGATCACCTATAAAATGTCGTGAACTTACTTAGAGTGTGAGTTGATTCTTTTTCCAGATTTGGCAGGAACACAGGATATAGGTTTCGTTTCTCAGACCTTGATACCGCCAGCATTCCCACAAATTGTCCAGCGCCGTTCAGAATGAGACCTCCCTTTGGCTTTTGTTCTGTCGGCAAGTCTTCGATAGTCTTTGGATGATGTACACTATCATCATCCGAGGACGAAGCAAGCACAAACTCGCCATCTTTGTCAAAAGTTAGAAAGGAAGGTTCAGTAATGTAAAATCCACCGCTTTTCCTGTCGTCACAAATAACGTAACACAGAACCTGTCTGTTTGAGATCGCAGTCCGCAAATTTTCATCGGTTTCATAGCAGAAAGGTATGGAACGTTTCGCCAAAGGTTTCAACAATGTCCTCTCGATCCACCACCTAGAATCAAATTTCTTCACTGGAATAACTAGAAAGGATACTTGTTGAGTTCCTTCGAGTTCTTCGGTATCTTGCATAACTCTTCCGGGTATGGGGTCAGAAATACTATCAACTGCATCTTTGTAATTGAAATTCAAATCCAACGAGAGCAATTTTCCTCTACTTCCCTCTAGAAATTCAACTGTTATGGGGGTGCCATGACTACTCTCCGAGAGCAAGTAATTCTTGTTGACAACTTGGGTCGTAGTGATTAAGTTGAGGGATTCCCCACCCTCCGATTTTAAGAGGACTAGACATCCACTGCCGATCGCAACTTTATCAATAACTTTATCCCCCTTTTCCGATCGTAATACCTTGCTAAGTCTGCACAAAGATTGGCCATATCTCCTTTGGGACATGTTGGACTACGAGTGTAAGCTTCCGCCTTTAACCCAGCCCCCTTGGGGCTCGCAATGTATTATGGGAGCTGTCAGTGCTAGAGTTGCTAACTTTTTTATCAGCCATTACTTTCTAATCTAGTTTTCTAAACCAATACTTTCTAACTGCATCTCTTTGCCACAAAGTTAATTGCGAATTAAGTCTACATTTATAAACCGTGCTAGCTAAGAAATACTTCTTTTCGCAGGATTAACTGCGAATAAAGTCTACCATTACCTGCTAAGAAATACTTCTTTTAGAAAGTCTTCCTTTACACGCGTTTACTGCGGTAAAACATCGACACGCAAAATATTCTGGAAGGAATAGAAATTTTCTGCGAAAAAAAGTTTGTCTCGTTTGCGGAAAATTGTGACTATGTCGACAGTTTTGCTAAAGTGCAATGGATAATTCACGATCATGAATTAAGCACAATTACAAAGTATGCATTACTCAAAGCTCCATAGTAAGATGTAAGACTTATAGTTCGTGTATTAATTTTGTATTGAGAAAATATCCCGGGAACAGATCGACGACAACAGGTCAAATTCTTAGTATAATATAACACGCTGAGTGAAGTTTGTTTTTTTTTCTGACCCTAACTTTGAGCCCTTCATTTTGTGGTTTTAAAATTATCTTCGATCCGTACCAATTGGGTTTTTTGAAAAGTTTGTTTAATTAATATTTTCTGCGAAGTTCAGAAGCGCTTTAAGGTTTTGCAGTATATTTCACTTTAGGGGTCTTTTCCGGCTTCCTCATATTCCTCCTAAAATGGCTTCTTTCTGCAAGCGGACCTCTCAGGAAAACGTGCAATTTCGTAATTGATTAATTTCGATCCGAATTCATGAATGGGTTATCATTATAAGGTTATTCCAAACCAGCTGTTCGGTTGATTATCGAGTGAAGTTGATAAAGGTACGATAACCACAGTCTCAACCTTGATATTGTAACAATGAGCATGAAAGTTTTGTTTCTCTTTTTATTCGTCCTGGTTTTATCATAATCAGCGAAAAGTCCGTCTTTTAATATAAAGTTTCAAGAATCGGCGAGCAGTCCTATCGCAAGTTTTGTTGAGCAACGTTTCTTTATGGCAACATTTTATCATCATAAATACTTTGTCATCCTGGGACATTCAATCCAGCGGTAATAACAAACAAAGAAGCTCACATGGTGTACGGCAACATGAATAAGGACGGCGAGGCTTCGCATACTGCTGGTGCTGGAAAGAAAAGATCTTCGCATAAAATTTCTGATTACTTTTCCAAAAATGAAAAATCTTTTTCAGGTAAGTAAACTCTGTATAATTTTTGAAACTGTAAAATTTTGGCTTGCAAGGATTGAACAATTTTTAAATTTAGCTTATCGGTCATAATTAAGTTTCCATTAATATTATTATTGTTTATTACTAATATTATTGTTGTAAAATAAAATGGATGTCACTTTGTCATGTGACATATTATTTAAAAATTGTGGTCCTAAGAACGTTCCATTTATGTTCTTTAAAAGAGCCTCCACCCAAAAGATCGTGCCAGTCTATTACTAAAACAAGCGAAGTAGAAGCAACAATATCCAGGCAAGAAAAGTCTCCAATTCAAGTCTCCAAGTCTCCAATCCAATCCAACAACAGGTTGAACTTTCGACATCCAGTCAAGCTTTAGTGATCCAAACAACGGAGCCATTTCAACCTG
>OMLO01001978.1_pt1 | contig 16230 bp, 7 predicted proteins | sample 1674811 | NCBI WGS metagenome assembly OMLO01 (sample SAMN06265003, study PRJEB25207) | coral metagenome | isolation source: Coral host | place: Mexico:La Bocana,Puerto Morelos, Mexico | collected 2008-11-13 | reverse complement strand
TGTAAAGATTTTAAGGAAAACGACCAATTTTTTAAGGCTGCAAGACATGTTTTGACAGAACTTCTGTCATCTTCAGCTGAGTGATTTACAAAGCAAGTTGAACAATAGTAGACAAAAAAAAATGCTAATTAAGACAAATATTAACAACAACGTGAAAATGTGTAAATTTTAATTTACACCTTTAATTTACACATTTTCACGTTTTGTTGTTACTATTTGTCTTAATTAGCATTTTTTTGTCTACTTATTCTTCAACTTGCTTTGTAAATCACTCAGCTGAAGATGACAGAAGTTCTGTCGAAACATGTCTTACAGCCTTAAAAAATTGGTCGTTTTCCTTAAAATTTTATTGTACTTGTGAACAGATCAATTATAATTTAAATCTAATTCTCACTTGTAGCGGTGCCACCCTTGAAGATTTCTAAAAAGTCCAAGTATCTATTGATGTTTACAACTCTGTTGTGTTCGTAGGTGTACCGCTTGGTGGAATAGGTTGTGGCAGTATTGGACGAGGATGGAAGGGAGATTTTAACAGATGGCAGCTGACACCGGGAATGTATAACTACACCTATGTAGAGGCAAACCAAGTAAGAATTTCTACGTCACTAAAAAGCATGCCTCTCTTTCAATCACTTGAAAATCTCTTGTAGATTAACTGATTGCATGTAGTTTTAGCCAATAGATCTATCTATATAGTAAGATAAAAAAGGTTAAGTGTCTGGATGAGCTAAGTGCCCCATCAGGCTAGAGCTTATGCCAGTTTCTGTAGCATGAAGTGACTAGAAATAGTTGTCTTCCCTCCTGGATGGGATGCCAGTCCATCACATGGTTACCCCCAGCATTAAATTCACCAAAACCATTTTTACACCTGGGTGGAGAAAGGCACTGTGAGAGTAAAGTGTCTTACCCAAGAACACAACACAATTAATGTCCCTGGCCAAGGCTAGAACCCAGACTGCTCAATCCGGAGTTGAATGCACTAACCATAAGGCCATTACACCTCCCACTCAAAATATAGTTATGGAAAGAAAAACAATCAAATAAAAAACCTTCAATTGTTACACTGTACCTTTCTAAAACGTATTGTAACTGTAAAATGAAAAAATCTAATGAAGAACATGGCATAGTTATATGTGCATGCGTTGTACATTTAAGGATCATGTTACTGTCTTTTCAGTTCAGTGTTTGTGTGAGAAAAAAAGGAAGAACCACTTACCAGGTTAGTGGAAAGTGTCTGCCATCTGTCATTTCGCAGCAGCCTATCAAAGTGGTACTATAACGAAAATCGCATTTTTCCTACCTAAGCCATTTTAAAACATGAAAAAATAGTCTGTATAAGAAGAAAAATGCTGCTTACTACTTTGAAATATCTCTTTTCATTCCAGAGATGTGCATCCTTTAGATCTATTAGCCTACAAAGTTTCAGGTCTGTGATGCAAATTGACCAAGATAGCTCTATTGATATACTTTGTATAATACTGGGTTGAGTGTATGACATCGTCAGTCATCTCATTTGTATATTTTGCACACTTTTCAAAGACAAATATCTCTGGAACTAATGCAGATATTTGAAAATGGTAAACAGCATTTTTATTCTTTTATGGAATTCTATGTGGTACACCTAAAAATCAAAGGGTGAAAATTTGATCATTAAGTAAGGGAAATAGGAAAAATTTACTTTTGTGTACATTAACAAGTGGCAATCAAGCATTCTTAATCTGATTCAATAATTATTGTTGATTTATAAGATAATGTTATCTTAAATGCCATGCTCAAGGTTCTTTTAAATCCATCCAAATTACATACAGGCTGTTTTGTCACCAAACCGTCCAAATGGTGTCCTTTGTGGACGCAGTTTACAAGGCTGGAACTGGGGGTTTAATGGTGCCCATGCCACATACCATGCCCTGTATCCACGTGCCTGGACAACTTATTACCTACCAGGACAAAACATCAGGCTCATTTGCCGTCAAGTATCACCTGTGTTTCCTCATGATTACAAAGTAAGACTCATGTTAATATGACTAGGTGATACATTATTACTTAATAATACATGCACATAATTTAAAATTGTGATGCTGCACAACATGCAACTGTGAATGATAATTTATTAGACCGTGTTAATTTATGTCTGTTGCCAGTTTAACAATATTTTCAGCTGGGTGCTGCTTATCTTGGTAAAATAATTATTATTAATAATAATGATAATGATATTTGTTATGATCAATCATCATCTGAGGTCCAAGTGTCTAGTTTCCAAGTGGTAAAACTGCCCTGGAGGACCTAACAAATATAATGTAAATGTCTTAAAGAATTCTTTTCATCAGCACGTGTTGCTCCTTTCCCATCCACAGCCCTTAAGGTGGCTCCCTATAGTTTCACTATCGCACGCGCGCTGGGGATGACAGTTCAAGTAATCTGCGCGCGCTCGAAGGGAAACGTCAGTGTTTTTCGATATTTTATTACGTCAACATGAGCACAAAAAGCAAAACTGACAGTGAATTTTCTCGAGTTTCCTTCAGTGAAATTTCGTAAAATTTGGCAGACTGTTAATAAATATTTTACTTTAGTCGGAGCTCATTTTCCAGGGAAATCTGTAAGACCAGTTTTTTGGCAGCGGCGAAAGACATAAATTTGAAAAAATCGAAAAAAACTGCCTTTACAAACCCTACTTTTTTTGTGTTTAAAATTCGTATCCCGCTGGGTGCGATGTGCTGTGAAAATTTTGGAAGATTTCACCGAAGGAAATTCAAGAAAATCACAAATAAAGCCATAAAAACAGCAAAAAACACACTGATTTGGGCATTTATAATTTAAGAATAAAACCGAACATTTTAACATAGATGATACTAAAACACTATTTAATCATTGCTTATTACATTTGACAAGTTTGAGAGGACTGGGTGAAAACACGAAATGAAAAACAGCATTCAAAACATAACTCTTGCACGCGCAACGCCATAAATAATTACCCTATGGAGCCACCTTAAAAAAGGGTCAACAAGAAGTCAAGACCAGTCATACATGAATAAATTATTCAAAGAAGCTGTTGCAAATAAAGATTTATTCAGAATTTGTAGAGTTGCAATGGAAGATGTGTTGCTGAATAAAGTAATGCAACATTGAACTAAGTGTAATGATTATTGCAACAGTCAAAGTAAATCCTGTCCCTTTACTACTCCCCAGGATAATAACCTCTGAATAGCTCCAGGTGGCAATCCAGTCAGCATGACAGCATCTGTCACTGAACATGTTTTTGTGGTTTTATTTCTTAGGATACTAGTCTTCCTGCTGCAGTATTTATTTGGGAAGTGGAAAATAATGGTGATGAAGAAGTTGAAGTGGCAATCATGTTCACATTTCAAAACAGTGATGGAACTCTAAATGAAGGATCAAGTGGTCATTTTAATGAGTCATTCTCGTGTAAGATTGGAAGTCACTGTGCCATGGAAGATCATTCTGCAGATAAACGAAATTCAGTCTTAACCAATGCATCTACTGAAGTGACAGGCGTTCTTCTTCACCACAAACACCCAACACAGCCATACACATTTGGGATAGCAGCCAAGGCACAAAATCAGGTAGAATGACTTTCATAATTTTGACATACATTATGTACTATAATTTCAAACAGCTTAATTTTCTTAGTTTGTGCTCCGGTGTTTTGTATGGCGTTTTTAGCAGTGAAATTCCCATTAAACTCTCTCTGAGTGGTAAATGGACATCTTTGCTTCTAAACTGGGCACCTGCAATTGGTCCCTTGCAGTTCTTCTCTCTCTAAAATGGACAATGGACATTTCAGACATCAAATACCTGTGTGCGTGCCCAAGAAAAAATGTTGTATGGCTAGATGCTAGTGGAAAGAAGGCGTGCTGTCATGTTGCCAATGCTTTTTTTGAGTAGACTGGAGCTAATCTGGCTCATATCCAGACTGAATATTTTTAAAATGTCCAAAAACTGCATTTTTTGTCAAAAAGCTCCAGGTGTCAATAGGTAAATAAACTAAGGTAAATTATTTGTAGTAAGGAAATCCTACCCCTCTACTCTCCAGTAAGTGAGGGGAGAAATTGGAACGGAAAAATTGATCATGAGAACTTAACGCCAATTCGCTAACACCAGACCACTGGGCTCCTATTTTATGGTTTTTTGTCATTAAACCCATAGGCTGGAAAGAGTGTTGTCACTGTGACAACAAAAACTGCATTTGATGCACAGACTCCCTGTAGAAGAGTATGGGAGGACCTTATGGATGATGGCAAACTCAGCTCCACCACAGGTATTTCTAACAGTATATACATGTATATTATTGTCAGTAACATTAAAAGGACAACTTATCTGTGAACTATATTTTGAATTCTGGCCCAAGTTTGTAGCATAGATAATGCTATGAGTGTTAATAATTGAAAATAAACTACAACATCTGCTTGATAGTGATTAATGTGGTGGATAATGTCATCCACCTTTCAAACAACCCGGGCCAGAAGTTTGCCACTGAAAATGTACTAAAATTCCATAAATTTATTGCTATCCAGGATGTTGTGAACCATCCAAACCAGAGCAGACCCTGTGTGCCGCAGTGGCAGCTACAACCAAGATACCATCAAAGAGCAAAACAAAACTAGAGTTTGCTCTCTGTTGGGATAATCCTGTTGTCCATTTTGGATCATCAAAAAACAAGCAGTACAGGTAATGGATTGATTCAAGTTATTTTAAGAAAATGTGAAAGCAGTTATTTTATACCTGTGGAGAGAAAGAGTAAGATAGAAGTTAAAGTTTTTGTGATTGCTATTATCAACTTAAAAAATTATTGTTATAGACTATATCAAAGGAAAACTAAAAGATCAGTTGCTGTGGTAATGATTTGTTAAGGAGACCAGAATATAAATAATGTAATTCCAATGATGAGTAGAGATTGCTTTTCAACATGAGGATTAGATCACATGTATATTTTTCTTTGTTGATATGCCCAATTAATTTTTAGAAACTATAAAATGCTAAAGAGCAGTATATTGTAAATTGTTATAATTTTAATTGTTAACTTCATTTGTTAAAGGTTTTATACTCGATTTTTTGGTCGTCACGGTGATGCAGGTAGAGCTCTGTGTTGTCATGCCCTGATGCGCTACCCTAAGTGGGAGTCCAAAATAGAGGCCTGGCAAAGGCCAATCTTACAAAATGAGTAAGTTTGTTAACAGTATCTGAAGTTGATCTGGCTCTCCGACCTCAGCTGCCATTGGAATCATGGTATCTGAAATGATTACCAGAACCAGTGTAGCTGTTAGGAATGTGCTGGAAACTGTTGCCAGACTCCTTAATAGACCTTAATACTAAGTAAGTTAAAATGTTTCAACTGGTTTCCTGTTATTTTTATGTGCATGTAGCCATATGCATGTGCTCTTTTAGTATTTCAGTGTTATCTAGTACTTTTAGTCATTTTGTAGGTATTTCAGAGCATTTTTAAAAATCCATAATTTGGCTCTTAAAAATCATTTCAACTAGTTTTCAAGTTTTTCAAGTTTTCCACCACTGGGATGAGAAGTACAGTACATTATACATATTCAAATGCTACAATCCTATTTTGAATGTGGTGATAGTTGATTTTCCTTTTGGTCCTCAACTCTCACCTTATAAAATTCTCGAGCTCATAATCTGATTGTTTATTTATTTCCTGTTGCAGTTTACTGCCATCTTGGTACAAGTCAGCTCTCTTTAATGAACTATACTTTGTAGCCGATGGTGGAACAGTTTGGTTAGATGTCGATCAAGTCACGGATAACAAGACTCCAATCTCCGAATTTGTTAAGGAACATGGCAGATTTGCATATCTAGAAGGTATTTATTATATTGCATGACTATGCATGCATGTAAAGTTGTCTGTGATCCACGTAAATCTGTCCAATCAGTAATTATAGTAATTGGACCAAGTGGAGTACAATTCAGGGAGTAATTGCATAATTTAAAAATTAGTCAAGTGTAAAGTGCGAGGCTGATTTGAAATTAAGAGCATGATTACTCCCTGAATTGTACAATACTGTACAAGGTCCCATTACCAATTAATCTTATCTACAACAAATTTTGAAATTAAAGAAGTCTTAGTTTAGGGAACTTCTTTTTAGCAAAAAAGTCAGTACTCTTTCCATAAGTTTTAAGAACTGTAGGAAACATAAAGATGGAAGCTATTAAAGTGGGCGTAATTGACATGCGAATCACAGGAGTAGACCAATTTCCACATATTAAAATTAAAACAATAGATCTCAGTACAAAACTCTAGGGAAAAACTTAAGTGTTTGTGGTGTTTATTCCCCAGAACATTGTGCTGAGGTCTGTTGTTTTAAGCTGAATGTTAATACATGGAAACTGGTCTCTTATATAGGTATCCAACTACAAAAAGTTCAAATTGGATACCTGTAGTTGGAAACCCACATGATTGCACGCTGATTACATGACAAATAGGCATGTAGAGAACCAATTACAATTGAGAATTTTTTTATGATATGATTAAGGATGAAAATGATATTATGCAATTTGCATGAATTTAACTTAGTTTAATTATCCAGTACAGTATTGTATGTTTCTTCTTCTAAATGTAATATCAAGTGTTTTCTCCAAAGGACATGAGTACAGGATGTACAACACCTATGATGTCCACTTCTATGCGTCATTTGCTCTTGCCTTGCTGTGGCCAAAGTTACAACTTAGTCTTCAGTATGACATAGGTACAGTATGACAAGGTTCATGAGAGAATGCTCTGGCTTCACGAGACACACGTACATGCATTTATCTTTGTTGTGTGTTTTGACAAAGATGGGTCCAGCCAGGCCCCTAACTCTATGAACCCATTGATTCTCATGCTGGCCTTAACTTGGTGTGACAAGTGTTGGGCTTTGTTCCACTTCTGATGTCATTAATTTTCAACAAAACTGACATCGTCTGTACTCAACTTCTGCAGGAGGAAACGATCTGTCCAATGATAACCAGATCAGAGTGTTAAGCTCAATGGAGCCTGAGATATGCACGAAAATGTTCAGAAATTTAAGTGCAAAACTTGCAGCAAAATTTCAAGCAACTACGCATAGCTTCTCCATGGTAGAAATTGCCCCTCTCAAAGACTCTTTCTCAGAAATGTTTTTGAACTGGAAGCAAGCCCAAATAAAACATATTGCAAATGTCTTTTTGAGTAGATTGGAGCTAATAGACCAATTTCGATATATTAAAATTCAACTTAAACAATGTACCTCAGCCTGAGGGGAGAATAAACCCCACAAACTCTGTAGTGATTCCCTAGAGCCTCATGCTGAGGTCTATTGTCTTAGGCTGAAAATTAAAATATGGAAATTGGTCTATTTGGTTCATATCCATATCCAAAATGTCCCAAAGTGCATTTTTAGCAAAAGCTCTGGGAGTCAGTTGGTTAATATACAAATTGTAAAAAAAATTTGTGAACGAATCCAAGGGAAGGATAGCTTGCTGTGGTTGTTATTGTTGTTTTAATTGGGAAATAAAACCCAAGACTGTTATGTACAAAAGTACATGTATTATCAAGCTAACATAATTTACTTTGTACAAATAGCTAATAGAGAGGAATGGTTATGAAATCCACCAAAGTTCATTGTTGTGTTTTTTTGTTCACTTTTTTGGCCTTGACCAGGCACAAAATACAATAGTTGTTGTTGTTTACTTCTGACTGAGGAACTAACCAATATAAGGCTTTTTGGTTACATTGTTCGAGTCAAGTGAATGAGTGCAAAACAAGAGATTGTGCATGGGTGTGGACTCTCAAACATAAATCTTGTTATCTTTGTTTGTGTGCCAGGCTTCATAATAATTCCCTTCTATTAATTATAGTTTGCATGTAACTTATTTATAAATTTTGTTACGGTGTTGAACTCACAGCTCAGGTGGTGGATCAGACGGACAGTCAGTCCACATTGACAATGATGAATGGACGCAACTGTCGGAGGAAAGTAGCTGGCTATGTTCCACATGATGTAGGAGATCCAGGTGGGTTTGTTGTATCAAGGATCTGTTGCTAAACACAGACTTTTGTGAGGCTTGAACAAGAAACTTACATCTTTGGCGTGTAAAATGTTTTCTTTTTTGTGATGAATTTGCTGATTTGTAGCTGAGGAGCCTTGGGAGAAAGTAAATGCCTATACCATCCATGACACAGCACAGTGGAAAGATCTCAACCTCAAGTTTGTTCTTCAGGTTTGCCTTGAGTTTGAATACCTCAGTTACAATTCTGTTGTGGTTTGAATGTCTTTGATTTTATTTTTATAAATGCATCACATTGTGTGACATGTAACTTGGAACTTGCAGGTGTATCGTGACTACAAGGCAACAAACGACATTCAGTATCTAAGGGACATGTGGCCCATTGCAAAGGTACCTTCAACTTAAATGTTGTACAAGTTTCCATTGTATGGCAGAAGTTGTAGTTAATTATTCAACAGTTTTTCCTACTCTTATGAAACAAGCCATCAACCAGCACTGCAGCATAATCTTATTGGACTCATTTTAGACCATTTCAGCAGGTGGTGGTCTTAAGAGAGATTAAGGCTACTAGCAAAAAAAAAACAAAAAAACAAGTATAAACCAGAAAGCTATATGAATAGGAGACTCGTGGGAGCTGAACATGTATGGGGCTGTAAAAGTTCCTATTTCTCACACGATTATTGTGTGTTATAATCTACAGACTAAAAGTGATTTTAATCTTATGGGATTTTTTTTACTTTTTCCAGACAGTAATGAATAAGACCGCAGTGTATGATACAGATGGTGATGGCTTGATAGAAAACTCTGGCTTTGCAGATCAGACTTTTGATGCATGGCCTGTCACAGGCCCAAGGTATCTCTCTTGCATTTGATGTGCTATAATAACATTCATAGGATGATAAGTGTCTTGCAGAACTTTGCATTGCTTTACAATGACCAGTTTTGTTTTGTAAAAAAACATTATCTATGTGAGGTTTTTTTTTTCAGTGACCTAATTATGTCTTAAAACACAAGGATAAAACTAATATGACTGGAGCTAAATTGATTTTCATGTGTTATTGTTGTGGTTGTTTCTAATTGTTCAATGATTTCTTTCCAGTGCCTACTGTGGAGGATTGTGGCTCGCATCTCTTCGGGTCATGCAGGAAATAGCCAAAGTGTTAGAAATCCCAGACGAAGCTGCTAAGTATGTGAACATGCTTAAAAGAGGAAAGAAAGCTTATCACGAGCTTTTGTGGAATGGTAATCTTTCTAATCTGGTTTCTAAATCATTCTGCTCCTGTCCCATGTAAATTAGGACACCCAAAACACATCCTAGTCTTATTTAGCTGCGCGATCATTCTGAGTTCGTGTTTTTAAAAGTATATTAATGCTTAGTAAATGACAAAAATTCTTAGAATTCTCGCTTCCCGCAATTTCCTCTCCCACCTTCCGCCGCCGATTCTCCCGGCCCGGGCTCCCCCCTGCCTCGAAGAAGGCGCAATGGCTGCAGGATTCCACATGGTTCAGTCCTGGTTTGGTCTTTGTGTTGGGCTCTGGGGCATCCTATCCAGGGGGGAGTAGAAATTCTCTTGGTCGCCCCATACTACGGAAAGCGGAGATAAGCGCGGCCTGATCTGGATATCTAATTGCTAAATAGAAAACGATGGCAATCCGATTCGCGGATTTCCAATAGAACAATTCTGATTGAATTTCTTTATAGGAATATACTACAACTACGATAGCAGTACAAATAAATACCACAACAGCATCATGGCTGATCAGATGGCAGGGCAGTGGTATCTGAAGGCGTGTGAACTTGGACAGTCACCCAGTGATCGGGTAATCATAATTAAGTGTCCAACTTTGAACTTTGTAAATTGAACGCTATTGTTTAATTTTTAAAGCATTGCATGAAAAGGAATGGAGATTTTCAAGATGTTAATTCTCGTTGGTCGCGTTGTCTCATCAAGTAGACAGCATCCACTAGTCCCGTGTTTCTTTGATGTTAGTGGGGAGTTTACGAAACTACTACGGCAACGGCAACAGGATCGTCACTGAACAACAGAATTAATAAGCAGAACAATGGTTGTGCACGTGCGTTGTAATTCTCGGTACGATTCTTTGCCGTCCTCTGCAAAACAACAACGTAAAATGACCACATTTTGCATAGTCTCTGGAGAACGTAAACCACGACGGCTAATTTTTGAAAAGAATTTTTTTCAAATTTACCGCTGTGTTCCGGATTTAGTTTTGCGATAGTTTTGACAGCGATAAAGAAAGTAAATGACTTCAGACTATCGCGAGATTCGTGAGTAAAATATAAATTCATTTTTAATCGACGTTGTCCTTAGCGTCGACGTCGTGGTTTCGTAAACTCCGTAGTACGGCTTTTAGCACGCGCTTTGTTTCTTGGTTATTGGTGTAAGCACAGTTAGTAGAGGGGACCTCTACTAACTTTGGTGTAAGTGGTTAAAAGCCTATGTTATAATCCTTAGGTGTTTCCAAGTGAGAATGTGTTGAGTGCCCTCACCACAGTGTACAAGTATAACGTACTTCGCTTCCAGGATGGCAATATGGGTGCTGTGAATGGCATGAGACCAAACGGCCAGGTAAGATTATCAATGTTGTTAGAGCATAATAACTTAGTTATGACTGTCGTTACAATCCCAACCGCGACAAACGTGTAGAACGCAGCGAACCAATCAGAAGTCAGTTGGAAATGCAACTCGTGCCAAGCGCGGGAAATCGTGTTGAAAAGTCACCATATTTGGTTTTGCATTTGCTCCTGATTGGTCAAAAAAGTAGCACGTTTGCTTATTCGTTGCTACTTTCCTTTAACATGTTACAGAGGTCAAATGCAAATGAGAAACTGAAGCATTCATGTAATCAGTGCTTTCAATGAAATGGTAACGTTGTCTGCTTCCTGTGCTAGGATTGTTCCCATCTTATTTGTCAATCACAAATTTCTGATATCTATATTTGTTATTTAGCAATTACGGCTCTAGTCTCCTCCGCAGCCATTATTTAGGTCGTCGCGCAACGCTCCTCCCTCACGGGGGAGAAGCGTTGCGTGACGACCCAAATAACGGCTGCGGAGGAGACTATTACGGCTCATATCGAGGAGCGAATAATACTACATCCAAAATTTTTCATATATGGTGTTGGTATGAAATGATGACCCGCTCATTCAAAACACATTGATCAATAAGTGGAATATGTTTTAGGTTGACACAAGTAGTTTACAGGCCGAGGAGGTCTGGACCGGCATCACCTACGCTGTGGCTGCTTCCATGATTCAAGAGGTAATGTGTATAACATATCACGAACCGTCCCTACTCTACAATCGGTCATCAATCCTGTTAACCTCGAAGAAAAACCTCCCAATCATACACTCACCGCTATATCCCATTTAAGACGGAGTTGCGCCTCGTATTCTGTACACACACTAGTTGGCTAAGCAAGCATGTTTCATGTACGTTCTTTAAATTTAATGCACTTAAGTATGATTTTGTCGAAAATCAAGCAAGACAACAAACTTAACAGATGGACAAGCCAAGGATATGGTTAGCTTGTGATATATAACAGGAGGGATATTTCGAACAAACATGTGACAGAGATTTTTCACCTTGTGAACTGTAATATCAAACTGGTTTCCTTGTTTTAAATCTAGCCAACTTTCTTTGGTATTTCCTTTTTCAGTACCTCTTAGTGTAATTAGAATGACATTGTACTTTCCTTTCGTTACTTTGGTCCGTCATTTGGCCACTCGACTCCACATAGGGTTGACCTTGATAAACATTTACATTTAATATTAATGTTTATTCGACATCTTCTTTTTCCGATAGCACCCCTTTTCCTGCTTTTTGAAATTTTTGTTTTAAGTGAGCGTTGACAAAACAGTCGAAAGATGTTCAAAAAAAGTGTTTAAATGTTGTTGTTTATAGTGGTCAATGCGCTTATCTACATAAACGCTTGTCTCTTTCGTGTAGGGTCTAGTGGAAGAAGGCTTCCAAACAGCCAGCGGTATTTACAACACATGTTTCGAGAGACTGGGGATGGGTTTCCAGACTCCAGAGGCGATTGTTGCTAATGGAAACTTCCGCTCACTTGCTTACATGAGACCGCTGAGTATCTGGGCCATGCAGTGGGCGCTAGAAAAGCAGCACAAGCCTGCTGCTCAAGGAGATACCGCTGATCCTAGCCGTGACTACTCTCAATGTAACGGATTTTGTCATGTCTCCAGTGATTCTTAATTCACCACATTAACCTCTAACATTCCCACAGTAGCAGTAAGGTTCTTTCTTCAGTACATACGCACGCAATACGCAAGTGGTTTCTTGTATTCCGACTTTTTCTCTCTTCTATTTTAGCGGTAGGGTAATACTGAACCCGGGGGACTCCTATATAAGTAGTACAGGGGTGCTCGTCGTACTCGTCGAGGGGTTTAAAAACCGGGTTTTGTACCTCTTAGGGTGTTAAGCCTGAAACGGTCCCCAGTGGGAGCTTTCTCGAAAACTTTTAGGGTACTGAGAAGAAAAAGTGCATGTCAGTTGATGTGTTGTTTTAGAGTTGGTACCTCAAAGCCACGCCCTCAAAACAGGATCTTGGCACCCCTTATGGGCTCTTTTCAAGATTTATGACGAATACCCTTTTCACATGGAAGTCCTCCATCGGTGATAAAAGGGTCGTGTAGTAGCTCTCGTAAGGTGTCACGTGACTGGTTTGATAACCTTGGTGAGGACAATACAACAAACAACGTGCCTAAAATAACAACAGCCCTAAAACAATAACAGCTGCAAACAAACAAAAGAGTAACAAGCTTACAAGAGCTGCTTCACTTCTGTAACAAATTTTTAAGCTCCACGTCTTTAGGTTATTTAGTAGCTGGGTCAGTGGTTGCTTTTAAAGATAACTGACAAAATGTGTCAATTTAATAGAGCAAAAAAAACATGGCCACTGTTCTTCGCCAGAGCCCTTCAATAACTCTGGTGTGTCGGTAGATAGCATGCACGTAAAAATAGCAAATGGAATTTTTACATTATTCATGTTTATACAGACTTGTATCTCTTTTAATGGAAAAAAGTTTAAAAAGCAAATGTTATGATCATTTTTATTTTAAATGAATATCAAAAGAACGTCTTATGAAGAATCAAATTGAGGGGAAAATAATTCATATACTTATTTATCAAATAAGAGTTTTTAAGTTATTTAGTAGTAACGAATTATTGGTTGTTGTAAGGGTTACCAATTCGTATTTAAACAGAACGCAAAGTGATGAAAAGTGACGTTACAACGTCTGTTTTTAGAAGGGATGGAATTTAGAAGTCCAATAATAGTTCTGTGTTCACTTGGCCGTGCGTGAAAAATTTTTTTTCTTTCTGATTTTGCTTTTTTGCGATGTAAATAATTGTCAAAAAAACGTTTACTATAAGGTGGGACAATTAATAAGCCAGAAGGGCGCAAGACTGGTTTGGTAATGTTTACGAACGATTCTGATTACGATTTAGTGTACTCCTGGCTAACTGCAAGATGCATCCATTCTTTTGAATAAGTACAAATAAAACGGAACTACTTAAAAAAACTTTTCAGAGTGATGAACTCTCGAATTTCACGAACTTGCAATTCTTATCTTATTCATTAAATGGAAACATTTAGTAGATGTCCTTCTACGTATGAATTTTTCTTAGAATGAAGTTGTTGTAGTTATAAATTACATTTGAGTAAAAATAATTTTAACCTAGTTTGATTCACAATTTCTTTTGTCTTCTAAACCTAATAAGGGTTAAGAGACAAAGGAAATTAATTCTTACCAGAATTTAATTTTTAACTACAACATAGACATAACATGCGGGCCATGTTACCTGTTAATTCAATATCATTTGTTAACGTACGATGATGGCAAGCATTCGTTTTTCTTAAGTTACCTCATAGTAAAATATCTCTCGAAAAGTCACAAATAGATTACTATTTATTTGAATTGTTTGGTATTGGCTATTAGTATGAATCATTAGTATTTATAAATTTTTATTTATAAATATGTATTTTACATGTAAATAGCATTCATTTCTTTATTTTTACTGAATAATTTTTATTAGTAACTTGAAGGAAGAGGGCTGTCGTTAGCTAAGAAAGCACAATGATTTTAAGCTGGGACATTTCTAAGATAATAAATTGATGAAAAAAATCATTTATGACCTGTAAATATCAAATTGAATCATGATTGTAATAATTATATCTTATATTGTGATGTATTAGTGGAGAAGACTAAAATAAACCTATCGATGCGAAGGCCATAACCTAGTCTGTGAACATAGAAGCTACATATCCCATAAGTGACTGAAGTGGTATACAAGTTACTTATGAGGGAAGGCGTAGAAGGAAGAAGGTCTAAGAGGGTTTTGAAGGTTTATACTGGAGGTAGATAGAAAAGTGCATGAAAGTCAATAAAGCTGAATGAAGGTGTATAGAGGTAGATGTGCGGAGGTGTGTGAAATTGGTCGGACTAATTGATAACTAAGGTGTTCCCCAAAAACACTAGCTGAAAACGTGTCTGCATTGCAGGCTAGAAATACGGCAAATTAGTGTAATTACGCGCCCTCTTATTGGTTGAGTATGGCGTCGTATTCCCTAATATTCACCTCCGGCCAATTTGTTTTAAAACTTTAAAGTGGCTCCGAACCCCCTCCGTAGACTTTTTTAAACTTTACATAAAGTTGCATCGTATCATGCTTATCACAATTTGATAATAAAAAATGGGGATCACCGAGCTCGTTTTTCAGTTATGAGAGCTTAAAGCTAATATGAGGGGTGTATTTAGCAGTCATAAAGTTACTATGGTAACCTGTTATATAAAAAAGATGACCGTAACTTGTTTACCAATGATTGGGCATTTGCATGATGCTATCATAGTAGCATCACTTGTTGAACATTGGTAGTATTCATCCTTCAAAAAGTAGCTGTTAGAAACGTGCTGCCTGAAAATATCGCTCGCCCGAAAATATCGTATCATCCCGACTAGTCCCGACTAGCGGCCTGAGTCTCCGAGGATGTACGGTATCCCTCAATGCTTTTCGATCGTTCGTTCCACGTGCTATCTTCGAACGAGAGATAACGGAAGAACGTTGAACATTTGATTCTTATCTTCTTGGTAAGTTAATGAGCTTTTCGCGTCCCATTTTGTGGAGACTTTATTAACACAGGTAAGGCATAATGTAATTTGGTGGCTTATTCTTAATTCTAGATCACAGCAAATCAAACGAATGAAGGAAGCCCTGCCGCCGAAGCAGCCATGTATTTTCAGACTTTTCATGCATATCGTTCAACATTGGTAGGTTGTCTTCTACTATTATTGATTTGACTGTTACAAAGGCCCATGTTATATTGCTCCCTGTTGCAATTTGCTGGACTGAGCTTTTGCATTATTTTGGTAGTGAAATGGCGGCAAATTAAAAACATAGATTTATCAAGTGAGATTTTGAAGACGAAATCCGATATGAAATCGTGAATTTCAGTGGCTAGATTACAGAATACAGAATACCCGGCCACTTCATTTACATGTTATTGAATAAGAAAGCAACTATTGTTATATACGTCGTTCTTCAAAGCACACCGACATATGTAAATGAAGTGGCCGGGTATTCTGTAATTGCTCTTTCAGTTTTTTGTCAACAAAAGCTGATACCAGAATAGTTAACAGTTTTTACATTTTCTAAAAGCTGAAAGTACGTGTATTTGAAAATTATTGATGCATATTTGAAGTGCTTTTCAAAATAAAGAAGAATGGCATTTTCCTGTTTGGAATATTTTTTTTCATTTTAGAGATAATGACCTTTTGTATTATGCAAATAAGGAAAGTGCTGACGTCATGAAATCTGCAACTAAAAGTATAAAATACTGAATAAATCTCTGGAAATATTGAAGCAGTGTTTTTCAAACTTCAAGGGCACCAGACATATCCATGGAATAATACCAAAAACAATTTCCCATGGGAACTTGAGGAAATAAATTTCAAAGTTCAAAGAAATTGTGCGGCCAGAGGTGAAATTTGGTTATCAGTTTTATTTCACCACAACACTGCCAAGTATTTCATATCAGGGTCCGAAATTGCGACCAGCTGGTCGCCAATGTGACTGAAAATGTAGCGTTGGCGACCAGAATTTCAAGGCCAGTCGCCAGGAGGCGACTAACTTTTAGCATCGTGTCATTGTTTTGAACCACTGCTCAAGGAATTAAATCGAAAAATTTCACGTTTGA
>OMLO01001977.1_pt1 | contig 16231 bp, 8 predicted proteins | sample 1674811 | NCBI WGS metagenome assembly OMLO01 (sample SAMN06265003, study PRJEB25207) | coral metagenome | isolation source: Coral host | place: Mexico:La Bocana,Puerto Morelos, Mexico | collected 2008-11-13 | reverse complement strand
ACAAATTCAAGGAGGAAATCTCATAATAAAGCATCATCACATAAAAGATTATACAACATTGGTGCTGGTATCCATGTATAAGAAACAGGCAAAAAAATTCTACATCAACAAAGATGATTTGTTTGTCTGGAATAAATATAAGACCTATTGTTGTCTTCTGAGAATATGTTGTTTCATTCAATGAACTTTAATATTTTCTAGTTGGCAAAAATAAAATATAACATGTAAAAACCATGATTTACTCTTTTAGAGGGCATGTTTTGGCATGACATACATGCATGCCTAACTGAAGATGCCAAATGTCGCATTTTATAGGTCAACTGGCCTGGGAGCAGGCTCTCATGCATTGCAGCAGGAGCAAAGCATCAGCAAAGAAAGCGAGCCAGTGAGGGCCTGGAACGAGAATAAGAGCCTGCACAGAAGGCATTGTTTCCAAATACAGCACATTCACCCACAAACGCAGCATTCTGATTGCTGAAAACTGACAAGTCCTAATCATATGACCAAAACCAACAGTGATTATCAAACACAGATATGGCACGCATATTTGTAAAATACGCCAAATTAGTAAAGTTCATACTACTAGTGTTTAGTTTTCTTTTGAAATAGGTGCTCCCAGTATTTGAAGCTGTACTCCTAAAATTTTTAGCTGTGTGCTAAAAAGTTTGGCAGTGTGCCTAAAAGTTTACACCTGGTCCCACAAGTGCTATCAATAACTACAACCTAAGTGTCCATGTGCATTTTGCTATCATGTTTGTTGATGCTTTTCTCAATTTTTATTAATGACTAATAATTTGACACATTAAGCCAGCAAAATCTCGACACCTTCGGACAGGCTGTATTCAGAAAACAATAGCACCTCTGGGGGCTCTCGTTCTCACTGGCTCACTTTGTTTGCCAATGGCTTTTCTCCTGCCACCAACAACGAGAGCCTGCCTGCAGGCTATAAGTCAACTTTCATCCAATTAAAAGTAAAGTAAAATTTCATATTAACTTGAGCAATAGGCAAGGAATCAGGTATGTCCTCTGGCAACTAAATAATTAAACAAAGGAACCAAAGACTTGCCAGAGCAAGCAAAATTTGAGAGCTAAATGTCCAAAGGGAAAGCTGGGATCAAATTTTTTTGAGCCCTGTTAAAAATGTCTATGTAAATATTATCGACAGTAGTACAATGAATAAGATCTGTACCTGTATCAGAGTCTTCACTGTTTGACTTTAATGGTATGAAACAAAAGGAAACAATGAACTGTAAGACCATGAAAATATTATTATAATTTTCTATTTTTTTCCTTCAAATGTAAAAATTTGATCTGATTAAATAACTTATTGTAATTTACATTAATTATTAGATGTAAATGAATATATGAAAGATCATATATTTGAGCTGCAGAGAAAGATATGAATTTATGGTTGATCATCGCAGTTATACACACAAGTTGAGCAGTTGTGAAATTAAAGCCTGAAAAAAAGAGATACCAATGCAGTGCTCTACCGACTGAGCTATCAAGGCATCTGGGAGCTGGTCACATTGTGAGTTCGTAATATACCCGAAGAAGTTGAAGAATGTAAACGAATATATGAAAGATCATATATTTGAACTGCGGAGAAAGATATTAATTTATAGTTGATCATCGCAGTTATACACACAACTTGAGCAGTTGTGAAATTAAAGCCTGAAAAAAATTCAAGCCTGAACAGGTATATTATGAACTCACAATGTGACCAGCTCCCAGATGGCTTGACAGCTCAGTCGGTAGAGCACTGCACCGGTGTGACCAGCTCCCAGATGGCTTGACAGCTCAGTCGGAAGAGCACTGCACCAGTATTGCAGAGGTCATGGGTTTGAATCCCATTCAGGCCTGAATTTTTTTCAGGCTTTAATTTCACAGCTGCTCAAGTTGTGTGTATACATGTAACTGCGATGATCAACCATAAATTCATATTAATTATTAGATATTAGTAATTATTTGTTTATATTTGTTTATAAATATCACTTGAAATACAGGTTTGAAAATCAATAAAAACTATTTAAAAAAAATACCTTTGAAACTATTTTTATATACCAAGAAACTTAATGTAGTTCGACCATTTATGGCTAAAAACATTATTGTCAGGCGCAATGGCCTCACAATTAGTGCGTCGACCCCAGATCGAGCTGTCCAGGTTCGTGTCCTGGCCGGGGACATTGTGTTGTGTTCCTGGGCAAGACACTTGACTCTCTCCACCCAGGTATCCTTATGGGTACCGGCAATTTTAATGCTGGGGGTAACCCTGCAATGCACTACCATCCCCTCCATTACGGAGAAAAAATATTCCTAGTCACTTCATGCTACAGAAACCGAGATAAGCCCCAGTTTGATGGGCCACTTGGCTTGTATATAGACTTCACCTTTACATACCTTTACCAGGCTTCAATCTGACCCACTAAACAATCATAGACATTAATTTTCTCTTAAATTGCCAGAGCATCTCTATCATACCGATATTTCTATAGCTGCACTCGAGAGAAGTGAGGGGGACATTGGGGCTTGCAGTACTGGACAATTTTCCTTGTCATATTTAGGTAATTTTAATCTTAAATTGCAGTGTTGTGGTATTCTCTGAGCTTCCAGTGTATTTTAAGCATTTTGGGCATTATTAAAAACTGTCCTCCAAGTCCTCCAATGTTTTCAAAGCCTTTTCTAGTTTTCAAAGGTGCGTTTTTTTGTTAATTATTAGCCAACAAGCAAATGGATGTTATTTACTTTGTTCATTTTGTCTAAATCAATAAATTAAAATTCCCAATAATTGCTTTATCCATGTTATTTGCTCTACACTTGACATATAGAGTAGCAGGGGGGGGGGGTTTCAGCATGACATCAAATTCCAACTCAGCCAATTGAAGCCCTGCGGTATATGGCGATTATATTTTACAGTATTACAATGTTCAGAACCCCTCATGTCCCCCTTAGTGGTTATTGTGCTACTGGCAGCTTCTCTTGCTGGGACAGTGTACATGTGTTCACCAGACTCACAGACATTTAATTAAGGAAAGTTTGGTTCAACTTACTTTTCCTTGATTCTTTCTTTTCTTTAATGTAAAGTTTGTCTGGCTTCTTTCATTATTTGATTTTACACCATCTGACATCTTTGTAACTGATCCTGGTTCCAGTAACTTGCGAACTCCATTTCCATGCAGTCTAGTACTGTATGTCCGTTTGGTCACCAGCTTTTGGTCACCAGCCTGAGAATAAAATCTGTCTAGTGAAAGAGGTCTTCTTGGTGTTGCAGCTTGTGAAGGGAAAACATCTTTGCTGCAATGTGGGCAATAATTGTCTATTGATAACTTTTTGTTACATTTATTACAATAATTAGAATCAAAACAGTCATCATAGTTGTCATCGGAGTGATTATACTTTGATGAAGTTGGAGTCTCGCTAAGTCTTGATTTTTTTCTGAAGTTGCTATCCGAATTAGTGTCCACACTTTTTGATGCACCATTATCAGAGTCTGTATTTGGTGAAAGCTCCACATGTTCTCGTCCCATAATACGATCTAATATTGAACAATTCTCTCTTTGATCTTTATCCAGAGCACTACCGGAACATCTTCCTTGTGCTTTACTAGATGTAGTGTCCGCAGACACTGAACCATTACATCTCTCAGATGTATGAGCATTTGAAACTGCAAAATTAAAGTAAATAAAATAACATTAATACTTACATGAATATTTCACTGCAGACAAAATACAGTGGATCCTCAATTTAATAAACCTCTATATAGATAACAAGGTCCTTGGTATAATAAACGATTTTCCTGGCCCAAGTAAAATAATTATATACAAAAGACCCTCGATATAACAAGACCTTATTATTGTGAACATACTTCATCAGTCCCTTGGCCCTTTGTTATATTAAGGTTCTAATGTAAAGCTGTAACCGTAATCTGAGTTAATTTTGTAGATAAATAAATGATTTTTAAATAGTGAACTTTGATGATGGAGTGAACACAGACAAAATAAACAGGATGGGACAGAATCGACAACAGCAATGCATGTACAGCTGTAGATATATATTTGACGAACTAAACATGGTTAAGGGCTTTCACTTTGAACTCATGATCTCTGACTCTGTGCCGAATGGCCATTCCCCTCCAAGAGATGTGCCTGGAGGGAACCATCACGTCAGTTGCATTTATGAAAACAATTAATATGCAGTCCAAGATGAGAATACAACCACTGTACTATAACTGCATTCACACATGCCTCATAGATTTACAGTGTCCGAAATTAGCACAACAGTGCAAAATACAGTTGACACCAATAAATAAAGTAATTGACAGTGTATTTGATTTATATATTTCAGAGGGAATTCCCATTTTTTAGCACTTCATTTTCATGTACAAGAGACCAAGTACATTGATTTCTATAAATGTGCAGTGTTGAAAAACGAATTATCATATACCAGGACATGAGTCCTTTTAAACCTCTATTTAATCCAGACATGTTACAAATTTGGACAGTTTGTTTCATAATTTAAATAGTTAATTAAATCATTTGATGATTCAATCCATGGGTAGAAATTGACTGTAATAATTTATTAGTATCTTAGCAATCCATTACCGACTGATTTAACAGCAGATGTTTGTTTCTCATTTTAGGCAAGCCTGGATCTTTGATTTTACACATATTTCAAGGAAAATAAACACAATAGCCATTATTGAGTACAGAAATATGCTTGAATATTTGTTCTTTTTTGGACATGATCTGTTCCCCAAAAGCTCACCATTTTTTCTTGAGCTATGATCTTAGAAAACTGTTTGCTTCTCAGATATTGGCTGCTGACAAAATAATATCTGTGACTGAGCATATTTTTGCCCCAAATAGAGGTTGTTGGTTATCATTTATTTGTAATACATCAAGTAACATATACAGCTAACATGGGTACAAGAAATGAGGATGGAAAGAGTAACCAGCTCTGTAAAACAACAATTTCCTCCATAACTAACCCTGACTTAAGGCACTCCAACTAGCATTAAGAGTTCCAGGAGGGGTAGCATGTTTCCATCGACGTGTTGCAGGAGTACCAAGCGCCTGTCTTCGAATACGAAATCCTATTGAGTTTGCTGATTTTCTTTTACAAGAATAGTTTGCATCATTGCTTTGCTGCTGATTATATGACCTTGCTAGGAAGCATCTATTCTGCTCTTCCTCCTCAAATGAAGAAACCATCCACGAACTGCCTTTCTTCTCTTTGTCATAAGGAGAGCCAGGCAGTTTTTTAGGAATCTTGAACGATGAATTTTTTGCATCGAAATCCTAAAGAGAAACACAGAAAGTTCACAGAAATAGGTCACTTTCAATATATTAAAATTTAGTTTCATAGTGAGGTCTAGAGGACACAAACAACAGAAATGAATAAACATGACCATTTAATTCCTCCTAGTTTCTCTAAATTACCAGGCTAGGTTTTTTTAAGTCAGATTAAGCTAACCCACTATTGATGAGAATTTTGATTTCAGTTATAGAACTTTTGCTTTGAATTTGAAAAATCTCAAACCGCACAAAATAAAAGCAGTGAAAAACATATTTTTGCTAGAAAAGTTCATACTTCGCTTTATGTTTTATCCTGGATTAGCGTTCACTGGCTCTACAACTTGACCCTGGAGTCTCAATACAAACTTACATTGGGACTTCTGTGTCCATCTGATAGACACTTCTTGGAGTCACTGGAAGAGGATGAACCTTGCTGTTCTCTATCTACCTCAAGTAAACACACCTCACTAGGAAAACAAATAATGTGACTTCAATGTGGGTTCCAACAAAGAATAAATGAAAGCTCCATACACATCATCTTATATTTATGATGTACGCAGACTTAACCCATGACCCTTTTTTGTACACATGATCACCTAAAAATTACACACAAAACCCTCTGTGCAGTGATGTTTTAAAGTAACTCATTGCAGTACATTTCCAAGCTTTCTTTCTGTTGCAAGTGAACTGGCACCACCGTGAGTATTCGTAAGTGGAAAAGAATCTGTCATTACCTCACCAAATTTAAATTCTTTTTTACCATATATTTTAAAACAAAAACAAATTTGCATGTCACAGCTACCATTTAATTGTTCACCGAATTTGTTTCAAAGAAAGTCAAAAATGCCAACTTCGCAATTTGCATCACACAGATCTGACAGAAATCAATTTCAATTTCCAATGGCGCAGATATGAAGACAAATACATACTCATTCTCTGGAGAAAAACTTGGCCCGCTGACATTCCACCCTGCGTAAGGACTTTTTTCAGCTTTATCCAGGCCTACAAAATGTCCACCATGTTATGATCTTGAATATCAGACAATATAATCACTTCTCTCAAGAAGCTTGAAGATCAAATGGCCAAAATTCACATGAGTTTTCACTTCATAAACCTCTAAATAGGAAATATTTTACCTGATAAAAGGCCTCGACTCATTTTCTTCCTCTACCTCATTACAATAGTTCAAGATAAGTCCGATATTTACAAAAAAAATCGATTATACGTGTTTAAAACAGAGTGCGTATCTCTTCCTTGTCTTCATAAACCCGCCATTTTGAACATTTGGCCTCGTTTTTGTGCTCGGTTTCGAGAGCTCAGCGGACTCGATTAAAACTGTATGCGCATATTCCTGAGCTTTGTGCTTCGCGATGTAAACATTGGATTGTCCAGAAATAAAATGCGACAGATTGAAAGGAGTCTTTTCCATTAACACGTCGATCCACACTTAAGCATGCAAGGTAATTCGAACGTAGCTATGTGAAGGTATAGGATTGTTTATTGAAGATATTCAGTGAAATACTAAGTCATTACAGTACTTCTCTTCAAGAAGTACGTGCGCGCAAATAGGTCGCACTACATGTACCCCATTGTTACCTTTTACTTTCTTTTATCATTTTATGGCAGACCTTTCTCGATCTAAATTAACGTCATGGAATCCACTGCTTGTTTTTTTTTACGTTTTGTGAGTTTTCTACAGTGTGATGCTCTGTTACACAAAAGAAATCCCATTTTGTTACTTGGTTTATAAGTGGTGTGCGTTTACACGTCGACACTACTGTCGTGAAATCCTGTTGACAAAAGCTATTGAGTAGCATTAATGATACAAAGCGGGGAAGTCTCAAAGGGAATCTATTCTTTCCGCTATTGTTTCTTTCAACAAAGGACTGTTTGCAAAATATATGATGGGGTAATACGGAAATCTGGCCGCACTATCAACGCTATTGTAATACCATTCAGTTCTACATGTAGGAAAGATTGTTAACCACTTATTAACCTAGAGTGAGGTCTTTACTGGAAAATTTAAATCCGGGATATTGCTCTGTTGGCTGAACAAGGTTTAATAAGTTGTCTATCATATGCCTTTGTGCTTTTCATTACAGGTTTGTAATAAGCCTGTGGGCATTATGGATAATAGTGCCCTAGTCAGGTAGAGTTAGCCAATCAGAGCATGTGTCTTATCGACTATAAACACAAGCCATATAATAAGCTTAATTGCCTGTGTGTAACTACATTCCATGCACAATAGTTCAGGTATTCAAGAATTAGTTTAAAAATACATGTATGGTAAAATAACCTTTTTATATATCTATTATTATTTTCTTATGTGTTACAATACTTCACCAAAAACTTGGTACCTACAAAATATTAATCAGTTTCCATATTCAAAGATATTCCCTAAGTGATTTCCTACACCATACATTTGAAACCTCAGTTTTTAACAATTGTTATTTGTTACAAATTTTTGTTCTTTTATATACACCAGGACACCTTCATCCAGTTAGTTAATAGATGCAACATTTGGCCTGGTCTATAAATGGAGCCCTTTGCTCATGACAAGGCTGAGGGAGCAAAAAAAGTCATTGTAGCTTCTAGCAGCTCCAATACTCCTGGCCTTAGAGCAAGGTCATCAAAAACGTTAGGTTCTCCAAGACATGGCAAAAATCGAGTCACAAAATCTTATTCTGCAGCTGGCAACTTGAATGGTAGCTTGATCAGTTTATCATGGCCAAGCACGTCTGGTCCGGGAAGCCAGTTATCCCCTGGGAATACCACCCCAGAGAAAATCCCACTAGGGCACTACAGAACTGGAAGCAGTATTGAGGATTCCCTTCCAGGCATGCAGCTTAATTCCAATGAGTTTCTACCTGACTCCAGTGTTGCAAAGTTCAATGCTACACTGTTTTCATCAGTTACTAGTCACACTAATCAAGAGTTTGATGTGGAGGAAGCCATGGATATCGATCATCAAGAAGTTGATGATGATGCTGCTTGCCCTGAAGAAAGTAACTCATCTGAACCAGGAGTCTCAGAAGAAAGGAGCCTCTCTGGAGGAGAAAGTAACAGTTTTTCTTCAGATGTCAGCTCAAAGGTACAACAATATTGTATTTAAAATAGCATACAGGCCCGTAGGCAGGTATTTTTGCAGGAGGGTGTGATCCAGTGAGGAGACAGACCAAACGAGCACAAGTAGCTTAAGCCTCTAGATTGTCCGAGACTGCATTTCGTATGTTTTGAAGGCAGTACAATATGAAAACAGGTGGCCAAAAGCAGACTTAAAATGTGGATATTACTTAAACTTTTGAACTTCAAAATGGAATTTTTGGACTACTTTATGTTTGTACTTCACAGTTTTAGAGAATAATGTCAAAAGGACAAAGAAATAAAGTCAAAAATCTGTATTATTCACTGGGTTTGCTGTAGCAAACCGGGATGATCAGCAGTGCTGATCATCGTGATCGTTCAGTAGTGTGCCAAGCCCAAGCCTCCTTGGGTACTTCTCAGCAAACAGATCAACTAGTTCTTCCAGATCAATGTCTGTTAGATAGAAGATGTTCATAAGGGCCAGTGAAGAGTGTCTCTCTTATGTCATGCTGGCGCTATTAAAGTTCTAGTCATTCAGTGACTAAATTGAAAATCTCTGTCGCAAACTGCTAATCAAACAGGAATGTATCTATTTTTTGCTTACTTATTTCATTTTTCAGAATCAGAACAGAACTATACTGTATATATTTTTTTATCAATTATTCATTTTTTTTCATATTGTTGGTCACCAAAAAAGTGGACCTACACGGCCTCTAGTTGGGCACACCCGTTGCACCCCACTTCCCTATGGACCTGGTTTAGTGACAAATGTCTAACTATTTTGATTTACCGTAGAATCCGAATGTGGTTTGGGGATGCTGCTTTTGTTAACTATTAGATGCACTGCTTTTCTTCACCTTGGAATAAATTTAGATCTGTAATCTCTGTAACAGTTACATACATGTAATAGCCTTGTCTAGTATAATGTTGAGACAGGCTGAAGAAGGTTTGTAACACTAAAAGAAACTGGGACAGTACTGGGCATGTCTTAAGCTGTTATATCAATCACTGAGAGAATCTTGTTGATCATTTATTTCCTGGATAGGAACCAAAGAGGAAAATGCTAGTTGCAAATCACAGGAAGGAAGCAAATGAACAGAAGCCACAAACTACTTCAGCTAATTTGTCAAACAAAAAAAGAGCCATTTACATAGTGCTTCATGTCAGCACTATACAGATTGGAGAGTTAATTGGAAAGGCCTCTGCTCCTGTGAAGGTGAAGCACTTGGTGTAATTTTTATTCAGTTATGGTTCTGATTGTTATACTTTCTGTTTAAAGTATATTGGAAAATATATAGGTTATTTAATATCGTCAAAATGAAATTCAGGTTAAAATAAATTCCTCTCAAATAATTAGGGTTAGAAGACAAAGGAAATTGAGAATCAAACTTACATGTAAGAGACAAAAAGAATTTTATTTTAACCTGAATTTTATTTTGACCTTTATTTTAATATTATACAATAAATTTTGTTTAAGAGTTTCTGATAAGAATTAAACTGATTAAGACACTTTACTCAGACGTGCTGCTTGATAGAACCTGGGGCACAACATGAGTCCCAATTACATTGAGTCAAATACATTTTATTGTCTAAAAACTATTGGCGGTAGTACACAAATGTATCTAAAAGAAAGAAAAAACATGTTTGTAACTGCAACTTCAGAGCCATAGCTGTAACAGACAATCTTCAAGTTTTCATTTTCATTGTTTGTATTCATCATAAACACCAGTGTCAATACCTAGAACATGGTCTCAGTCAGAATTGTTTCTGGCAGTGGCCATGAATTAGTTTTGTAGGGTACATTATAATTTATATTTCCTTTCTACAGATCTATGCAGAGAAAATGTTCATAGATATGGATACTAATAAAGGTAGAACATTGTATTTATTAATAAATTAATAATAACGGTAATTTGATTTAGAGACTTCAGGTTGCTTTACATGTATTTCGGCTCAACCACTAAGTTGTTACATGGGCCAAAATGATGTCCAAAATGAGTACTCTAATTGAATAGCTTAAACATTTTGATGCTGTCCAACTCATACAGGCATACAGATGTATCCTTTAGTGTTCAGTGACTGAAAAAGAAGGCAATCTTTGGAAATCCTAGTACTCCCAAAGCGAAAAAAAAAATCTGGCTTCAACATTGACAAGATCTTATTAGTAGTCAAACATCATATACTTCATGTGTACATACAATGGCTGTAAGCTTTTTAGAGGCCTTATCACATATCACAACCATGGGTGAAGATTTGACTTAGGGTTTAGGGTTAGGGCTTAGGGGTTAGGGCTTACGGTTTAGGGTTTAGGGTTTAGGGTTTAGGGTTAGGGGTTAGGGGTTTAGGGTTAGGGTTAGGGGGTTTTTTTTAGGGTTGGGGTTTAGGGTTAGGGTTGGGGTTTAGGGTTAGGGTTGAGGTTTAGGGTTTGGGTTTATCTTGAGCTTTTTACTAAAGGTAAGTTAAAGGCTGCATACGAGCAACTGGCCTATCAATCCTAGAGCGACTAGGAATGTTTCTACTCCCCCCTGGATGGGATGCAAGTCCATCGCAGGTTTATCCCCAACAGTAAATTTAGCAATACCCATTTATACACCTGGGTGGAGAGAGACACTGTAAGAGAAAGTGTCTTGCCCAAGAACACAACACAATGTCTCCGGCCAGGGATCAAACCCAAACTGTTCGATGCGGAGTTGAGAACACTAACCATGAAACCACTGCCGTTTAGTAAATACTGGTGAATATTTATTTCAGGTATAGGTAACCAAACGGTTTCCTACCATTTTAGAATTCCATGTAAAGATTTGTTGGAGTGCAAGGTAATTATTCTTATTACAGTATTTTTGTTCTGCATACAATCAAATACATGAAATTTTCAGTCAGGGCAGTTAAATAAATGGCATAAATTGAATTTTCATTTTGTACTCATCAAGAAATCATGTCCCACTAAGTTAAACATGACACTAGAAAAGGCTCCTTTGCTGTTTGATATGTAGTGTTTATTTTAAGGACAGTCCAACTTGTTTATGGGTAAGCACTTGACTTTAGATTTGACTTCTGCTCAGCTTATCAAAACATTTGGTTATTGAAAACAGTCTTTCTTGAGACTACCTGCTTCACCCAGATGATCCTTGTGCCTCATCCAAAACTCTGAAGTGTAATTGGAATTTCCAGAGTGGTGGAAGGTTCATGGGGAGAAATCCCTTCCACGGGCGGACATTTTCGTTATTTCTGGAACTAAACATTGGTGTGACAATGGTTCTGAGCTATTCTCAATTTGGATCTTTCATTCACTTATCTAACAAACTTTTTTGGCATTTCCTATTTGTACCTTGCAAGGTAAATTTTGGTGGTGCACCATTACTTTTTGTTGTCAAACCAACTACTGCTGGGGCGACTGCCATTCGAGAGAAGTGTAAGGAAAGGGGGCAGTTTCTGAACCCTGATAGCAAAGGTAAGAGGATATCGCGTCTACCATATAAAATTACAATGTTGCAGATACCTTCACTTGTTGTTTAATGATACAGTTAATATTTGTGTGTCTTGAATGAAATGATGGTGTAAGTTAAGCTTGGTGGAAATATGGGAAATCAGTCAGGAGATCAGTATGGGTTCTTATGGGTGCTGATCAATAGGATGTCGCTGGAGTTGGTTGGAACTACAGGTTCATTAGACTTCCCCAAAACTGAGCTGCAAAAGACAAACACGGAAAGTGTAGAATGTCTGTGAGCTTCAAAACTTGATAGTGAAGAGTGCGTACAACCATGCAAAACTTTGAGAAAGGCTAGAGCTACAAGCTACATGTAATGTGAATGTTTACAGTAAAAAACATGACAAGTTGTGTAGTAGTTTTAATTCTTTTACCTACCTATAGCTGCCTGCCTGTCCATTAGCCCTCTGGACCGCCTGGTCGTCCGCTGGACCAACTACCATCCTGACCAACCACCTGCATACTTAAGATTAATGATTTATTTTCATGGTATAAATTTTTCAAGTAACACCAATTTTAATGATTTTCTTCTCCAGACATGAAAAAGCAGTATATTGTGCTGGTGATGAATTACAAAGTGGTTCCAAGAGATATCAAAGCTGATTTAACTGAGCTGGTAGGTACTTAGTTGAGTTCACTTGGTAACCAAAACTACAACAAAATTCATGGATTATGTACTTGGTAAATATATTTCTTTAGCCTGCATAGCAGCCTTTTCCAAAAAAGTGCGCAATAGGAACAAAACTGCGAATGAAAGCAAAAAATAAGGAACAGGGGGAGGGGGTAAGGTAAGCCCTACTCCCTCTCCCTTCTTTTTCACCCCCTCTCCACTTCTCTCCAATTTTATGCTCACCCAAGGCGCGCTTTGCTCTCTGGCTTGTTTCATCTCTTCTTCTGGAAGAGGGAAGGAAATGGCTGCCGTACAGGCTAAGATTCCTTTTCCTGTGCATGTTAGGCAAATCACAAACAATTGTTGAACTTTTAAATATTTACCAGGACGTTTAACTGATCAAAAGATGTCGTCAACTTTGTGATGAAAAGTTTGTCTTACTGGCAACAAAACTTCATGCCATCCAATTTCTTGTTATTAAACAAATTAGACTCCCTTTTGCGTGGTCTTTCCATTTAATTTGTTGATCACTTGCAGAATGATTAAATGCGGAATTGGACTCCACGCAGTCCTATTACCATTATTTATAATGGCTGTTGTGGCGGCCACAAAAACTGTTGAAACCTAGTGTTAAAGATATCTGTATATATTAAAACAGTATTTATTTAAATAAAATTTCGCTGTGGTGCAAAGCAGACGATATATGTTTAAAATTTCAATGGAATGTCATTTGTTTCGTCCACCCTCTTATCCTCCTCTTTGCAATCATCTACTTTTTTCATCACTTGGGTTGATTTAATGGGCCTTCCAGTGTCGTAATATTTAAGTGTGTAGCTCACTTAGAGTAAAAGAACGCACTTGTCACGAACCTAGTCATGTATGTACATAGTATATTTCATTTAGTTTCAGAACCGTTTGGCAGAACACTTGACATGGAGTGAGCTGAGGTACACTTGCTTGTTATTAAACTGGTTTAACTTGAACTAAATGCGAGTCCAATGTCCTTAAAATAACTAGGAAACCCAGGTAAGCTTTTGTCAGTAATTATGTCTCTTTTTGTGATAATAAGTGTGAAAGAAGCCCAGGACATACTGGACAAGAAGGAGGAAGCTTGCGGCTCTAGATCTGTTGAAGAGTCGAACACGACACAGTCACCAACGCCTACCAGCCCAGTGAATATCGAGCACAGGAAAATACTAACGCCTAAAGGTAGTTTTTTTTCTGATATCTCTCAGTCTCTTTTAAAAACTAAACTATTTGCATCGGTTTTAAACACGGGGCTTATTCCCAAGTGTGAAAACATTATCTGGCTTTTAAGCAAAAACTGTGAAGATGCTTTTCCTCCGCGTATTACCGGAATTAGCGATTTTTCCGCACATAAGCGTACGTGCGAGGGTTAATTATTGTTTGGTTTCTGTCAACGCCAGTGTAAGTATTGGTGTTGTATAGAGCTGTTTCGACGAAGGTTCTCCCATACAAGCGTACTAAAACGTACACGTCAGTGTCGATTGGCATTGTGGGTAACAACTATAGTTAGGGTAGCACTTGATTGAAGTTAACAGTGTTTTAGAAGGGAGTAAAGCATGAATATAATCACGTGTTCCTTCTGTCACGTGAAATGCTTAATCAAGCAACCGTGAGCGGAGCGCAAGCCACGTTACCCATAATACATTTCGACATTGTAGAGCAACCTTTCTCGAAACAGCTATAAAGTGTAAAGCCTTAAAGAGACAGAAATTATATTAGCCGTGGCCATGTTTAATTACGTTTTCTGTACTAAGTGATGATTGTTTGTTTCGACAGGCAAGCATGCTTGTAGGGAGCTCTTCTCAGATGGACCAAAGTCTACTCTGGTAGGGTATTCTCAATGAGTTATCCTAAGCTAAGGCACACTTCAAAGTCAGTGATCCTTCATAGAATCATGTCAGCTCTATATGTTTTCATACAGTCATGTAGTTGACCAACGCTCGTTCCTCAAAACTAGCAAATAAACCTTGGCACTTTGTGGATGCAAATGCTGGGTTCCCACCACAGGGACACCCGGCCATTGTTTAATTCATACCACACTCTACTGATTCTGTATGGTCTTGTAAATCGCGGGAACGTCCACATCAAAATTATGAACATGTTGTAATTCACTGTTACCTTTTAAGTTAAAATTGTTACCCGTGTTAATTTCCCCTGTGTCAAACACAGTTTATAACATATTTCCATACATCATAACAAGGGAAAATGCCAAATATAACACCAAATTCTAACTAACTACAATTTGGTTGGGTGCGTACGTATTGAGACCTTGCGGAGTATTTTTTTTTTCTTGCAGTCCAAAATACCTGTTGCTTCTTCCGATGCTGCAGAAATCACTGAACAAACAAAGAAGAAAGATGACCCAGCAGATACTGCAATACAGACACGGAGTAGGCGACGAAAAGCCTCTGCTATCACAACGAACAATGACCAACCTGGTGTAAGCTCCTCTGAAGCTCGAAAACCAGATATTCTCCTCCATCATAAAGAAATGGAGTCGCACATCACCTTACTTGATCAGCACAGCAAGGAACAAAGGGAGAACTTGCAGCAACACCAGAGACTTTTGGACATAGAAAGGGGAAAGCTGCAAGAAATGGAAGAGCAGAAAGAATTCCAACTTGGACGGATGAGGGATTTAGAGATTAGTTATTCTACAGATAAAGAACGTCTGTGCGAAAGAATCCGAGTAGTAGAAAACGCTTTGGTGGATAAAGATCACACTTTAACTCAACAGGCTGTTAATTTAGGCTTGTTAAGTAGTGAACTGGAGCAAGAGCGAGTTTCTGTACGGCAGCTTCGAAGTGAACTCGAACAGGAACATGAAGCGAATTCGCATTTGCGTAAAGTTCAGAGCGATCTTGCGCAGGTTCGTCGAGCTCTGGATGAAGAAAAAACTGTACGTAACATGAGAGAACAACAACTTAAAGAGAAGGAAACGAACTTCCATGGATTACAAGGAACTTTGGGTGAAGAACAACAAGCGAGATTGAGACTAGAAGAAGAGCTTCGCCAAGCTAGGAGCGCTTGCAGTGAGTTAGAGAGAAGGTTGGAAAATGAACAGGTGTCAAGACAGTCCAGTCAGGAAGATATTCAGGCGAAGGAAGATACTATAGCAGAACAACTACGACTCTTGCAGCTGGAACGTGAACAGAAAACAGTATTACAGGAAGGGTTAAGGACTATGCAGATTCAAATAGACCAAGAAAGGAACAGGCGTATCTCTGTTGAGAGAGAACTTGCTGAGGAAAGATTGGCCTTGCAGCAAGGTCGAGAAAACCTGGAACTAGAGCGCGAACGTTACGAACAACGCATCCGGGATAGCGAAAGAAACGCTACCGAAAGCGAGCGCCGCCTACGAGAATTACAATCAGCGGTGTCTAGTGCGCAAGACACCCTGGCCGAGTATCGACGACTTGAACCACGTGATTGGATCATCCGCCGTGACGAGGTCATCCTGTCTGAAAACAGTTTAGGTGTAGGGGCTTGGGGCAAAGTCTACGAAGGCTCATTCCGCGGGTGTAAAGTTGCGGTGAAGCAGATTCACGAGCTCATTCTCTCTCCTCACAATCGCAGACTGTTTGAGCGCGAAATGAGTATTGCGTCGCGGTGTCGACACCCACATCTGCTGCAGTTCATTGGCGCCACAAATGACGACGGAAGTCCCTTGTTTATAACGGAGTTGCTGGACACAGACTTGAGGAACATTTTGACCCAGCGCGCGTTACA
>OMLO01001976.1_pt1 | contig 16233 bp, 12 predicted proteins | sample 1674811 | NCBI WGS metagenome assembly OMLO01 (sample SAMN06265003, study PRJEB25207) | coral metagenome | isolation source: Coral host | place: Mexico:La Bocana,Puerto Morelos, Mexico | collected 2008-11-13 | reverse complement strand
TCTATCCCAAGATGAGCACAATGGCAATGCTGCTTGCACTCAAAATGCTTTTGAGTCGATGCTGGCACAACAATCTTCGCCCATCTTCGTGTTGCGCAATGGTGTTGATGTGGGTGATCGCTTGCCCTATGTTTTGGCCGCCAGACGTTCTGGATATCGTGTCACGGCAGTATGGCCTTCAGAAATGAAAAGTCCGTCTCATCGGCCTGCATTGTTTTTGGCCAGTCTGGCAGGCTGTTATGGTCGTTTATATGATGGAGGCAAAAGTGGTCATGAAACCTTGACAGTTGATGGACATTTACAAAAGCCTGCACAAGTGTGTTTGAATTTCCTGCAGATGTTTCGAGCACCTTCAGCTCCAGGAGAGGTGGATGCAGTTTTATCCTTGTCATTTTTGCAATCGAATCTTGAAAGCACTGGGAACATCTCATTGACTGAACTTGGGAAGGGCAAAGTGTTGCCCCAAGCCGTGCAAGACGTGTTTGATGGCGATTTTGACACTGTGAAAACTAAGATGATGGCTTGGGGTGACATTCGCCGGCCTGTGAATGACATTGCCAATGAACTGGTGGAGTGGGTAACGGAGCAGATGACCCAAAAAACCACCGTGACCTTCTCCGTCTCTTCTGTGGACACCAAGAAGCTACAACGTGCGGCAAAGATCCGTGCGGCGGTGGAACATTTGGTGTCACCCTACAACCTCTTGCAATGCCGAGATGGTGGCACCACCGTCAAGAGCTGCAAATGGTTTATGGTCACGGAGCGTTTGAGTCCTGCTTGGCCTCTGACTTACTTCATTGGAGCACCGCAGTTGAAGAAGTGGGGCACCACAGAACATGATGTTCAAGATGCGGCTGAGGAGAGTTGTCAAGCGCTTGCTGCATTGCAAGATGGAGATAAAGGTGTTCGGATTCAACTGCTCAATGAAGATGGTGGACCCTACGTGACTCCAATGGAAACTTTGCCAGAAGCGTGTTTGAGAAAGCTTCGGTGTCCAGACCTTCAGCTTGCAGTTGCCAGTTAAAACAGGTTTTTTCTTGTGAATTCGTGTGCAGTCTTTGTTTCCGAGAAGCATGTGTAGTTGGGAGCGGAATGACTTTCCATATCAGAGCTTACAATGTCCAAGCTTGCAGTCATGATCAGTTGCTGAAACCATTCAACGGTATATATGTATATATGTATATCGAATCTACACATACATATTATATGATGGTTTCCTAAAACAAGTTTGACATAAGAACCTTGGTAATTGGCCGTTATCCTCACATGCTCAAGTCAAAAAGGAGTCCCCATGGGTATACCATTCCGTTCTTATTTCGGAGCCATAGTGGCATTGCAACTGGGATCTCTTGCTGGGTTTGTGTGGTTGGTAGCAAATCAATACCAATTACAAAATCAACTGTGGCAAATTCAAACACAATTGGAAATTCCCGGGAACATCAAGTTGCAAACAAAAGGTTTTGAGACATTGGCGAGCGGGAGTGGAGACCCATCCGGAGGTCCAAGCCCTTTGACAGGGGTCGAGGCCAAAGGGGATCCTCAGCGAAAGGTGGTGGTGGGCCCTGACAGTTTTTCAGTGAATCTGAGCTTGGGGCAGTTGGCGTGGGGACTGGTGGTCTCATTGATTGGATTGCTGGTTCTTGGATTATTTCTGACACGTCGAGAACGAGTTGGAGAAGGCGTCATTCACCTTTCACCGAAGGCTCAGAGGGATCTTGCTCAAAGGCAGCTTGCAGAAGTCAGACTGAAGAGACATGTCTTTGGTCGGGAGGCGAGTACTGGTTGAATACAATGTGGGTGGACCCCGGCTGTATCATGAACGGTTTGTGGCCGAGTGGGTTCGAGATGAAACCTATGTGGTGGTAACGCCGGACCGTGATATCTATGCCGAGGACCTGAGCATTTCAAACCCTGATATTCGAACCCTGAAGCTGAAGCCATCTGATCGGGGGCTTCCTGCAGGAGTTGGAGCTGGCGAGGTGTATGCCCTCCCAAGATGGGGGGAGAATCAGATGAACTCGTTGAAGGAGGAGGCAGCGAGAGTGGCTCAGGAGGAGAGAGGGGCTGCAGCTCCGGTAGGCCCTGTAGTTCAGCATCCAGTGGGACCACGGGATGTTGGCGGAGGAGGGCTTAAGTGGTTGGCAGCCGAGACAGTTGGCCGACATGAGCTTGGTGAGGAGATGTCAGGAGTGATGGCACCTCTTGTCAAAGGAGGCAAGGCAGTGCATACTCTTGGAGGAGGTGAGACCATCTTCGTCGAGTGTGTGGACTCTGAGGAGAAGGAGGCCTTCTTGCAGAGGAAGAAGGGTGATCCAAGGGTGTTAGCACAGCTCATGAATCCTCTTGGGCAGCCAGAGAGATCCTTGAGGGATGCCGCCTCCGCCAGCAAGGAGGTCGTGGTAAAATGGTGCATAGCTGGACCTCGAACATCGAAGTGGTGCCTGAACTATTTAGCCATAGAGAATCTTGGGTTTGAAGGTCATCATGAGAGAGTGCGTCAAATTTGCAAAGCAGACGCTGGATCATGGGGCATTCAGGAGCACTTCCAGGTCTCTATGGCGCTTCGTCAGGCCATCTTGGTAGATCAGTTGGATGCCTACAATCTGCTGTCGATCGAGGTTCAGTTCAGGAGGTTGCAGACCATAGAGTTTTCTTACTCCGAGAAGGCGAAGGAGGCAGAGGCAAAGGCGGTCGGGGGCCGGCTGTCCTTGGAAGAGCAGACCTGCTTTGGTGGGGTAACTCGCCAGTATTCCACTTTGATGATATGCCCAGACCTTCTTGATCACGTGAAGTTGGAGACGGAGAAGGAAGCAAGCTTGGCCAAGAACTTGAGGAAGGCCAGGGAGGAGAGAGATGCAGCCCGAAAGAAGAAGGGCAAGTCAGAGGACCCTTGAGTCAGAGGGTGCGGTTCAGGGATTGTCCTGACCTGACCGCTACACCCGAGGGACATTTGCAGGAGGTTAGAATTCAGAGAAATCTTCTGCCTATGCAAGCTGCTGGGGTTGAGGAGCGTCCTTCTTCAACTTTGTCGAGAGGAGTGAGGCAGCGTGTTGGGCAGAGGAGGTTTTTTCAGAAGGAGTCTCAGAGGACAGTTTTTGCTTTGAACTCCATGTACACTGGCCAGGCAATCGGTGGGAAATCACAACCTACTAGACAACTGCCGAGTGCTGGTCAGAAGAAGGTGCTTGAATTCATTGAAGATGCAGTGGCTCAGGCAGGGAAACCTCCTGCTATGAGTGGCCCTGAAGCCCTTGAGGCGCTTCGGGTATCAGAAGGCTATGAAGTGTCGCCGACTACATCGCCTTTGGGCTCCTATGTTCCCGAGAAGGTCGCCCTTCCCAATAGTGGTCTGGATCCGGTTCCACTGAGTCGGTTGTGGGGGCCTGACGGGCAGACTCAGGTTGAGGAGTTTCTTCGACTTCGACTTGTCGGCCCAGATGAGGGGGCTCGGAGGTTGGAGCTTAGTGGTGTGAGGAGATGCTATCAAGATCCAGCATTCAACAATGAGGAGACCTACAGCGGCTTTGTCAAGAGGCTGCTGGAGCTTAACCTGGTTGAGGTTAGGCGGGAAAAGGCTTTGGAGAGAGTGGGCCTTTTCTTTGTCAAGAAGAAGCAGAACAAGTTGAGGTTGATCATGGACTGCCGGAGATCCAACTGTCATTTTGAGGACCCCTTGCCAGTGTCATTGGCCACGGGGGAATCCTTATCAAGGGTGGAGACTCTGGCAGATCAGCCTCTCTACATGGCCAGTGCAGACTTGCAGAACGCTTTCTACACCCTGGAGATGCCTGAGGAGCTGAGGAGGTTCTTTGGACTTAGACCGGTCCGGGCTGGGAAGCTTGGATTGGAGCAGCTGGGTGGTGAAGCTTTGGGACCTGAGGAGTGGCTTCATCCTGTGGTGAAGGTAGTCCCCATGGGTTGGTCATGGGCCTTATGGTGGTGTCAAAGCGTTCATGAGAAGATAGCAGAGCGTGGAGGGCTTGAGGAGTCAGAGAGGCTGAGAGATAGGCACCCAGTGACTTCAAACAGTTTTTGGCACATCCAGTATGTGGACAATCTGCACGTGCTTGGGACAGATGAAGAGGAAGTGAAAGCGAGATTCTGGAAGGCTGTCCAGGCCTTGAGAGAAGCCGGCCTGACTGTCCATGAGATTGAAGAAGGACAGACTGAGGATAGCTCCGTGAAGATGCTAGGATGGGAGATTCACGGAAATGGCAGAGTCACCCCTTCACATGAGAGGCTATGGCGAGTTCGGCTGGCAATACGAGAGTTGCTGAGACGGGGGAAATCCTCGGGGCAGCAGCTTGAAAGACTGGTTGGACATATGACGTTCATCTCCCTATGTCGGCGAGAGGCTTTGTCAGTGCTGGGGGAGAGCTATACCTTCATTCGGCGTCACTATCAGCAGATCGTTCCATTGTGGAAAAGTGTGCGCGATGAGTTGGAGAAGTGGGACGGGATAGCCCCCTTAATTTTCTCTGATTTGCGGAGACCTTGGAGCGAACGATTGTTGGCAGTTGATGCAAGTGAGTGGGGTTTGGGTGTCACCACAAGTCAGATCAAATCAGCTGATAGCCAAGCCTTGGGTGGGTGTATCGAGAGATGGAGGTTCAGAGAGGAAGAAGCTAAGAACCCCCGGCAGTTTGTCATAACAGAGGATGAACAAGTTCTGGCTAATGAGATAGATTTGGGGAGGAGCCTGGAAGTCAATCACACCACCAGACTGGAGCCATGTCCACGGTCATTCAAGACAGTGGGTTTTTCAGCTGTGGATCGCAACTGGCAGGTCGTGGGTCGCTATCGATGGCAGCGCAAAGAGTCGATGCCAGTGTACGAGGCCCGGGCCTCACTGCATGCCATTCAACATCACCTGCGTTCACTTGAAAATTTCGAGAAGAGGCATGTGATTCTTACAGATAGCATGACAGCTGCAGTTGCTTTTGATAAAGGAAGAGCTCAGGGTTTCAGTTTGAGGAGGGTGGTGCAACAGACTTCAGCTCTAGCATTGGCTTCATGTTGCATGTTTAGGATGAGATGGATACCAAGTGAGTGGAATCCAGCAGATGGCCCAAGCAGAGGACAGGTGAAACCATCTGTCCCCGTGCGTTCGTTCAGAGATGATCCACCGACAGTTGGGGGTGGAGGTGACATGGCCCAACAAGAAGATCAAGAAAGAGAAGGCTGCATCACCACCACTTCTGCCCAGGATGGAAGCTCCTTTGACCTGGGACATCGAGCTGGAGGAGGAGAAGAAAGTCGATGTGAAGAAGAAAACACGTCGAGCTCAAAGACGGCAGAAGGCGTCGTCATTGGGGCACGTCACATTGAAGGAGGCTTCAGTCAAGGCCGCCACCAGGAAGAGGTACCAAGTGCACTGGGAGAACTTTCAAAAATGGAGCCGAGGCAGAGTGAAGAATCTCTTGAAGTGGGGGATCGAGGAAGCTGCGAGGGCGACGATGCACTTGGATATGTTAGTGGTGGACTACCTGGAGTCCCTTTACATGAGTGGCGAGGACCTCAGTGTGGCGAACTACACCATGGCAGCCATAGTCTTCAGTGTTCCCTGGCTGAAGAATCAGGCTGCTTTACCAGAGGCATTGCAATCGATGAAAGGGTGGCGAAAGTTGTGCCCTCCCAGAAGCAGAATGCCACTGCCCTTCGAAGCAGTGTGTCTGGTGGTTCAGAAGGCGGTGCAGGAGCAGAGGGTGGAGATCGGGCTCGTGTTGCTCTTGAGCTTTTTCCTCTACTTGAGGCCGATGGAAGCCTTCCGACTCAGAGTGAAGGACATCGTGAAGCCGGTCAAAAGAGGAGGGTCAAGCTATGGCCACTACTCTTTCCTGTTGCACCCAATGGAGATGGGTGTACCGTCGAAGACGCTGCAGTGGGACGAGGCTCTGGTGTTGGACCTGGATCACCAGAAGTTTCTAGGCCCAGCTTTGAACAAGTGGTTGAATTTGAGCAAGCGAAGCAAGGAGAGCTTGGCGTTTTCAGTCACCCCAGAGCAGGTCAACAACTATATGGAAAAAACGTGGGGACCACTGGGTCTAGAGGGCCTCGGTCGGCCACACATGTACCGACTTCGACATGGAGGAGCATCGCACGATGCAATGAGATGAAATACCGCAGTCTGACCTCAATCCAGACTCGCGGAAGATGGATGGCAGTGAAGAGCGTCCGCAACTACGAGAAGGGGTCAAGGCTGGCCCAGCTGTTCGGATGCCTAGAAGAAAACGTGCAACAAAGAGCAATAGAGGCCGCAAAGAACGTCAACAGGCTCTTTTAGGGCCTGCGTTGAGTGCTAGGATGGTGCTATATTTTCCTGTTTTCTTGGAGATTTTTTCTGGAAGTGGCAGGCTGGGCAAAGCAATTCACAGAGTCTGCAACTGGACAGTTTTACTATGGGACATTGACTATGGTGAAAAGTATGACTTAACTCAGAGACGTAATCAACAACTGATTCTTCACTGGATGCAGTCTGGGCAGATTAGAGCAGGGCACTTGGGAACTCCGTGCAATAGTTTCTCACGAGCTCGAGACAGACAAGGGGGGCCACCTAGGCTCCGTAGTGACCTTCTACCTCTTGGCCTACCGGGCCTCAGGCCGTGTGACGTCCTGAAGGTCCAGATCGGAAACTGCTTGATGAGATTTACTTGCCGGGTGCTATTACTTGCTCTGCAGTTGTATCTGCCTTTCACTCTGGAGAATCCACATCGATCTCGTCTCTGGTTGTGTCCCGGGGTGAAGTCCGTTTGCAGGCGAAACAGGGTCGAACAGTGCGATGTGACTTTTTGTGCGTTTGGCACGTGCTGGAAGAAACCTACAAAGTTTCTGTCGGTGAACCTACCATTAGATCTGCTGCAAGGAAAATTTTGCAAATCTTCCAAACGTGGACTATGTCAATTCACAGGTTTGGCTCATGTGCCATTGATGGGCACTAACAGCCAAGGGGTGTGGCTAACCAAAATTGCAGAGCCATACCCCACTCGTTTGACAACCCTGTTAGCAAAGTGTTTTTGCAACACAGAACTTGCAGCTATCGCTGCATCCTTTGCTCGCCACATTTAGAATTTTTCTTTCAAGAGGACGGCTAAACCAGAAGGCACCATGTTTCACAATTTGTCGAATTTGGGCAAACTTGGGAAACTTCGTTTTGACCTCCGGTCATCTTTTCTCTGGCCGGCTGGTTTGGCAGCACAGATAGCCATACCAGTCGGGACAATCATGAAGCATCAATCTGGCCATGAAAAAGGGGCCTGGCGTCATATATATATAATATATATATTTATAGTATTGCAGCCATGAACCGAAGCAATAAGTGTCAGGTATCTTCGAATGGTCTATTTTTCTCTGCTCAAAGTCTCATGTTGTGGGTGGAACGTGCCTTTGCTGCCGTTGGGGTGCTGAGGGAGCTTTCGTTGGGGTTGTCGTGCCCTTTCCATTGCGGAGGTTCCTGTGTTGCTCACCTTCTCCTGGGACTGGTTGTGGGACTCCTTCTTGGCTGTGGACTTGGATTTTTCCTTGTTTGGACTTTGGCTCGCTCATTGTACCCCACGCCAGTCGGCCCTTCCACGGCCCCTACTCCTGCTCCTCGCCTTCGAGGCTATCTGCATGAGCAGTGACCTTCGGCAGTCCGTTGCTGATCTTACCGCTGCGGTGGCGGCCTTGACTTCGGCTGTAGCCTCTTTGCAGCTTGCTGTCTCGTCCCGTCCTGCTGAGCCTGTTCGTTCTGGCTATCCTGGCTCTTGCGACAGTGATTTTGTGATTGGCATTGTTTCGGAATCCTACGAGCAGGACTCTCTTGCTGCTTGTCGTCTTGCCAACGGTCATCGTCTCATTGAAGAGGGTCCGTCTGATCTTCCTGACGCGGTTCTCGTTGCCGCTCAATTGCTTGCTGGAACTCGCCTCCCTTACGTTCGAGACAACGCTCTGGACGCTTTCAAGTTGGGTTTTTGGGCAAAGGCTGCACTTGACACTCATATCCCCTATCAGGATTCGCCTATTGTGTCTGTGAATTGTGAGTTGAAGCACTGGATTGTCCTTCGTTCACCCTACGGCTGTGCCTTCCGTGTCTCCTCTTTCTCAGACTTGAAGCAGTTTGTTGACTTGGAGGATCGCAACGTCATTGTTCAGTCCTTTGGTGCCTTTTACCAGCTTGAAGCCTTTTGCAGTGGTGCGCTCATTCCGGTGCCGCCGCAATGGAAGGTTTCAAAAAGAGATTGAGTTTTGCATCGGGGGGAGAACCTTCCTTGTTGGTATGGACTCCCCACACCTCGTTTTTGAAAGAAGCAGGGGTTGGATCCTGTTATGCATTCCCTATCCTTCAACGTCGCGGTGGACTTTTGCTTGCCCTTCCTGAGGGCTTTTTGTCTGAAGAGTTGTTGTTGGATGGTGCAGTAGATGGTGCAGAAGGTGCTGTTGGACCTTCAAAGGTGTTCGAAGCAACTCTTTTGGAGGAGGATGAGTCAGGATCTTTGGCCCCAACTGAATTCGTAAAGTCTTTTCTGGTTGTCGATCTTTCTGACGAGTGCATCAATGACATGCAAGTGTTTGGTGAAGGAATTGACCCTGATCAGATTTTTCCCTTTGAAGATAGTATGCCGGCTGCCTTTCCAAGGGTGGCTGATGTTGTTCCAAAGGTTTTTGAATGGTGTGACAGTGCAGTTTCGGGAAGAGCCCATTTTTACAGTGCTCGAGAAGAGCCGGAGCGCCCAGCCTTGCCCAAACGTGCCACACCAAAACGCACAACCAATGCAGCATTGGTCGATCAGATTGCTGCCCTGTCCGCACAGGTAAAGCTGCTGAGCGATCAACACCAGGAGATTTTGCAGGCCAAGAGTTCGTCGTCTGCAGATCGTGTGCCCGATCCTGTCATTGGTGGTTCCATGGCGGCCCGTCTTCCGAGTCTAGCTGCTCATCTGGGAATTTCTCAGACTCCTGCAAAAGCCTCGCAGTTGTTGGGTCCTCCACCTCGAGTTCGTCAGACCGAGAGAGCCTCAGCAATCCCTTTGAAAAGAGACGACGACCCGCCAGGTCTTGGAGCAGAGGCTGTTTCAGAGGATCCGGTGGTGCAGGCAATAGCAACTCAGAGCACTGCACTAACAGCTTTGGTCGCTCATCTTGCGGGAGGAACAGATGCTCTTCACGACCTTTCAGGAGGAAGCTCCTCGCAGCTTTCTATGTCAGGCAGAGGTGTGGCAAGAAGGGAACGAATGCAGCAAAGCCTTGCTGCTCGTTCCTCAGGCTTTTTCCTTCAAGTTCAACAACAGCTCTACAAGCGCATGAACCCATCTCGTCAGGTGCCTCGTACCCAGGCAGAAGTCACTGCCAGCGGAGCCTCGATGACAGCCTATTTGGAAAGGTACGGTGGGTACCGTCATGCTCGAGATGCGGGGTTAGCTTTGTGGGTGGCTGCGCACGCTATGGATTGTGCAGCTGCAAAAGACTTTGCGGGTACGAAAGAGTTTTTGGCCCTGCTAGTAGCAGCTCTGGAGCAAAGTGCTTTGGATGGATCGTGGAACCTGGCGTGGGTGCTGACATTGATGGACGACCCTCCTGCCATGCTTTTTGCAGATCGCATGACTCCAGTTGTCTCTCACGGCCGTCCTTTCTCACCACTGATTCCGCCCGAGTGGGCTGCCACCAGCCTTGCGTACCTGAGAGAAATCGAACTGTTGGTGACCAGGAAGGGAGAGGTGAAGCCTACAAAGACTCCGAAGTCTCAGCCAACCGAGCCAGACGAAGAGAACAGCCCTTCCCCCAAAAGAAGGCCAAAGTTCCCGAAGAAGCCAAAGGCAGACCCTCCTCAAAAGGAGGGGAAGTGATCGTTGGTGGCACTATGTCGAATTCAAGTGGCTCTTTTGGTGTTGCTTGCGGTGGGAAGAGCCTGATGTCTGGAAACTCTGCTTCACAATCGGTGTCCTTTCAGTCGAGCTCTTTGCCTTGCCAAGTTCCTAGCAAACCTTTTGATGCACCCAATCCGCCCTTGCATGATTCTTCAAAAGGCACTGGTGACCTTCAAATGTCGTATCCGAAGTGGTGTGCTTTGCTTGTGTCAAATGTGCTTCGTTCCCGTACTCCTTTTGCATCGTATCTCAACATCTCCATTTCTCTGTCACAAGATGGCCGAAGCGCCAGCTTGTCACCGGCCTTTTTCCCGATTCCGGTTCCTCCTTGGAGCTCTTTTGATCGGATGCCTGCAGGTCTATCTCAGTCAAAACGCAGACTTGTGCACCTCCGTCGTGCTGTTCATGTGATCTGTATGGCACTGAATTTTTGGCATTCAGGTGGTGTTTTTGATGATGGACTTTTACTGCAGAGAGAACCATCCTCCTCTCATCGATGCTTATATGGTAGGATTGTTTCTTTGATAAGGTCGGACGGCCTGGCTTCATCTTTTTCATTGAAGAAGTCGGGTCGAAAATTTCCGAATTTGATTGCAAGTCTTGGGGGTCTTTCCAGTGCCCTCACAAGTGTTGGTTCAGCAAATCCCTATGAGAAAAGTTTTGGTGGCCTTGATTGCACTCTTTCAGATGAAGACAGAGCTGCTCTGACGCCTTTTCGTGACCTTGATCCAGAACGTTTGGTCATTCGTGGAACAGGACATTGGGATGCTACTGAGTTTCTCTCTGACTATTTGGTCATGCCGTATCGTGAGCCCTTGGTGTTGGAAGCAGGACTTGATCACGGAACTCGCCCCTTCATACGGGATCCACCTCATGTTGTTGCAGCTTTGGCAAAAAAGTGGGATCAAAACAATCTTCTCGTTGTCCACTCAGAGGCTGTCGAGGAGGGTTCTTTGGTTAAAATCTTTAATTGCTACAAGGGTCCCATGCAGGACCGCCAAATAGGCGACCGCCGTGGGCGCAACTCCGTCGAGTGTCGTGTGCATGGACCCTCAAAACTGCTTCCGTCAGGTTCTGACATCATGGACTTGGTGGTGGTGCCGTCTAAGGAGAAGTTGGTTCTGTCAGTGACAGACCGTAGTGATTTCTATCACCAAATTTCGGTGACAAAAAGTCGTGCCATTTCAAATACTGTGGGACCAGGCATTCCTATCAGCATGTTGGAAGGAACAAATGGTCTTTCAATGTTCCTCCTCTCGCAGTCTAAGACGAAGCGACGTCGCGAAGTTTTTGGTGATGAGTTGGATCGTTTTGGCCAGTTTGCTGGTAGAGGTTCTCGACCTGGTGACGGCCTTGTCTGGGTTAGCTTCAATTCAGTTCTTCAGGGTGACCATTCCGGTGTGGAAGTCTGCGCGGATGCACACACTTCGTTGCTGCAAAGTTTTGGACTCCTACCCCCTCATCATCGCCTTGTTGCCTCTAGCCCTCTTTTGTCACGAAGTTGCCTTGAAGGCCTTGTTATCGACGATTATTTTTGCATCTCTAAGGAAGCCGCTGCTACCCCCAATGATGATAGTGTTGCTTTTGAGGCCTATCAAACTGCCCAAAAAGCATACAACCGCTATGGTCTCTTAGGGTCTCCCTTGAAAGATGTGAGGTGCGAGAATGAAGGCAGAGTCATTGGGGCCTATGTAAACTCGGGGCAGTCAGCTCGTTCTCGTGACCTTGTGACCCTTGGTGCTCCGCCCGCAAAACGGGTTTCGTTGTCGTTTATCACCTTGCACCTTTGCAGTATGACCCATACTACGGATTCTTTGCATCTGTGCTTGTTAGGCGGATGGATTTCGATGTTGGCTTATCGCCGTCCTCTGATGTCGATACTCAATCGATCATTTCATCTTGTTGACCAGAACGCCTTCGATCAGAATAACCCTAGGGTGCTGCCTTTGCCGCGTGAGGTTGCAAATGAGTTGTTGTTGCTTGCTGTTTTGATGCCCTTAATGGTTCATGAGCTGTCGGCCGATTACTTGCCTTGGATTTTTGCCTCTGACGCCTCGTCTTCAAAAGGGGCTGTGTGTCGAGCTGAAGTTGGCCGAGACGTGGTGGAGGTACTTTGGAGGCATTGCAAGTCGAAGGGTGCTTACACCCGCCTGCTTACTGAGCCTGAGAGTTTCCTTCGAAAGCTTGAGTTGTTTGAGGAGCATTCTGAGCAGAAGCCTGTTGAAGAACCCAGTCGTCCTCTTGCATTCACCTTTGATTTTTTGGAGGTTTTTGCCGGCTCCGCAAAAGTTACAAAGTACGTTGCTGCCCTTGGTGTGCCAGTCGGTGTGCCCGTTGATCTTTCTTACTCTACCGAGTTTGATGTACGCCAGCAACATGTGATGCGTTGGTTGTCATTTTTGGTAAGTGAAAGACGCATCAAGTGTTTTGCAGTGGAACCGCCGTGTACCACATTTTCAATAATGAGGCGTCCTCGTTTGCGGAGTAAAGAAAGGCCGTTGGGGTTCTCTCCCTCAGATCCTGTTACTTCGTTGGGGAACACGCTTGGTTGCCGCTCGGGACAGTTGATGTACATTGCCTCGAATGCCTCTGTTGCTGGTTTGTGGGAGACTCCTTTCTCTTCTTACATGCAACACCTTCCTGCTTGGAAAATTGTTCGAAGGAGGAAAAATGCTCGTGAGGTTCGTTGTGACTCATGCCGGTTTGGGAGCCCTCATCTCAAGAGCTTTAGATTTGTGACTGTGAATGTTGATGCAAGGCCTTTGTCGCGTCGTTGCCGGTGCATGGAGAGACATATCCAAATTCAGGGGTCTTATACAAAGGACTCCGCTGTCTATACTGATCAGCTTGCCTCCTGCATCGCTTCTGTGTTGGTCGCTGCTGCAAGAGCCATTGATTGCCAGTTACTGGCTGAGGACTCCCTTCAAGTTGTAGGCCTTGAAAACCAACTTGTAAACGAGGTCGCACTTCTGATTGGTCTGTTTTAGACAGTTGGACTTATAAGAAAAAGTCACACATAAACATATTGGAGGAGTGCTCCCTTTTGAGAGCAGTGTCGAGGGTTCATTCGTTGAACAGACCATGTCGTATGGTTTCCTTTGTTGACAGCTTCGTATGCAGAGGCGCAACATCTAAAGGTCGTTCATCCTCCCGTGGACTTTCGGCTGTTCTAAGACGCTTGAATTCTATGTTGGTCTCGGGTGGCATTTACCTTGTTACTCCTTTTTGCCCCACGAGATTGAATATCTCCGATGACCCAACGCGTGATGTTCCTTTGAGGTCTCCTGTTGTTGGTGCTGGCTTCAGTCGAATGGATTTTGATGATCTCTCTCTGATCGCTTCCCACTCTCGTCTTCGCAGGTGGGCTTCGAATTGGATCCGTTTGATTTTCCTTATGATGGGAACTTATGTTTTCAAGTTCAAGGATTGTAGCCTTTACCGCACCCGCAGGTGCTGCCCCTCTCTCTCTTTGGATTTTGCTTCTCTGGACTTTGATGCCACACTTGGCTATCCCGGAGAGGGACCTCCGCTTGTTTTGCCTGTTCTCGGGTTGCTTTGTTTGTTTTTGTTCGTCCCTGTCTTTGGATTTGCTCTCTTGCCGCTGGGGTGCTGTTGGGTGCTGCTGTGCCTTCCCGGTGCCTCCGCCATGCCGATGGTTCCTCAAACTGCTGGAGATTTTCAGAGGGCTCAGCAACGATCTGGTCTTGGAAACCTACCTGAAGGACGTCCGGTTTTGGCTCGTACGGGTTCCCTTCGAGAAAAATACTTTACAACGTTTCTGCAGTGGGTTGACGAGCTGGGAGTCGATTTTGATGAGCTCCTTTCTGGCTATCATGATAGCGTTGAGGAAATTAACTGTCTTCTGGTGAGATATGGCAGAGACCTTTTCAAAGCAGGGCGTACATATAATCAGTTCGCTGAAACTATCAATGAGTTGACATCTCGAAAACCGCAGCTTCGACGTTTGGTACAATCTGCTTGGGATTTGGGCTACACGTGGCGAAAAGTTGAACCCTCGGTTCATCATATTGCTATGCCTGCAGTTGTACTGATGTCGGTTCTTTCTACGTGTTTGGCATGGGGCTGGTCACGTCTGGCCGGCTGTTTTGCTTTGATGTGGGGTGGATTGCTACGACCTGGCGAGTTGATTAACGCTATGAGGTATGATCTCCTTTTGCCCGATGATGTGCAGAGCTTGATGCCGTTCTGCATACTTTCCATAAAGGAGCCGAAGACCCGTTTCAGCAACGCACGGCATCAGTCAGCAAAAGTTGATGTTTTTGAGTTGTTGCAGGTGATTAGACTGGCTTTCAGGGATCTGCCTGACGGTGCTTCTCTTTGGCCTTATTCCGCCCAAACTTTGAGGCTACGGTTGAAGCAAGTTCTTACTGCCCTGAAGCTTCAGTCTGAGAGCTCGCATGATTCTCGGGCGCTCGACCTTGGTTCCTTTAGAGCTGGTGGGGCAACTTTCATCATACAGACCACTGAAGACGGAGAATTGCTTCAGCGTCGTGGGCGCTGGGCTAACAGAAAGATGTGCGAAATCTATGTCCAAGAGGTTTCTGCACTTCTTTATCTGAAACGTGTGTCTGGTGATGTTCGTCACCACGTGCTGCAGGTTGCCGGGGCCTTTCCTCAATTTTTGTCGAAAGCTTGGACTTTGAAACAGTCACAGATCCCTGAGAACGTATGGTTTATTTTGTTTTCCAAGAGTTGAGACTTTGACTGTCAGTGGAGATTCGGGTGTAAGAAATGGGAAAACTATGTGGTGAAGTGGCTTCATCGACCAGCCTATGGTGGAACATGTCATTGTGTATGACTTCACTGTCCTCTCTTAGGCCTAATGGTCAAAGCCACCTGTGACAGCACAGAACAGAGAATGGAGAAAAGAGTGACCGTGAGTTGATATATAATCATGTCTAGCGTTGAGCCAAGACCTATTTGCATCAAAGGTCAGTTGTTGTTATTGATCTCAGGGGCAGCGCCGCCACATCAGGGATCCTGCCACTTGAATTGCAGAAGGGCTGACATGTCCAAGACTACATCATGATGTGCAGAAACTGCAATACTTATTCAGGTGGCTTTCCATCACTGGCATTTAAGGAAGCTGGAGAAGCATCACACACGACCGCAATGGACCTCTCGAAGGAGCTGGGTGGGGCGATAGCGACATATCAGCACAACACTTTGGGCTTCACAACATGGCTAATGACTTTGGTTGAAAAAGTTCCGGTGTACCTCCAGCACTCAGTGGCAGGAGTTGGTCAAAGGTGTTGTGGACGAGATCCTAGCGCGACGCATGGCCTATTTCACACGAATGGCAGGGGCCAAAGATGTTTGAGTTTTGCTGTTTCCAGCAGGCAAGAGGACAGTGATGCTTGTGATGCTTGTGATGCTCGCCTGGAGTTCTGAGGTGCCAACTTACGCTGATTGGATCGTGGAGCTGCTTGCCTGAGAGTTTTGGGATAGCATGACATGTGTCAGGTGCACTCGAAACTAAAGAGGGTAGCCGAAACCACCAAGACATGGCACTACATTCAGCCTGATTTTTTTTTTGAAGGTTCCTGAACGACTACTTGCTCCCAAAGTATCGAGAGGACCTTCTCCGAATGCACACAGTGGGTAAGACAAACACAATTTGATCCGAAAAGGCTGTGCTTTGCAGTTTCTCTCACTTTATTTTTGAAGATGCAGCATAAGGTGTTCCCGAAAATAATGTCTCGGCTTCCGACAGCTTTATTTTTTTGGCCGCTTCGTACACTTCGTTGTCATGGCTTTTGGTGGCGCTTTCCGGCGCGGGGCGTGGCGCCACTGGCGTGGCGCCAGCCGGAGCGTCCCGCGACTGGCTGTGGCAGCGGGAGTGCTGGCAGGTGTGCCGGGAGCGATGGAGAGAAGGCCACTCAAATTTGAGACGCTGGAGGAACGGGTGCATGTATTGGAAACCAAGTTGCGAGCTATGGAGCTGAACGACTTGGAAGAAATGAGGGAGTTGGCCTTAGTTGCTGCACTTGGTGACTTTTCTGGAAGCTCCATCTTGTAACGGGTTCTTGATACTAGCGTGAGGGAAGGTCCTTAACCATGGACACCAAAGCTAATTCCAAACGAATTATTGAGGCAAATCGGTAAATGTCAATATGCCCAAAGTGACTCCAATGTACAAGTTCCACTCATCTCTAAGGCCATCGAGACCATCAAGATGGCTGCCAAGCAGCATGGTCTAGACATTGCTGGTGGAACGGTTCGACGAACCTCTTCACGTTTTTGTTTGGGCGTGGAACATGGTGATTACAATGGTACAGAGCTCTTTGGTGTTGGCACCGATCGCTTCATTTGGATGGGGTACAAAGCCAACGATTCTGGTAGGATTCGGATCTTCAGCCAGAACTTTCCC
>OMLO01001975.1_pt1 | contig 16236 bp, 7 predicted proteins | sample 1674811 | NCBI WGS metagenome assembly OMLO01 (sample SAMN06265003, study PRJEB25207) | coral metagenome | isolation source: Coral host | place: Mexico:La Bocana,Puerto Morelos, Mexico | collected 2008-11-13 | reverse complement strand
TGTTTGTTTTTTAGTTACTTTCCAGGTGCTACCTGTAGATTATTTTTTCCACAATTACACATCATGCATAAACCACTTACCACCCTCAGTTGGCATACAATCATATTCATGTGCAGCACTCCTGACATCCCCCGACAATCATGTTCAGAGTTTTTAACCAACTGGCTTAAAAAACATCTCATTTATTTAATCAATAATTTCTTTTGCTTTCTTGCTTTCTAGCAACTTTCTGGAGCCAGACAACACCGGTATCCTGACACGAAAATAAAAGAATTTGAAAATAAGGTGGAAGAGCTTGAAAAGGAATATAAAAGGTAAAATTCATATTTTGCAGGAACTTTTTAATTTATTACTTCCAGCAGAAGTATAGAGTTATATGCTTCAAATAAGAGTATTCAACAACTTTCATTTTCTTTAAAATGTAAATACCATTATTAAAACTTATTTGTTATTTACCTATAGTTCTAGTTACAATTAGTTATTTAATAATTTAATATGGTTTCCTCTCACTAATTAACAGATTTGTGAGAAAGGTTTATGAGTTAGATCCAAGTACAACAGGGATTCCATGGCAACCAAGAGGATATGTCAGTAAACGGAAGAACTTAGAAAACTCTCAAGCAGAAATGAAACCTAAAAAGATCTGCACTCCACTACTGGAAGAGGAGGTTTGTTAAATCAGGTCTGCTGCTGTAACAAAAACAAATATCCCGTTTATAAATAATATTATAAAATTGTCTTTAGTTAGGTTTCCTCAACAGAAAATGATGGAGCATGGCATCATTGGAGTGACATGGCTGTGGAAAAATATTTATAACAGGGAGATTATTAGAAAGTACACTAACTCTTATCATTGTAGAAAAAGGAATTAACAGAAAGAGCTTGCTGTTTTACTGTTGATGTAGTGTTAGAAATCAAAAGATTATTATGATTGGTTTTCTTTTGAAATATTTTCTATGTTAGGTGCAAAAATCAGTCACCATAAAAAGTGATGAGACTCAGTCCCATTGTGGCAAGTCTGACAACATTACAGCCTGTAGCACAACGCATGGATCAGATGAGGCTTTACAAATAAACAAGGTACACCTGTTTAATGTACAGTAACTTACTAACTAATTATATAATAATTATATTGAAGCGTATTATATTGCTGAATTCAGTAAAATAGGCTTAAGGATCTGGGGAGTACTGCTAGCTTAGCATATCTAGCAATTGGTAGTAAGCTGCCACAATTAATTCATTCTGGATGGGCTTCTAGTTTGGATGGATCACCATCTACATGTACATGTATTGTGCTTCTTGGGGAGGAATGAAGGCTGAACTTGAGAGAGTGACAGAGATCAAACTTCACCCCTGTTAGCTTGTTGATGGCTGGACATGTTATTTCCACTGCAGAATCAGATTACCAAATGATTGACAGAAATATTTTGTAAATTGACCAATTTACAACGGGAGGGTGTTAGGTCTCTTTTATTAATAGTAACGCATGGACAAATTTCATATGCCATCGATATGTTCGTGCAGTGAAAATTTAATGATTGACGTTTAATTTCTGGAGTATTCTTCAGGAGTATTATTTACATCTTACAAATCATGTGTAGGTGGACGTCTACATTTATGTCACTAATTTTTTTTTTAAATACTGCAGGATGATGATTCCAAATATTTCACTTTAAATGATGTCCATGTTCAGCCTAAAAAGTAAGTTTCACTGCAATTAGACGAGCTTTCAGTACTGTCACATTTCTGAGTAACGCTCAATTCACAAAACCTTCTATTCAGAATTGATGTTATGAACATGAAGGCGTAGTCATTTTATCTATCACAAATTCAATTTATTTAACTCAAACCTATCGTACAAAAAACCCATCTAGTAAAATTACATGCCCCTAATATGTACACTTAATTTGATTATCCTTTACTAACTGGTAAATCAAGTTATGAATCATGTTCTTGTCATGTGCGTTCTATACAAACAAAACGAAAAGCATGACTAATAGTTTAGATTACTTAACAGATACACATGAATGTTTATGACAATTGATCCAACCAATCTTTTCCTACATCACAGAAGAGTATTCCAACTAAAAACAATGATATCTGAACAGAGTTACTGAGCACTACACATCATGACATGGTTGAGATGAATAAATGTTTAAACAGTAAATGTTTACACAGCTCTTATGCTATTAAATCATTGTGATCATTTGAGGTGTTTTATACTACAAAGCTTAAGTTCTAAGTAAATAATTATCTTGTCAGCATTCTAGGTTTGGATTACGAGTCTTCAAGTGATTCTGAAGTTTCATGACAAAGCTATCATCCATGAAAAACAAGACAAACCTTAAATAAGAATAGGTATGGTGAGTTGAAAAGTGAACATCTGAGAGCATAATTTTAGCAATCAATTAAAAACCATTTAGAGTGTGAAAAAGAATCTATCAGCCTTCTACCAGTTGTATTTTTCAATATTTGTTTATTTATTTACAGTATGATAATCCTAAACTACTTAAGTGCTAAATACTTGGTATTCATGCATTAGATATGTATTCAACATTGCTTTTTAGTAAGCAATTCAAGTCATTCAAGGAAGGTCCAAGAAATATGTGCCTAAGCTGAAAGGTTTCTTATAAACCTGTAAATGTCCCATTCTGTTGCAAATCCATTTCCTTTTCCTTCCGTCACTTTGTTAATTGCAACTAGAGCAATCTCTTCTTGCTCCTCATGTGCTCATTTTTTTTTGTTGTGCCTTGGTTGCATTTAGGTTCTTCAAGCAAAGAGGATGTAAACTGTTTCATCTATACCACACAGTTGAAAAGCTGTTATTTAACAAAAAGGAAACAATTGTAAATAATTTGAACTTATTGTATTATTGTAGATAAGTAAATGCAAGAAATAAATTGTTCAATAAAAATGTTGAATGTGAAAGTGAACTACAAAATGAGAAAACAAAATGAGGTACATCTGAAAAGCACCACTGCGGAGGTTAAAAAGACTGACATGAAAAATAATATTGATCTAAATAATTGTGTATGTGTCATGGTTCAATGTAACAAATTGAATGTGTTTTAGTGTGGTCTGCACTCTTATTGACAACAAGTATGTACACGTCATATTCATGGTCAAATGTTGTGGACTTGCGAGGCGCAGCCGAGTGATTCCAAAAGAAATCCCTGTCAAGGGTTGTTGACAATTGAAAATTTGGACTTGAAAGTGCACAAGCCGCAGTGCTATGCAAATGAGCTACTTGTACGTCAGACTCTCAAGTTTCAAAAATTTTGCAATTCACTCAACATGCAGAAACAATACGAAACAAATGTTTGGGAAAAGAGTTTTTGCACATACTCATTGTTGATAAGAGTACAGACCATGTTGAACCACACTTTGATTTGGTTTTTTACCACAATATCAGTGCCAAAGAAATGTTTTCTTCAAAGTGCGAGCTGAAAAAAGCATTGCATGATTCATTGACACAAGCAGCATGGTATGGACTCTCATCAACAATAGTAAATTAGCCAATCAAATTGCAAGATTAGTAGTAATTGTTGTAAAAATATTATTCAATGAATATTAGAAAAAAAGGAAGATACCAAAAATGGACCAAGGGTAAAATTAAACCACAACAGATAAATTTTTTTATAGTTATAATTATATAATTTTGATCAAACATATTATAGATATCTCTTGCTGTGAAGGGCCAGGTTTTTAAGTTGGTTTGCAGAGATCAAAATTTACAGAGAAACTAATCAGTGGTATAAAAATGTAGTCTGGATTAAGAGTGGTCACTTGCATTGATGTTTACAAATTTTTTAAATGCATAAATTAAATGGAAGAAAATTGGATAGTGATTTATCAGGTGGATAGCGCTATCTACCCTTTGAACAATTGTCTGGGCCTGGAGTTTTTGGTAATAGTCCACAAATATAATTATGCATTATGCTGCAAAAAAAAACCATGGTTTGGCATTAGTGTTGCAGTTCATATACCCACCCAAAAAATTATCAGAGAGTACCCTCCCTCCTACATAGGGATTTATGAGTCTGTCTGTGATGCCTGGGAGACTGATTTGTAACTGAAATTTAAGGTTAATTAATCAGCTGTCACTGTATTCATACAGTGCATAAAGTCACTCATATTACTGAGCTACAGAAACGACTGGGAAGTTGCCAGGCTTCAGAAGACTTTGCTGATCTTTGATCTATTAATTCGTCAGAATGACAAACAAATGACAATGATGTAATAAATTGGCACAACCTTGTTCCCACGCTCTTTCTCCAGTAGAAAGGGCCTGGGAGCAAGGTTGTTCTGGGCAACCCAAATCTATCGGGTGCAGAAGTCTACTACTGTTTACCCTTAGTAGACTACTCCTCCCCTAAAAGCTAGTCTCCTCCGTAGCCGTTGTTTGGGTCGTCACGCAACGCTTCTCCCCCACCATTCAAATAACGGCTGCTCAGGAGACTACTGCTAAAAGCTAGCCTGCGAACGCAGACCTATTTCTGGCTGTCGCTTGTCTCCGCCGAAAAATCGGAGACAAGCGACAGCCGGAAATAGGTCTGCGTTCGCAGGAGGCCCTCGCATAAAAAGCGCGTGACTTGCTTTAATTCACAAATAAACACTGTCACGCAAGTGTTCTCGTAGTCACACTTGAACGCTCTCTCTCTTTTCGAGTGAACAATACGAACTAAGAACACAATTTGTCCGACATTGTTTATGTATTTATCGTTTTGGTTCTTAAGAAGGACAGCCAGGAGTCAAAAAATCGCTTACTAAACGATTGATTTGCGCTGTGATGATCGAACAAGACAATCGCCTTGGAAAAAGTCTCGATAAATCGCATTAAGAAATAAAAGCAAATTGTTTTAAAAATTAATTTACATCAATAAGCGAGGTCTAGAGAATGGAAGAACAAACAAAGCATGTGCATTCCAGCTATGAATTATATAATTGCCTTCGACTAAAAATAGAAATTATGCGCCGTGCGTGACCACCGGATGTTGATGGAATTGCCACGTCGATAAAATTTGCGTTGCCCTAAGAGCAGCTGAAACATTACAAAACAAAATAAAACTCTTCATTTCCAGCGTTGTGCACCAAGACGCCTCTATCTACGTTTTACGTTTAGTAAAAACCATTGCAGAAGATAAGTTTGGAGCCAAAAACGAAAAAAAAAAATGCGAGTAACATCTAACGAGTCGCCACAAAATTTGATTTCCGGTTTGAGTAGCGAGAGAGAGAGTTTTTACGAGGCAACAACATATCCTATCAAGTTTTTGCTAAAGCTTTACCAAACTACAATTATGGAACGAGAAATGCAGGAGATTACTGTTCAACCATCAAAAGCCCGGACTGATGTTGGGAAAAGAATCATCATTAGGGAATTATCTTCTTCGGAATTTGGTTTCCAAGAGCTCCCGGTATGTTGGTTTTAACACAAGTGTAATGTCTGTAATGATATTTAGGGACACAATAGTTAGTGATCGAATAAGACGACAAGTCTGTGTCCACCTATAGACAGAGCTGTACAAAGAATCACGCCATTATTTGTCCTGGTTTAAAGTTTAAATTTTGTTCAAAGAGCTTGAAGCTTAATTAAATTTACCAGAGAACGATTGAACCCATAGAAAATTCTTAATTACCTATCGGCGGCTTTGGAGATCCTATAATTCGACTGAAATAGTCGTTTTATTTTAGCATTATTGACAGAAACACCAAGCACATAATTCATAGCCTTAGACAAAGATCGTAAAGTAACTAACTTGAAAAGGATTCTTGAAAAGAGAGAAAAAACTAAAACAAATATCCTTAAAGTAGGTACATTCCCCCCATGTAAGCAGTCATGCATTGTGAAAGTGTAGCGATCATACAAATATAATTTCAGTTTTCCTCTTCATATCTAAGACATGTTATATCTTTAATATTATGTGGATTAGAGGCATGCAGTGTCAAACGGAAGTCACTTTCAAAAGTTATATGACGAGCAGGTTGATACCCTTGCTCAATTTAGGGACTTTCTGGTATTTGGACATAGAGCTTAAGTGCTTACTATACTTTTTAAGGTCATTTAGTATCATTTAAATATTTCATCACAGGTAAACCTGCAACTTAAAATATTCTCATATTTGGATGCAAAATCAGTTTGCACAGCAGCATTAACATGCCATTACTGGAGCATGCTCAGTGAGGACAAAGTACTATGGATGAACCTGATGCAACGTGACCTGCACAAGTGGAGTACTATGGGATATCAGTCATGCCCGTCTACATACATGGAGGCCAGATCTGATTTGACTTTGAAACAAATGTGAGTAAAAATAACTATCAAAAAATAAGGATCAACTTGATAGCATGCTTGGGGAATAAGTGGTTGGTTCTCATCTTTCTATGGTGTTTCCAATGATTTTTCAACCTCAAGGAGGGTGAGGTTGGAGGGGGGGGGGGGTTGATTAATGGTATCTAAGCTCCTGCAGCTTTTTCTCCCATAACGATCATATTCACTGATCACCTTGTTGATACTTTTCCTCATAGAAAATAGTTACCTTTATATGTCCGCCCAGTTTTCCATCAGCCCCCTCCTACATGCTCTTTTGATCCTGCCTCTGCTTGTCTTCCTCAAAAACAAACACTAACTTGTAAAATTTTACAAATTTATTCAAGGCATTGAACTGTTAATAATATTGTGACTCAATGAAATTAATATTGTCAACTTTACTTTGCTTCATTTCTTCTACAGATACTTGCGATGCTGCCCAGCATGTAGATCTTTAAGACGGACCAGAGAATCCTTTAAATCGATTGTCTTCTACAATTTACAGAACCTGTCTTCATTTTTCAAAAGAAAATCACCCCGGTTGGTCATGTTTGGTCCAGGGTTAGAGTCTGATACAAAAGGTCTTGTGCGTCAACTACTATGGGACTCAACATCACCATTTGAAGTGGCCGGCATGTTTCCTGGACAATTTGATGGTATTTAAATATTTTTCTTTAGCTGTAGTTCTAACCCAGAAAGGTTTATGTTTCTGAATATATCTTACATTAGCCTGTTCCAGGCTCTTGGGTAGTGGCGACGATCGAAAAAGCAGGCAGGCAATGAGTGGGATCTGGTAGAGAAAAAGGAGAGTTGATCCTGCTGGTCACCCGCCTGCATTTTGCGGCAAATGTCCCCACTGACCGAGAGCCTGGAACAGGTTAATCTGAAATACATGTATACTCCTTTATTGTAACTTAATATGTAAACTACAGAAACTACCCCTGTTCTCACACTTAACTGATCTGCAACTTTCTTATAACATAAATATATAGCTCATGAAAAAGTTAACATGTGCAAGACATTCACATATAGCAGGCAGGAAAATGGCAGGCATGAAAGAAAAATGGGGGAATGAGAGTTGTAGGAACTTTTAATCCTACCTCATGCCGTATTTCCCCACCATGGGAAATAGCAAGAATGAACCTAAGTGTTGTTACTAACAAAGTTCAACCCCACATCAAACATTTTAATGCTCCTTCATTTTTTCTAGGTATTGGTTCTGGAGTTTGCTTGAAGTTTGATAACATGGAATTAAACCTGATTACACTTTATGCATCAAATAAGTGAGTAATTAAATGAAATTCAGGTTAAAATGAAATTCCTTTGCATCTCAACCCTAATTATTCGTCAATCATGAATACTTTAATAGGGTTAGAAGACAAAGAAAATTGAGAATCAAACCAGGTTAAAATCACTTTAACCTGAATTTCATTTTGACCTGCAACAAATAAATGTGTCTGGCAAACATTTGTTCTAAAGTACCCATTTTAGACTGAACATGCTTCAACACCAACTATCCTGCCACTTTAAAATTCCCCATACATTCCAAACTCAAGGGTTTTCATAGACTTCATCACTTAGGTTTCATTATGACTGTTAATTATAATAGTAAAAGCAATTTTGGAGTGCCAGACCAACAGTATACATGTATTTAAATAATTTAAATAAATAAATATTGTTATAATGCCCATGTTTCAAATTATTTATATTAGGTCCACTACTCAAACAGTAACTGTATTAGCTTAGTTTGTTTCTTTATGGAGTAATAATACAACAAACCATTAACATGGCCACAGTTTTGCAAACCAGTAGTGATTAGATAACAGAGTATTCCACATCATTTTTCAACAAAAGAAATCTACTCTTAAGATGATTTCCACGATACTAAATATACAATCATCTATTTCAGGAAAGAGAGAGAAGCTAACGCACAGCTTGGTAAGCAACGATTCAGCAAACTGTTAGCTACGACAGAAGGTGCACATAATGATAATGATGATGATGATATTGAGGAAAAAGAGTCTCAACAAAGTGAGATTGATTTAAGCCATCCAGTTAAGGAACTCTGCAAAACCGTTGATGCATTCATCTATGTTGTGGATTCTTCAGCAGACTCTCAAAGAGGTAATTTAAATATATATTATTGTTGTTTAAAATTCAGAAAAGGTATCTAAGACATTAGGAATGAAAGAAGATTGACAGAAGGCTTCACTTCATTTTCCTGGACTTAAGTGGTCAACTTGAAAAAAAAGTTATGTTTAGGCAAGTTGAATCAATTCTTATCAGATCTACTTTTAATTCTCTCCAAATAGTAAATCTAGGAGACACAGAATTGTCTGCTATGATGAACGAGAACTGGACACAAGCCAAAGCCCCTCTTCTAGTGCTGTCTTGTGTTTCAACAGCAACAACACCCTCTCTGTCCTGTGCAACTGTTGTAGAGCTTCTACAGCTTAGAAGACTTAACAGGCCATGGCAGGTGGGTTTCTTTCTTCTTGCACTTTACTTACTTGGATAATTCATTTTTTTTTAATCCAATAATCCTGCTAACCTAACAAGACAACTTACACCGGTACTTCTTTATTGGAAATTTGTCTTAGTCATGCAGAATTGGTGCAAGAGCAAAAAATTAAGGGAGTTACAAGTTGCTGGTGAAAAACACTTTGCTTGTTATAAATGCTATATCAAGGATGCAGACCAACATGGATGCTGGCTACAAGATAATCAACTGAAAAGATGTTTGCCACTACATGAAATTTCACTATCAAAGAAAGACCTGGGGAGATTTTCGAAGTATTCAAGCCATAAAGTCAACTCTTAATTTGGCTGCTCACATTTTTTCTTGGCCACAGATCCCTATTACTATAAGTGTTTTGCACAAAAAAGAAAAGTTGTACAACATTTTTTTTCATATAGCTAATTGTACAAGCCCTTGCTAGTAAGGCTTACATTGTAAGTCAAATGTGGTTTCCTTCTCGCCTTCACCATGATTATGACAAAGTTTGTCACCTATTTTCAGGTCAATTCAGCTTGTGTTGAAAATCTGGATGGAGTCCTATCTGGCATTAAATGGTTGCTCAGTTTATCAACTTGAAAGAACAGGAACAATGTCATAAAAAATGATATAGTATTGACGCCATAAGTTATTATTATCAATGCTAATTTGTACATAGTGTATTGAAGTTACAGTGCTATGGAGTATGGCCTGCGTACTAGCACAAACTGTGATGTTGATGACGCTAATTATGATGATGATGACTTCAACAACACCAATGATGCTATGTGAAGACCACAAACATTTTCTAGAACTATATATTCAGATATCTTCTACATTAAAACATCACATGGTAGTGTGAATAAATTTTGAAGTTAAAAAATATCATTTGGTTTGTGTTTCTCTCAGTGCCAGCTAAATAAGGTGTTTCATGTCGTCATAGATTATTTGTGCCATTTTGTTGTAGCCTTCCTCTGTAAAATGCAACCCGTCGCTCCAGAACTTCTCCAAATCAACACTGCTCAAGCTCTGCTGAGGAAACTTTTCTGCCAAATCACACAAGATGACCTTGTTGTCACATTCATTCACACATTTCCTTAATTTGTCATTCACCACCAAACGAATGTTTTCACCTTCCTCTTTGACCCAAGACAAACCGCGTTTTCTCAGATCTTTAAAATAAACGTCTGTTTCTGGAATTGTCAGAGCAATACACTCGGCACCTTGATCTATGACGGAACTATGCAAACTTTTGATTCCTTCAAATAGAGTATCTTCCAAACCTTTTTTAGCTTCAATAATGTCATTAGTTCCTCCCAAAATGATCACTAAATCGTACGGTCCGTATTCCATCAAAACCTTCGGCAATCTTTCTGTCATTTGCCCACAGACCAACTCACCGTAAATTCCTTTATTGTTCACCTCAAACCCTACATTTGGGTGATTTTCCCTCAGTAGCTTTGAGAGGCATATGGTGTAAGGCTTTTCTAATGCTTCATTTAGCTCACCTCCGATACTTCCCGCCGTAAGGCTATCTCCAAAGGCCAAAATCCTATAATTTTTCTTCGGCTTAGATTCGGCCGCCATGTTGAATGTCATTGGACACGAAGTTCAAAACTATGCGGCCTGGCCTAGCCTCGATTGCATAATTTCAATATGGCTACCTAAGAAACAATATTTTTGAAGCTGAATATCGATCAAAGACAACTGGCTCAAATGTTTTCCCGGTTAAAGGTGGAAAGAGGTGAGCTCTCAATGCTTAAATCAAATGTAAATGCAAGACCTAGAATGGCCATCAAACGTACCACAAAGTTGCTCTTGAAAGTCCTCTCGTTGGGTTTAATGTTTTTTTGCATTATAATTAAGCTTCAGCTTACCTTTGACTACCATCCTTGAAGAATGTATCAATTTAGTTTGTCAACCACATTAAACATTCTATGATAAAGTTTATTCCCTACCTTGAAATTGCATATGATTGGTTGCAATAAAAGCTTATAACAGGTGTACACAAATGCAAGTGAATAGTACATTTCGCGCATGCTGATTGGCTAGCTTGGAGGTGATAAGTCAAGTACCTCCATACAGTCTAAGGAAAACAAAATGGCTTCCTGTTTCAAGTTAAGTTACTCTTTGGTCCGCTTGTTATTCAGCTTGTGTGGTATATACTAAAACAATTATTCACCTCAGTGTCAGTGAAAGTGGTGAATATTTACCTCCACTTTGGTGAATAATTGTTAATTATTAAGCTAATTATATGATATTTTGGAGATCAATTAACAAATTGACATGTTATTGATCATGAATTTCACATCGTGGATCCACAGCTACTTTGACATTGCTATGATGAAATTCATTGTCAATAACAGGACATTACATTTGTATGTTTCGGCCCTGCCAAGGGGCTCATCAGAGAAATTTCAGACAACTTGTCAAACATGTTTGAACTCCGGCTAGCATTAAAATCATGATTCCTACCATCATTTTGATGCTAGCGGGACTGAAAGGTCTCTGATAAATCCCTTAATTGGCAGGGATGAAACATAAGTATGTAAGGCTACCCATAATAAATATCCATTGTAAAATTCTTGTACTTTTTTCAAATAACAGGACAGATGTGTGAAAAACTGAGTTTACTTATTAATAATAATTTGTTCTTTACAAATGGTCTGCTCTCTCTTGTTGATGTATTGCATAAATTTTAAATTCATGCATCTGCCTGCTTATTTGCAGTGAATATTAGTGATTGAGGGCATGTGAATTTCTGTAAATATAATTGTAAAATTCTAAATGTGCAGCTAAAATAACTCCTGACCAGTTATGTGCTAGTAGGTATAAAATCCTTTGTCGCATAGAGAACAAAACTAAATAAAATAAATAATAAAAATAAAATATAAAAAGAAGTTTGATCTACAGTACTTCAGATTTAATAGTTAATCTGTTTGCCTCTTAGTTTTAGGAATATCTGTTCGTCTGACTAATACATGTGTGCGACTGAAACCAAAGCAAGCTTTGCTAGCATCACAGAGAAGTGCAATTAACTTATTAAATACAAGAATGAACAGTACTCAACCATACACATTTGAAACCCTTGCTGTATCTAAGCCACAAGAACATGTAGTTCAGGTGGAGCTTAACAGGCCAGAAAAGAGAAATGCAATGAACAAGACATTTTGGAGGTAAGAAATTACGTTGTGCATTTCTAACTATTACTGATGACCAGCAAACTAACTACCGGTAACTAACTTGGGTGGTTCTTATTAGCCTGCAGCGCAGGTATATTTTGGGCGCGCGAGTGCACATTTTCGTATTAGGCCGCCATCTTGGATTCAGTGACTGTGGAGGATTGGGGCGAGGAGATATTCACTGAGGAAGTAGGGGTTAAGTGGAGAAAATGAGCAAGGGAGGAGGAGGAGGGGAAGAAAAAAATATTTTTCCCCCCAACCCCAGCCCCTATCCTGCCTCTGTATACCTTAGCACCAACCCTCTACTGGTCAAGGATCCAGTTACAATCCAAGATGGCGCCATCGAACCGATTTATCTAGCGTTTCATATTCCGCTCCTACATGTAAATAACGCCTACACTGCAGGCTAGGTTCTTATGGCTGGTAATATTTTTAGGCATACTCTGCATAGAAGTTTTGTTTCAGAACTTCCTTGTACAGCGTAATGAGCAGTACCATGTTTAAGTATTGCTCAGTAGCTTTCATTTGATAGGTCACATACTAGAGTTTTATCCACAGCCTTAAAAGTTAGAACCACCTTGCATAACCTCCCTGCACATTATTCAAGCCAATCGCAGTGAAAGTCTTCAATTTGGATTACCTGAATAGGGCTCCGGTTAACCTGAATATCACCCTGGTTAGCCTGAATATCACACCAGTTAGCCGGACTATCATTCAGGTTAGCCTGAATATATAATGCCCATGTTAGCCTGTTTATGGTTAGTTCTTAATAGGAGAAATGGTAAATGATACACAGTCTTTGAAAACGTCTGTAGTCTGCATTCTGCATGTTACCCACAGTCAACTGTCTTTAATCCAAAGTCTCCGTTTTACACTGATCCTCGCCCGTTATTCTGATTCTGGTACACAGGGAAATGGTTGAATGCTTTCAGCAGATTAGTGATGACTCTGACTGCAGAGCTGTGGTGTTGACTGGAGCAGGAAAAATCTTCACAGCAGGTCAGCAATCAAAATTTTATTTTAATATGTTACTAAAAATCTTGTAAGGCATCTGAGTTCACTGTCCTTGTGAGGTTTAATTCACAGAATGGGCAGGTTTAAATTCTGTAGGAAAACATTTTTGGTATACCTCTAGGTCTTTAACAATTCCTTCATCAGTCAAGTCATATCTACCTTACTTATTTTTATTTCAAATTAGAGTAAATTCTATACATCAAGTGACTAGAAATAAAATGGAAAGCAAATAAAAAATGAGTAGAACAATAGTAAATCAAAGGAGACTAGGTTAGGCTAATAATAAAGAAAATCATCAAATCAAACAACTTGCAGAAATTCCACCCAAAATGATAAAGTTGGAAGTTACAGAACAGATTCTGTATACGCGATGCACAGCAATTTTCTCAATGAGATTTACAAGCTATTTCGAATTAATTAAATGGGTGTTCTAAAATTTGGATAAGTGCATAGTACACAAAAATGTTGTGTTTGTCCCCTTGGGATATCCTGACCTCCATAATATATGGGGAATGAAGCAATTAATGGAAAACGATACAAGAATGTTATACTCATGAATCTTACACTCAGTAACTGAAGTCACAAACTTTACAGGAATATAAAGTCCACACAAAATAATGGCATGCACAGGGCTGTGTCTAAGAAAACACTGAGCTGGGCTGAGTTCAGCTGGCTTTTCTTAACCCTACTCGTCAAGTCTTTGTTTTTGTGTGAACTGAATTCCAGCCAGATGTAAGTTTTCTCTGAGCTGGTGAAATTAGCTGGCAACTGGCATGGCCCTTAGTTACATCAATCCCTGTATGCAGACAGGTCGTAAACCAGAATAAAGAACTTTGAGTAGTCTTAAGTTTGTGTCAAACAAATTCTCAGTAGTAACATTGAAAGGAATGGAAATAATCTTGGGATTTTATAGGCCTGGATCTCATGGACATGGGAGGTGATCTTATGAATCCTAGTCAAGAGCCTTCCAGAAGAGCTCATATGTTAAGAAAGTTTATCCTGAAGCTTCAAGAGTCATTTCTTGTGATTGAGAAGTGTCCACAGCCTGTCATAGCAGCCGTTCACTCAGGGTGCGTCGGGGGAGGAGTAGATATGGTGTGTAATTGCGACATTCGCCTTTGTTCAGCAGATGCATGGTTTCAAGTGAAGGTATGTTTGTCTTTGCGATCATTCTTTGCTTTAACTTAAAGTTGGCTCGATGTAAGAGTTAATTATTCCCTCATTCAGTGGTATTCCCCTATCTGAGGATGCACTCTTTGGAATGTTCAGGAACTTGGTTCATCAAACAAATTGTTAAATCAATTCAACTCTGGGCATTAAACCTAGCCTGCAGAGCTGGTGGATTTTGTGCGAGTGCTTTGGTTTGGGAACGAAGCCATGAATGGGAGTGCCAAATCCCACCAGCAACACCTTACGCAGGCTACATTTACCCCAGGTGGGACTCACATACGAAAAGGCTGGGTATATCAATCATCTTGTTTAGGGGTTTTTGGTCTCACCTAAACTGTTCAGGACGATAACAATAAAAAACCCTTTAGACTTGTTTCTATCTTTAGGCTCAATTTCTGCTGGTTTCTAGAGTCTGGTGTCCCAGTACATGTTTCTTTCCATAAGAAACGAACCTATTTCATCTACATAGTACCTTGTAGTGGTCAAGTAAGCTGGAACATCTCCGACCTTGTTATAAGGGAGTCTGTCCCCTGGGGGGCAATAACTCATCTGTTCCATTGATCAATCATGCTTCAAGTTATCTTGGATCAGATACTTTTCTAGATCATATTCCAAAGGAACAAAGCTGGGTCTTGTTGGTTGAATTGTTTTCATCTGTTTCTATCTTGAAGGAAATTGACCTTGGATTGGCAGCTGATCTTGGTACTTTGCAGAAATTTCCAAAGATTATTGGAAATGACAGGTGAAATTTACTAAATGCTCTAATTAATAAATTTAGATACAGTTGGACCTCTCTACAATGGTCACCTTGGGTACAGAGGAAAGTGGCTGTTATGGGGAGGTAATGGTGTAGTATGAACCCTGTCATTTTCTAGTTTGTGCAACATTTTTGTCGTTAAAAAAATGGTAATTGTTGGATATAAGTATATAACACAATCAATATGTTTCATAAAAACATTAACCAAACAGTCACAGGGATCAGTGATGCACGGTAAGGATCAAGTTTTGTGGATCACGTTTTAGTGGCTGTTGCCGCTGTAAAGAGGTTAATGTAAGAGAAAATGTATGGACAACTGCTGTGTGTAAATTGAGGAACACTTGAAGATGTAGGGAAGGGAGGGGCCATGAAAAAGAAGTTAAAACTAACCATTTTGAATCCTTGAATGTATTTTCTTAGTCTTGCAAGAGAGCTTTGTTTCACTGGTAGACGTTTTACAGCTGAAGAAGCCATGAAATTGGGATTTGTTAGGTATGTCTTACAATGAAATTGTTTATTAATTGTTTTAAATGCATTGATACTCATCATTCAAGAGAGTAACCCTGTCATGGGTAATATATAGTAGCCTGCAAAAACAGCCGTTCTTCTCCGCTCCCGCTCCGATTACTCTGGGCGAAGAAGGACGGCTGTTTTTGCAGGCTAGGATAATAGCATTCCTTCGTGAAGCAAGAAAAAAACTGCTCCCAGTCTGACTTCATCATGCTATTGATTGTGGTTTACTGAACGTCTGTGGTATGTAACACTTTGGCCCCAGTGCAAGATTGACCTCACCTTACCATACTTTGTTTGGCGTATGTCATACAAGAGCATTTGCTGCCCTTTCCTGTATTTTTAGAGAGAACTTCACCGTCGTTGCGCGCCTTGCCTTAAATTCTGTTTCTAGTCGTTCTTACACCCCAGATACTAAATTCCTTATAAATTGATTTTCTGAACTGTTTCAGCCGTATTTGCGCAGACCGTGACAGCGTGGTGAAGAATGCTTTGGACCTCGCGGGTCAGATAGCAAAGAAAAGTCCTATTGCTATAGCAGGCATCAAGCATAACCTTAATTTCTCAAGAGACCACTCAGCACAACAGGGCCTAGAATACATGGTGGGTACTACTACAGAGAACGTAAGCACATAGTGACGTTTTTGAGCCACGGATGCCACTGCAACATTTGGAGTAATTTGGAACGTGATGGCACGGGGCCCCCCCCCGGGGGGGGGTACTCGCAGAAAATTTGGGTAGGGGTGTGCGGCCCGCTTCCCAAAACCCTTACCCTATTTATGACCAAAATCTGCGATTTTCC
>OMLO01001974.1_pt1 | contig 16241 bp, 6 predicted proteins | sample 1674811 | NCBI WGS metagenome assembly OMLO01 (sample SAMN06265003, study PRJEB25207) | coral metagenome | isolation source: Coral host | place: Mexico:La Bocana,Puerto Morelos, Mexico | collected 2008-11-13 | reverse complement strand
GTAACACGAGGAACGTTTGTCCTAAAGATCCAGGGAAAGACTTCACGAGCTCTTTAAGATACGGCTACGGCCACACATAGAATGTGCTAAACAGTCTCCATTCTAATCCAGCTGCATAGATATAGTTGTAGCTGGTCCCAAATATTTTTTTTTTAATATACACAACAGTTCTCGTTTTCAATAAGTACAGCTGTGGACAGTATTGCGCATTTAGTAGTATTATTAGATCAAGGAAGCGACAGAGTTGCTAAGTGGCTGGAGGTAACTGACGTTACTGAACTTATCTAAATTTTTGAGATTGACTGAAATAAAAACTTGTTCTTGCTCCCTGCTCTTGGAGCGATTTCAATTTAGCTACGTTGAAACTATCAGCATTAAATAATATAGACCGCCTTGCATGGCCTATTTCTAAGCGAGATCACCGAGAAATTGTGCTAAAATTCGTTACCTTGTCAGGTATATTAAATACAACATAACGTTCACTGTATTTACATTCTTAAAACAACCTTTACAAATAAGGGTCAAAACGTTCTCTCTGGTGAGTAAAATGCTGGCTTTCTGGCATATTGTCTAATGTCTCACTTGAGGAAATCTTAATGAGTAGAATTGCAGGCCGTTCTCCTTAAAAGTACGAATCAGTTTTAAATCAGAACATTAATTAACGGTTAAAATCCCTCTTAAGTCTCCATACAGGAAACCAAATTAAAGAAAGTCTAAAAATAGATTTTTAATGGATCATCATAGTCCAAATGAATTTCCTCCACTTATCATTTCATAGCTCCACCACTTCATGTTTAGCCAGGCAGAAATCCAAGATTCTTAGCAAAAAAACGTTCTTCGTCAACTTTGTATTCGTTTCGAGGAGAATTTAACGCCAACTCAGCCTGCAAGCTTAAATTGTGCCGTACCAGTATCGGTTGAGTCTAACAATACGCAAAATATGTCCATTGTTAGAATGACTGGTGTGTAATTCGCGGAACATAGCTGGGACAACTTGTTATATCGGCATGCACATGAAACCGTTAGGATGTTGCCGCTGACCAGGTAGACAGACACATTTGTAACTTCCTGGCGTGTTCACACAGTGATGCTGGCAAAGAGAGGAGTATTTTGAACATTCGTCTATATCTGAAAAAAATATTTTTTCGTTACAATGATTACCTTCGCAGCGAGGAAAATACTATTTCCACCAGTATTTATGAAAGATCAAATGTTTCATTGCATTTTGTATACCAATAAAATCTGGGAAATGTTAATGTTGGGAGTGTCGAGTAAATGAAGCTAAATGGCCACTCATATGGTGTTTCCAGCTTGGAAGGAAATGAAAATGAACGTCTGAAGAACGTCTGAAGTACGCAAGGAGTATAATATAACACAACGTTTTCAGATATGAGTAAAATAATAATAATAATAATAATACATAATTTGCATAATATGTCGCTACTGTAAAGGAACTTGAGGATCATCAAAGATGAATTGCTTACCTTTGCACGTTTTCCTGTCTGGCTGCAGCATGAAGCCATATTTACAGGAGCAGCGATAACTTCCTGGGTAGTTCTCACATTCTTGGTTACAGCCGCCATTGGATTTTGCGCATTCGTCTTCGTCTTAAAGGAGAGAAAGTTAATCTTTATTAGTTCAAAGAATTCGTATCGGTTGCTTAAAATGTCACAAAGAGCTATTCCTTACCAACACAAATCTTTTGTCTGTGACTGACAAATCCCTTGGGACAGTCACATGTATGTCCTCCAATAGTATTTCGGCATCTGGAGGGATAAGGGCATATTCCAGGATACAACACGCACTCATTAATATCTGGAAAAGAAAAAGAACTTTCATTGAAACCGGGTCGTTTATAATCACTTGTGATTTATACGGGTCTAAACTTGATATAACAGTCATGATCTAGACAGCGTCTCCGTTTTCTAAAGCAAGCGTTCTGTAATTACGGGTGAAACGACATGATATTTCAAACGATATATTTTGTAAACGCTTAAAAGAAAATAATTTTCGCTTCAAAGTCTCCTCATTGCTTAAGAAAGACGCCATAACCTACATAATTTTGTTGAATATGAAGTGATATGAAACTATGATGCTTATCAGGGTAAGCATGCATCTCATTAGCGTTCAATCTCGACACAGGAGTCTAGAGAAAGCGAATATGCTGGTAGAATACCTTGAGTTTTTAAGATAACCGCCACCCGTAAGATCTTTAGTGACAAAAAAACATGACCTCAATATTGCGTCTTCACGTGGAAAGTCGAACGGTGAAGGCACTAAAATAGATATTTCAGAATATCGATACGCAAGTTAGTGCATGTCCAGCAGACCTACCTACACACGTCTTGAGGTCATTGCTGAGCCGAAATCCTCTTTTACATGTACAGAAGTAAGATCCGGGAACATTACGACAATTATGATGACAGCCATGTATACCTCGCGCGCACTCGTCGATATCTGTATGCAGGAAAAGTTGACAATTGTATGAAGCAAACAATATTACTTTTCAATTCTAAACTTCCTATGACAAAGTGTATAGCTTTCATTTTTCTCCCAACCCCAACCACGACAGTAAAACCACGAGAAGAATTTTTCTATTCAGCGGCTGTCATTTTTTCCAGGTCATAACTTCCTGACCTCAGTCTTTGTGGCGCCTGGTACCTCCCTGGAGAATGCAAACCATCTGAGTTACCAGCAGTTTTTGCATTCTCTTTGATTCTCATTTCACTAGCAAATATTTAAGAATTATGGGGCTTAAGCGCAACCGATGTGAAAAAATTATACTTTTGATAGCTTTTTTATTTAATTTCGTCTAAGCGACGCACCTGTACAGGAGATGCCATTGTCATTTAACTCGTATCCCTCGGAACACGTGCAGCGGTAGCCTCTTGGCGTGTTGATACAATTTTGATGGCAAACGCCTTTGAACAGTGTGCATTCATTCACCTCTAAATTAATATACACAAGAAAAATTGAATATCATACTAGAAACTACAAAAGAAGACAGGGCACTTTGTTTTAGAGCAAGAGGTGGGGTTATGATAAAGCCTGTCATGAGTTAAATGAAGTCTGCTTAGTTTAAAAATGGTCCCGTTTATTTATAAAGGATATGGAAACCATCGCGGTTATTCAGGGACATTGAACAGAACTGTTCTGAAACATCTCTTCCCCGGTGGGAGTAATTTTTTTTAAGAAATTTGTGCTGGCTCGTAACCAACAAGGTTCACCCACCATATGTAATTAAAGCTTAACCTGCATAATGGCGGGGACGGTTTGGTTTGAAATACCACTCCTTTTTCTAAAACAACTGTTGATAGGTAGCCACTCAATTAATAGTGTAATATTTCGAAGGTTATATATTAGCTGGCTGGCAAATTTTTCGGGAAACTTGTTTAGACAAGGTTCCTCTGGGAAAAAATGAATAGATTCATATCTGCCGGCATCTAGAAAATTGAGGAAAGTGAGAATTAAGACCGGCCGTTTATAGTAAAAAAAACATGGGCTAAGTTCACCTGAGCCACAGCGATATAACGTATTAGAAATGCTTATAATTTAAAATGTTCCATTTGTGTTGAACTGACAATTGAAAACAGAAATTGGTGTGGAAGCCTTGTTGGGTCGGGTGCTTTTAATGCTTTACAGGCAAATAACTGAACATCGCGTGGCCAATGTCTGTACACTTAATGAAGGGTTTTCCAGTGAATCTGAAAAGGAATATCGGGTTTTGTTTTGGCTTATAACCAGAGCTTATAACTTAAAGTTCGTGCAAACACCGGCGAACTGTCGAATGTGTCTTTACCAGAGCCACATAATCACGGCGCTTTTCGTCTGTTACAAGCGTTTTGACCGAACTGTTGTTTTATTGCACTGAAGGTACCTCATGTACAGTAGTTCAACTGTAACGCAATTGGTGCTCACGACCATTCTACTAGTTTGAACTGATTTGGACATCCCAAGAACCTCTACGCATGTCGTTTGAGGCTTTTTTAACTTTTTGCGATGGTTCAGTATTACATTTATCAAGTAAAAACGGTTGGTTTAACTCACCAACACAAGTCTGACCATCCGGGCCCATGGCAAATCCTGGTGGACAGGAGCAATTGCCAGACTGCTTACATCTCTCAATACAAGCAATGTCATTCGATGAGCATTTGATCTTCTCTTCTGCAATCAGAAATATCGAGACAAGACTAACATTAGATTCTATTCTACGTTTTTATTTTATATATTCTAGACCTTTTATGAACTCTACGTACTACCCCAATCAGTAACTTGACATTCATTAGACGCATTCATTTCTTGTTCACCATAACACAGGGCAAACCACCAGTCAAATAAAGTCATGGAGTGTTCTTTTCTTTACCTTTACACGTGATCTTGTCTGACTGAAGCTTAAATCCTGATCTACAAGAACAGAAAAACGAGCCAGGAGTGTTTCTGCACAGCTGTGAACACGGTGAATACCGGCATTCATCGATGTCTGAAAACAAGCAAAGTAATGACGCCATTAGTTCATGTCATTGGTCCGATAAGATCCATTCATTAAAACAAATCCTTAAGGCTATAGTAACTTTAACCCTTAGACATACAAACACCTCAAACTAGTCATGTTAACGGACGTTACTGGATGTGACCAGCACAACAAACTCTGTTGAAAAGAACTTCCATGTGGTACTGCTTGTTAAGCTTTACGATGTGATTCTGTCACCAATACATACATTATGAAAGCCATGTATTTTCATTATCTTGAGGACGCTGAAAGTAACGCAGTTTATATGAACTCATTTTGGTAGTGTTCATCTCCCTGAGTTTCGTAGCTTGACAACACGTTTGCTCGGTTATAAAGTCCTCTTGCTTACCAACACAACTGTAGCCATTCAAGTGCAGCTGGTAGCCATCACGACACGCGCACTGAGACACACCATCATATGATATACATTTGTGATCACACTTGAGCCCAGTCCCACACCCAACGTCAGTTTCCAGCTCTGGAGATGGGGCTTTGGTTCCACTGGGAGATCGAGATGCTCCGGCTAGAAGAAAACACATTGTTATGATACCTTGATGTGCTTCTGTGCTCTTTTATTATTCTTACATTTTATATGTGTGTTGTATGTGCTATATGTGTTCATTTACTTTATAATTTAGTTGGTCCGATGTCTCAATGATTTTACCGTAATAAACATAGATGTGGATGTAGGTCTGTCTAAAATGTCAAAGGGAGACGTTTAAACATTGTGAATGACTAACACAAAAATTAAAATTCACACGGTAAAGAAGCATCTTTAATCTAGCCGCATGGAGTTTTTTATTCTTTACATACTCATTGTTTCGACCAAGTTCTAAGAGTAAACAACGTTAAGTCTGCATACGAGCCAAGCTCCTCATCAGTCCTGTAGCGTGAAGCGACTAGGAATATTTCTACTCATCCCGGGGCCTGGGTGGGATGCTAGTCTATCCCCAGCATTAAGGTCCCAGTACCCATTTATACACCTGGGTGGAGAGAGGCACTGCGAGAGTAACGTGTCTTGCCCAAGAACAGAAAGCAATGTCCCCGGCCAGGGCTCGATTCCGGACCGCTCGGCCTGAAGATAAGCGAACTACTGATAAAGCCACCGCGCCTCCCACACATGAAGACTAAATGTACACTAAAACCCCTCCGCAGGATGTGCCATTGATAGTGATGTCTCACAAAAACAACAACAATAACAATAACAACAACGGCATTTGTACCCGGCTATAAATTAAATTAACTGAACAAAAATAAGTTAAAATAAATAGGAGTACATGGCTGCCCGAAATAACCTTACCCTCACCTGCACAAGATTCCCCATCACCTAGCAAAGTGTATCCGTCTCTGCACCGGCATTCAGCCCTGCCCTTATTTGGCTTATAACACTCGTGTTCACACTTTAAAAGCTCACTGTCGCAAGAATTTTTCAGAGCTGCGATGGAGAAAGGAAAATGACAGAAAATTAACCGAGGAATCTAGCTCTCCCAGAGAAGCTTTAACAAATTCTTGCAGTGATTCTCCAATGTAGGCGGAAGAGCGGTTTTGAAAAGAAAAGAAATAAAAAGGAAGAGAGCACCCTCTGAGGTCAGTATGTCATCCTTATTAAAACTGCATGCCAACTGGTTAGTTTTGTGGTTTTTGGCAAGATAAAATGAGGTGGAAATGGTGTCGAGATTCATTCCCCGAGATGAGGTTTCACACTTTTTTCAAAAAACGAGAGATGTGAAGAGTTATTAAAACAAACAAAATCAAACTACATGCCAACATATTTTATTCACTAAGTTTTCAATTTTTTTTTTTCAATATTGTTAGTAACCTCAGGACCAACGCGACAGTCGACAGGCAAAGAAATCACCAACCGAGTCATTAAAGAATTGGAACAAAACACCGCATTTCCTTAATATTCAAAGTGAAAGATTTTCAGCGCTGACGGACATAATATACTTACGACTCTGCTTATAGAAATAAACAAACAATCAAAGTGGCATCGAGTTTTAATACATAAGTACAACCTGTATTTCAAAAAATCCTCGATTAGTTAAGTCATTGATTTAACTGGTTTGGAGTCCCTCTGTTTGTTTGGATATCGCTTAATATCGTGCATGCCCAGTAGGTTATTAATAAGTAGTGTTAGACCCCTGAAACTTAAGACAAATCTAATTAAACATCAGAAGTGCCCACCCGGCTTTGCTAAGGTTCCGCAATTGCTTTTCAAAAGTAGAAATAGAACCGATACAAATGAGAGTTTTAAGTGTTAGTCTAGCAATTAATGATCTAGTTTGGATCTCGGATGTTTGCCTGTTCTCGCTCACTCAACATCCAAAGTGTTTGTTACCGCCGCAAAAAATATCTTCTTTTTGTAGACGAAGCACGCCAGACGCAAGATAGAAAAAGCTCATTCTGTTGTTTTTCCTGCTCTAGATGCGCTCACCACACACATCACCGCAAAACCGCCTGTCCACAGACTACCAGCACACGTAGAGTTATGGAAACACGTGGAACGCTGCGAAGATTTCATTTATCGGATTAACCCACGATGATTTCTTAAAAACTTAATTCTCTTTTATTTTAGTTCTTTTTTAAAAGTAGACAAGGGAGCTTTTGTGGAACAAAGAACTGCATATAAACACACACACTGGTATAGCTATGAAAAAAGTTATCTATCAACGCAGGAAAGAGTTAAGCAGTTCCATGTAAAATGATGGAAGCGCCCGCCTTTCTTTCCAATAACGACACAGTAGTTATCATATTCTTGTTGTTTCAGTGCTTAGTGGAGGTTAAGACTACTTTTGCACAAGCTATGAAGTGAGGAGATTAGCCTTAGGAGATCATACTTTTAGTTTCTTAGTTAAATTACAAGCACTGTTAAACAGTTTTTATTGTTCTTTACCATCCTGAATCAGAGAACAAGAAGCGAAAAACGCTGCAAGTGGCTGCAAGAGGTAACGATCAACACTGCTTCACCAGTGATTGCTTGTCAGTTTTATAACCGCCTGAAATCGCGAGATTGCGCCACTCCACAATCAGGAGCCGTCTTCACTGATATCGATATATTAGCTGTTGAAGTGCGCATTCGTTTCCCGCGTCGCGCAACAGAGCACCGGAAAAACTTATTGCCTAACCGTCAATTGATCTGATCTATTTATGAGACATATGTTTCATATCTTTTATTATCGGTCCTTCATCCTATGTGGCAACGGCGTGCTTTTTTTTTTATCGTTAATGGATCACTTAGTCTTTGCACGTCATGCCAAATAGGTTTGGTTTCCATGAAACAGACTCTTACTAAAAATCTAAAGACTTGTCAAGTGTCAGTACGTGCAAACAAAAAAGCATTCGGAAATAACAGAATGAGCAGCGGAAAACCTCAAGTTGATTTGTTCAGAAAATAACTTTTAAAGTGCTTATTTTTGGTTTGCAAGGTAAACAAAGTTTTAATGTGTCAATGAAAATGATTTTTTTTAAAGACAAATCTCGTTTTCATGCAGAAACAGCAGAAGAAAACAATATTTTAAAACTGTTCTCTCTCTTTTTAATACCATGCCAAATTCGTATTACAGAAAATCAGCTAGGCCACACACAGTCAAAAGAGATTCTTAACAACAGATGTTTGAAACGATGAGACAAAAAAAAAACATCTGAATAGGAAAGAACAGATGAATATAGGTTTTCGCTATATAGTAAAGGACTGTATTCATAATAATTCTGTCGGACATACGCGTTGTGGCTGGAATTCCCCATGAAAGGCATAAAAAAATTTATCTCGTTCGTAATTAGAAGACAAATGATGGATGAACCCAAACTAGTATAACCTAACCCCCGGAAAAGTTACAAAGGTCTCAAGGATTGTAAATTTGATTTGGCAGAAGTCCTGGGTGTCTTATGGGGACTAGAAAATTCCAAACATTTATGAAAAACAGGAAAACCAAATACTTGCGTGACTGATAATTTTTGAACTATCAATTTGAAACCCACAAAAATGTGCATTCGATCACTAAGTGAAACAAAAGTAAGAAAAGTTGAAATTCCATACGGAAAATCATAAGACTGTTGAATACATTGACGAAATGTTGTTTCTCCAAAATCCACTGACAAAGGATTTTTCGAAAGCGAAGCCGTTGATAGAAAACGTCTTTACTATTTCTTTAATGTTAACACTAAGTGTCTTTGTTATCACGACACTTTCAATTACATTATTCGTAACACCATTGATACTCAAGAAATGCAAACGAGAACATTACGGTTCTTGCCAGTGTTGCCAGGTGCAAACGCAACTACACCAAGTGTTGTAACGAAGCGTAGCCCTTACAAGAAAAATAATAATAATAATAAAAAAAATGCTGAATAAAAATGTTTTCAGTTTGACTACTGATGGGCGATGGATTATTTTCAAGTTATTAAACACTTGATCTGTTTCGTGCAACGCTGAAGTGAAGTCCATCTCAAGGTGGATCCGTTAATCTCAGCTAATCTTTTCTTTTCTTTCTCTCAGTCTAGAAAACTCTGCGTTCTTTTAACCAAATTCACCAAGCAAATCGTTTATAACGTTTCTTGTAAACGAATCCCATTTAGCAGAAGAAACGTTCTGGCTCCCCTAAAACAGAGAAGCTATTGTGAAAATATGGAAAATGATTCAACGTGGGACCACCTTTGTCGTTGGTAGCCAGTTTAACGAAAAATCACGGAACTTCAATTCTGTTGCGGTTGAATAGGCCGAACTTACCTCCGGCCGGAGACCTGCTTTTTTTCTATATGGCGAAAATGATTTCCTTGAATAAACAATGTTTCTCCCTTTTGTGACCGCATTTATTCTTTTAAAATGCACTCACGTACAGCCTTTAAAAAGATCACTTGTAATGTTTAAGACGCTGTTATTTTAATCTTATCTGTAGTGTACTTTGTACTTACTTTTCCTAAATTACAGCTATTTACTAACTGAATGTGTGCCCCATATTACGCGCTATTCTCATGAAGTTGAGATCAAATGGTTGTCAGATAGATTAGATACGGCTCTAGACATTTGTGGCTCAATCGTTTGGCATGTTGCGTAAGGTGTACCTCAGTGATCGTTAAATCCTTTCCATTCCGACCCTACACAGCAAAGATTTAGAGCCACGTATTTGAGGCTGTTCTTACTAAGCCTTAAAACAGAAAATTAAAATAATTTTCATAAGAATCTGTGGGAAGTTATGTCAGTATAGTTTAGCTGTGTCCATCAGTGAAATAATTTCCACAGAGGAATGAAACTGAGTTTTTTGTTATGGAGCATGGAATCAAGAATGTTATGGAGGGCAAATGTTAACTATTTAACAGTTATTAATAGGGGTGGGCTAGATAAATTAATTGGGAGGCATTTACAAGAAATTATAAAACTGCTTTGAGGTAAAACGATTTATTTGCCAACTTCGCAAACTTCTGTTTATGTTAACTCGAAGCCCGTTACTCAAAATTTTTTACCAACGTGTAAAAGTATCACTTGGAGGCTGATCACGCTCCCGAGGCTGATCTCACTCCTGTGAATTGTTTACATTTCAGATTTTCAACAAATCTTGTTTATTCATGTCCTTAAAATGTTTTTTATCTCGAATGATTCCAGTGGGTTTATACGGCATGCATGAACCAATACAATTTTGATAACAGAACAAAGGAGCCGGAAGAATGAAAGGGTTTTAAAAACAATTTTTACCGATTTTCTCAGTTGTTAGCGACTTTCGTCCCGGAGAAACGTAACAAAACCGATTTAAATACAAATGACAACACTTGAAATTGAACGTGGCATTCTCATCATTTAGCAGAGGGAAAATTGATTTCGAGATCATCAGAATGCTTTATTTGTCTTCTATTGGGACCAGACTGGAAAGAATGTTTCTCTATGAGGCAAACTAAACAAATCAGAAGTGATGAAAACAACTGACACAGAGATGAAAAAAAATGCACCAAAAATAAAACAGAATTAAAATACCAAGGGGTAGAATACAAGTGACTGATTTACGAACTTTGTACCCCCTAAAGAAGAAAGTTCGTATCAACTATTCATTTAAGGCTTTATCTAGCTTTCTTGAGTTTGTTACGCAGCTCAAAGCGATGTTGTAAATTCTCTCTCGCTCTCCTTAGTAAACCACGTAGTTAAATGCATCAAACCAAGTGTGAGTTTCGCGGCCACATTAAACGCAATCTGTTCAACGAGTAAACTTGAAGGAACAAGAGTTATCAGATCCTGACACTCGGTAACAGTGTATCTCTGCGTGGAAGTTTATCAGCGGTCACGTTTGTTTAGTAAACAGGGGAAACCGCATTTTTCGGCTTATCCTATTATAAACTGAAACAATTCTTAAGAAAAGTAGCAGAAGTATGAATTACGTTAATGAGAAGAATGTAGCTCCAGTTTTCAGCTGTTAGCAATTTCATTCCCTAATGACAGTACTTTACTTGAGAAACTTAAGAATTATATTCGACCATTAGCCGCTACTTGTTTGTTTACAGAATCTGCGTGGCACTCGGAGTTCCGCGCGAACTCGCTTTCACTGTGTCTGCTCATTTGCTTCAATCTCATTGGCTCTATACAAGAGCGCTTTTATCAAAGTATATCAGTAAACCTCTCAAAAACACTCATGAACTTCAAAAATAGCATAGCAGAGACGCTCAGGCAACAAATCGTTCCAGATCATGTTATTTTTTGCTATCCAACCCTAGCACAACATCTGCAAGCCAGTTTTAGCCACACGCGCGACATAGCGGCATGACATAGTTATCTTGAAGATAAACCTTTGAAGTCATTGCTAGTTAACGTGAGATAACGCGGAACAAGAAGGTAAAAATAGCTCATGGATACCTGACCTTTCCATTCCTTCAGCTGTGTAGTTTCTTGCGAGAAAATACGTCGCACACCGGAACCTACTACTGAGTTTCCGGTTGAAGCACAAGATCTCATTCCTCTGTTTTAAGCTTTTAATTCCAGAGTTTAAGCTGACTGGTAAATATACTCAACATGCATCTCTACATGTATCTCTCAACCTTTAATTTGTATTTGTACAATAAATGGAACAAAATAAAAATACACGCACCTCTGATAAATTTGTTTTTCATCTCTTCCCATGCTTGTGGTTTGCCGAGTTTTTCTGCACAGCCATGGTACGTCTCTAACCAAAATTTTGCCTGGTTTCTCAAACCACGGGGAATGGAGCGTTCGGTCATTTCCAGGATAATCCTAGCGGCCAACACCGAGTACAAGGGTCGCCTTAAATCGCTGTATTTTATTTTGGACCAAGTCACACCAAACGTGCGTCGTACCATCTTGTGTAGAGCTGCTAAGTTTTTGTTTTCCTTTCGTTTGTTGAGCGTAGCTTTGAAAGCACATTCGTCGACGTTCCACAGGCCGCCTTCCTTGGAGGTTCTGTTAAGCGAATTTTCAACCATTGCCACTCGCTTGATGAAATGGTGGTCGTCCATGAATATTGGTTTCAGAGACTTCGTTATGGCATTCTTGGTCAACTCAGACGCGTGTTTAATTACCTCGATTCCTTCTTCGTCAACAATTAGCAAGGATTTGCCGATCACGGGCCGTGCCCTCTTAGATCGAGCTTCGCACGACTTCAGAGCGCACAGCATACAAACCACGCACAAGAGTGAAAACTTCACTTGCGTAACCATGATTCTTTAGTTATCACACTTGAAATGTTATTTTTTTTTTTTACCCCTACGATTTAATGGCCTGATCACGTTCTTTCTTGCAAATCCCCCAAGCTTGGTACGATACTGCAAATCCTTGGCACTGAGATCGACTCGCAGTTCAAAGAGTTTTCAGTAGCTTAACCTACGTTGAAAAAATACCCAATGAGAAGCAATAGACTTCCCTGTGGGAATATGAACGAACTTGACAGTTCTCAGATTTCTGTACCCTGCTGTGATTCAAATTATCAATTGAAGACAAGCAGCGAAAAATTCCTCCCGATTATCCATGTAACATGACAGAATAGTGGATCAGTAAGACACTATTGAAAGGCTCTCCGAAGAGTGAAGGACCAGGGTTAAAAAAGGAACTTTTTGGTTTTCCAACCTAACCGCGATATCTCGTGTCTATTAGATAGCGGGTTTACATTACATGTTTACCAAAACTGCCATTCTTGGTCCGAAAAAACAGTGAATCATATGAACTGGAGTCAAAACTGCAAGAATTTTTCAAGAATTCCATACGTTGTCCATCTAAGATTATGTACATTTTAAAAATCTAACGGCATGGGAAGTACTAAACCATTTACAGTCTCAATTAGCGTTTTGCTTGTAAATAGATTAAATATCAGCCTTGCCTTAGTAGTGAAGATGTCTGCAGTCTGTCAGGAGGTAAATCAGTCGAATCGAATAGAACGTTCAAGAGTGAAGGTTATCGTTGATATCGCTCCTCCTATCTTCAGTTAGTAATTGGCACGCGCGGGTGGGTTAACGTGTGCGATTGACTGACTCGAGCTCCTATTAATTTACTTCTAAGTCTTAATAAATTTGAGTTGGGAAATACCACTTATAGAACAGCGGAAGGCTCGCTATTGACAAAGTTAGAGGATATGCCTTCTGTCATTGCTAGAAGTATCGTTCACAGGAAGTCGGAAGGCCTTTGATTTCTCACAACTTTCACGACCTCTGATAATCAATTACCTCCTTATATACGTTTTACATCGCTAATTATTTTATTACAACGCACACAAACTGAGTTTAAGGCGCCGTGCAGGCTCGCAGGGAACTACATTTTAAACGCAGGGTATTCAAGAGGTTACTTATTCCTGACCTTGATGAAAAAGAAAACAATTAATCCATCTCCATGCGGCCGAGTTACGATTCCATTCCTCGATGGAGACCCTATACCTTATGTTCGTGGTTTTCGCCGCAAAATGAAGTTGGGTTCTGTGTTCTGATTTTTCCCAGCTGCACGAAAAGAGAAAGGAAAGGCGTTAGGACACTGTAATCTTTTCCCACGCGTTGAGGAGGAGTTAAATTACAGTTACAGACTGGGAAAACATGTTTGGCCCCAAGAAAAACATGTTTTAGCCGTGAGAATGTTTCTTTAGTGCGTGAAGGAATGAATATGTGGCCTAATCAGTGGCTTAGCCTTACTTAATCAACTCTTGAGAATCTGCCCTATAACGTACAGGATACCCGGGAGGATAGATATTTGTCACTTACGAGCAGTTAACGCAACTGTTAGGCTCGGCATCCTGGAAACGATGTTTGACTTTCCTGCAATACGGCCTTCTTCGCTAGGTGTGGTCTCTTGAATCCCTCTCCCCGCAAATAAGAGAGACTAATGTCACGTGACGCGAAAAAAAAGAGTCCTCCGAGACCTGGTGTAAATAATTTTAAAAAGCTGATTTGTTTTTCAAAAAAATTCTTGTGATCATGTGCGACCAGTTCTCGATCGTGAAGGAGAAACAGTGACAATGTCCTCTGTTTGGTCACGTTTCTCACTTCCTTCTTGTATCCAAACTGAGAAAACTTCCCACCGCCCACCACTTGTTACGAATCAGCCATCACAGGCTATGAGTCGTGCTTTCTTTGTGCCAGAGACAGTGAGGAAAAAGTACCCGAGGCTTTCTGTGGCCCTTGCGATTATAAGTATCCTAATTGTTTGTTGCGCAAATTGTCCGTATACGCGAAACAAGCCATAATTAGAGAAAAGTTCCTTTAAATATGCCAATTTGGCTTTGCGGATTAGTTTTGTGGGTGGGCAAGGTGAATATATCTGATACGAGAGAAGAGGTTATTAATATAATTTATCGCTAAGTTCATGCTGTTCAAACGATAAGCGATGTGAAGCAACTGTGAACTCATAGCTTGCACAACATTCCTTCTTTTTTCACTTTTTCACCAAGCTCCAAATTTTACTATCTCAGAAAGGTCATAGGTTCGCATACCGACCGGAAGTCAGATTCTCTTCGTTGCTATGCTGAACATTTCAACTTTAATTGAAGGAATCTAAAAAGACACACCAAGTGAGACTTCTTGACGGCAGCCGTGATTTGTTTGATCAGGGCTGTAGTCTTGTCATTGTTTTTATTGTTAGAATTAGCTGATTTTACCTGATTCAAGCTGTTTAAGTTTTCTTTATCATTTGACTTTCCGTACACAGACAAAAATTCGTTGGATTCGATCATCTAAGCCGAAACGAATTTCTACGTTGTACCACAAAAAAATGCAACGCAGCTTGGAATAGCTAGAGAATAGTTTTGTGAAGTTCCTTTCTATAACACAGCCTTCGATTGTGCCAGTTAGAAAGTACACAATTCCTACAAGGAACAGGTCCACTTCAATTTCAAGTCACCATTACCTTTTTTTAGTTTTAGGCCGGTTTGGAATTAGTAAATAGACAAATTTTCATTTGGGTCATTTTTGTTGTTTTTTTGGAAGAATTTTTTTTGAGCAGTTCTTTATAGCTCTTTATCTTCAACTTTACAAAACGGCGGTTTCAAAAATAAATAATCACTGATTTTATAAAAAGCTCTCTTCCTGGAGTTGGGAATATTTTTCCACTGACAGATTGACCAATATTTCTTGTGATGTTTAGCTTAAAGATTTTTTTCCTCGTAAGGATTCTCAGACTCTATCAAACTTGGTAGGAATAGAGGCCAGGTTGAAAATGTTTCACTGCGTGCTGCTGTCGGTAAAACTATTCAACTATGTAAGGAATCTTTTATCATAACAATTTAAAAGCGATTTCCGTTTTACCTGGGAACTGATATAACTTATCCAGCTCAGTTATTTTAACTTCTAATTTGTCACACATTTATGTTAACTGCGGTGACGTTTAGTTCAACCACGTAGTCGAGTTTAACTTTTGGACGAAATGATTATGATAATTAAAAATTGAACACTTCAGCGTTATTGATATGGCGCTGAAGTCAAACTCAACGGAGCTCGGCTGACTGATACTCGTGGCAATCTTCACTAAGAACGCTAAGCTTCAAACTGCTTATAATGTGTTTAGGCGCTTTGTTCCATATCTAATGCATGTTCTTACCCGCGTATCGTATATTCTTTGTGTTCTTTTGTCGATAACCTCAGTCCTGTCTAAGGCAATAGGTAGATAATAGTGCTATACGTCTCCTTATGGACCTGATATAAACCTCTGGTCAGCTTATATTTATAAGATAATATCAACAACCAATCATCGCTGTTCAAGTACCCAGCACTGTCTCCCTAGCGACAGTGGCTGTATTTAAATGACGTATTTGAAGAATGTTTATAGCCGTGGCAAAACAAATAGAACTTTCTTTTATAACGTCATCAGAATCGTAAACTATAGCGACTAACTTAAAATTCGATGTTGCTATTATCGTAAATCTTCATGTCGGAATCAGCGAGTTCACATTGGTGACGGCTTTGAAAATACAGTCAAATACAGCTGTTATAGGTTAAGCACAGCTCGTTGCAACGACAAAAATTTTCAATTACTCTGGGCTTTTAAAGACTTTAAGGTCATTCCACTGAAATAGAATCCACACTGAGATTTTTGTCAAACTTTGCCTATTGATTGTTTATGTTATAGGAACTTAAATTTTGAAATAAAAACGAAGTGTCCCCATGTTCGTTTAGGAGCAACAGCACCTTAATTGTACCCTATAAATCCTTATAATAGCACCATGATTATAATCACGATTACTTGCTTTATACTACAGACTAAGAAATTTCTGAAATGTGATTGGCTAAGACCAGTAGTATTTAAGCCAAATTTGAAATACTT
>OMLO01001973.1_pt1 | contig 16243 bp, 6 predicted proteins | sample 1674811 | NCBI WGS metagenome assembly OMLO01 (sample SAMN06265003, study PRJEB25207) | coral metagenome | isolation source: Coral host | place: Mexico:La Bocana,Puerto Morelos, Mexico | collected 2008-11-13 | reverse complement strand
GGTTTGCAAAAATTGTATTTATGAAGAGGTATGATATAAAAAATGTCATTTTCTGGAAAGTGTCTCAACCCTTTTGAACAGGATTGTAGCTTGCAAGTGAACCTAATGCAGGAAGTCTTTTCAAATCCAAGTGGCATTTATCACTTTTTAATGATCTTCAGCCCATGAGCCTCCACTGCAACCTCGTTCTCATCCAATAAGGAGAACATGAATATGGTCTATTGCTCTGCAGGAATTTAGACATGTTAACTGAGTAAATTGCTTAGAAAAGGTGCACTAAAAAGCAAAGCTTGGAGTAGTAATTTCTCAAGGATAATACTACAACCAGTTTAGTCGGGCTTCAAAAATAAGCATTGATGTTTTTCCGGGACATTATGATATCTGGTCCTTCAATCCTGCATTTTGTATTTTGTAGCCATATAGAGGTTATTCAGTGTTGATTTACTTAATGTTCCTTACTTCAGGGGTGTCATCAAGGCCAGCCACCAGGCAAATTGACTGGCCATGAGGACAATTTTGCCTGCCTCTTTGACCATCTAGCACAAGTTTTTCTCAGTTTTGCTTACCTGTCAAATTAAACCAATCACACATGTTGAAAACAGTAATGAAACCCCTCTTACTTAAAGGTTTTCGTAATGACAGGGTTTCATCATTTGCTCATTAAAATCATTGAGAAGTTTGAGAAATTCAATTTGTTTTATTGCAATAGATTGGCATATAGAAATTTATTTACAATAATGTAACAGAAATGAAGAATTTTACTCATTACCAGACAATGTATTTTTGATATAACGATAACATTGAATGTGTTATAATTTGTATGATAAGGTGGAATGACAAAGGTTATCCAATAATTATTTCAAAAAGTCAAAATTAGATTTGATTGTGCACTGATTATGTGACAAATGGGTATGCACAGAACAAATCATAATCGGGAATTTTGTAACAGTTATAGATAAAATTGACAGAAAAAGTCCTCAGGAGTAATAAAGGTGTTTTGACAAAACCAGCGAGTATCATTACCGCACAAATATTGCGACAAGGTACATGTATTATATTGTACAGAGAAGAATTTGTTTAGTAGACATCAGCTTCTATAGCAAGATAAAAAGAGAAAGACTTATTTACAGCTGAACATGTATACAAAGCTTTCAATGAACGCCATCTTATTGTTGTGTCACTGCAAGTGTCCACAGAGACTTTGACATCTAACAGGCTGGTTTAGATAGTGATTGGTTGATTTCATTTGGTTGGTTGTTTCTGAAATGTCATCACAGTGCATGTCAACATCATTATTCTTTGAAGAGGGCAGACAACTGTTGTACCCATTTTGAAAACCTGATTCAGGTTGTTGATTCACACCATTTGAAAGGTACAAATCGTGACTTACAGCATTTGGTCCAAGTATCTCTACATGATCTGAATACTGAACCACACCTATGAAAACAAAGGCAACATTTAGTCGTCTCTCCTTTGGATATATTTTAACATAGTAGGTACCATACTTGATTAATTTTACAGATTGTGAAGTAACTCCAAATTTGTGACATAAAATAGGCAATAGTAACTGATTATACCTGAAGTTTCCAAAATAGATGGTCTTAATTCCTTGGATCTAATAGCTCATTTGGATTTCAAGGAACATGTAAAAAGTGTCATTGAAAGTGTCATTGTAGTAATGGAAATTGCTTCAGTTAATTAATAGTAGAAAGCTGAAAAATGTAGGTCTTTATTGAGCCACTGAATGTTTTCATCAGTGGCATGTATTGCCAAATCCTCCTGAAACACATTCAGCTGAAAATGTTGAAGTAAGACTTGCGCATCTAAATATGTTCACTGGAGATGACATAAGACACTTTATAGCCTTGGAAATCATAAACCTTAACCTATGTTCCTGTTGATCTGTTTATAATTTACAGCTAACAAATTCTGATTCGTGTACAAAAGGCATCTGCAGTTGAATGTGAATCAGAACCCTTGATTGACAGTCTGTCGAAAGTTGATTAATTTTTGCAGATGTGCCATCTTGTGCTGATTGATGCCTATGAGTCGGCCGACTATCAACCGGATGTTGATCGATCTGTTGGTTGAGTGTTCACCGAGTGTTGGCTGAGTATTTACTGATCAAGCCATCGATTGAGGGTAGATTGAATGTATCAATCAACACTCCAGCGCAGATGACTTTATAGTGCACACAATCCCAAATTCCTTGGCACAAAGTTAAATGTATTTCAGTTTTGTGGCTAAAGCAGTTCCAGAATAAACTAACCATTTCTTGACCTTTTTACTTGATCTGTGTAACCTCCATCATCAAGCAATCTTTTACTTTTTCTCTGACTAGAAACTACAAGTAGATTTAGGAAAGAACTTAGTATTGAAACTATAGACAACAACAAAATTACTGACCATTTCAATTTAAGTTGTCTGACTGCCAAGATAACAAAGACATTTGATAAGTATTACCTGTAGCACAGCTGTGATTTCTCAAGAACTGAACACATTGTTCATATCCAAGTGATGTAGCGAGGTCACAGGGAGTTTGGCGGTACATGTTAAATGTGCTGAGAAAGGTTGAAAACAAATTGACTGTTATTACTGCTGGTATCCTGCACAGAATTATTTTCCAACTGATCTCCCTAAAGAATCTTAGTAAGCAGTCTCCAATGGCCACCTAATTCTATCACCAATTATGTGATTATCACAAAGGGGATTAACTGTCCAGTTATTATTTTTTTTGTTATTATTACCTTAAAGGAGTTCCAAATGCCTGCAGTAACTTCAAACACTGGGTGTTACCACTTCGAGCTGCTTTATGTGCCGGCGTTTCTCCTAGGCTGTCCTAAAGAATCAAACAGGACACACTTAGTAAATATGAAATAATCATAAAACTAACACTTTTTTTATTAATGACCTATTAACCAAAAAGAATGCTTGTAATTTGAGAAACCCTATTTCTAAAGCAGACTAAATTCACTGACATAAATTTTCCTTTCTGATGGTCTCTAACAAATACCTTTCATTTGTTTATCACTCACTTAAATTGGGTTAAAGCCTTATTATTTCTTCCAAGTGGCTTTGCCGTGTACCCTGTCTATATCACAGTGCTGTAGAGGGCTCCTAATTTCTAATGTGTGAGGAGTACACAGTCTTAGAAACAATATCATCATTACTGACAATAAACTATACTTACCACTTTTTGTGGAAAAGCACCATTCTCAAGTAACCATTGAAGAACATCGACGTGGCCTGAAAAAGCTGCAAGATGTGTTGCAGACTGTTCAAACCTCCCTTCAGGTGCATCAATGTTCAAGCCACACTCTACAAGGCGCTTTACACAATCAACCTAAAAAACAAGTTTAATACTAAGTGAGATGTTCTAAGTTGGCCATTCAGACTTCTCTTTGGAAAGAGACACACTTAACTAGTAAGCCAAGTTGCATAAAAGTACAAAGGTTTCCATCACATTTCTACTACACAAAAATATACAGAAAACTTAGAATGTTTGCCAATGCTGTGAGGGAAAATATACAACATCCACAGAAATAACAAAAGAATAGCTGAAGATAAAGGAAAGGGGAAAAGACAAAAGTTATGGCAATAAATGAAATATTATTTTGCTCTTTAGACTACAAACGTCTTTTATGACCGAAATAATCAAGATCTTGGCAAGTGTTATCAAACAAAACCTTCAGCTATAGCTGATGGTGAGCATCAGTCTTGATTGTTCTGGCTACCACAAAAAAAAATCATGTAGACGTAGATGAACCTTCAGCTAATGATTAAGTATTATTACAAAATTCATGTGGATGAAGAAAAAAATCTTGCTAATGTAGGTGAAACTTCAGCTAATATTACCATAAGCTTACATCTACCCACCCTAATTGTTTTTTAGCATTCCATAAGTTAATCTATTGTTCAATGCTTTTCTGATTTGCACCGTATTGGTCTGAAATATTAATTCACATTTAAATAAACTCATAAAAGTATCAACCAGCTTCTTTTAGAGTTATATTTCAATGTTTCTTCCTGTAGATGTGGATGAAACTTCATCATATGATTATTACCATAATTGTACATCAAACTGTTTTTTAGCATTCCATGTGTAAATTTATTGTTCATTGCTTTTTATGATTTGCACTATATTGGTCTATAAAACTATTTCACACTGAAATACACTCGCAAAAATATAAACCAGAGGTATATTCACATGTTTTTTTCAAAATATACACCGCTACTATTTCAGCCAGACAATAACATCATTGTGATTCAGCGTTATTCTGAAATGGTCTAATGATTTTTGCAGTAAACCAGTAAACACTGCAACAAAATTAGCAAATTTACTGCGTTTGATCCTTGTCAACTTTGAAACGTGTGTTCAAAGGAAGGTTTACACCAACGCAAATCTCTAACCAAAACATTGTGAGAAATTATTGAGAGCCACTTCGACTTGTTGATAGCAACCGAAATTAAAATCAGATACCAGGACGCGGGGCATTCAAGCGTTAGATCTAAAATATTGTGTATACTATGTTACCAGTCTTGCAGACAAATTTCAAGACCAAAATTTAAAGAAATGCCACTGTTATCTCATTGTCTAGGGCTTGAAAAACTCATGTGATCTTTAGAAACATCGGTCACAGTAGGATAACAGAGATCAAGCGTGCATACATGTATCGGACCAGATGATAACAAGTCACGAAAACAAAAAACATTCACGCGAGTACGTTCTTGAGGCATCGTTTCGCACAATATTTTGAAGGTCACATTATATTTCGAAATCTCCACTTAGTTTTCAAGAATATAGGTAACAAATTATAACATTGTTGGTGTAATTAACGAACTTGCCAGATGGAGTTTACAGTGAGTTTTATAAGCTACTATTTACCAAGGGTAAAATTTCTCAAAAGAAAGCGGCCTATCGTTTTTAACTTGGTTCAGTTAAGACTAAATACAAATATGAAAAAAATAATATACTTAGGCCTAGAGAGTAAAGAATTATGAAAGAATTTTCGAGCAAAAAGAAAATATGAAACCAAATATCGACTTCGCAGCAGTCAAATTCCCAGTAACAAAATTTCCGCATTGATCTACCCAGAATTCATACTAACCTTTCCAAAGTAGGCTGCCCAATGTGCAGGTGTCCACATTAAAAACTGGTCCTGGGCGTTAATGGATCGAAAAACTGCACGTCTGTCTCCTTGAACAGTCAAGTAAGTCAAACTAAGAAAATCACCGTCTCTGCAAGCTCTGTGAACTGGAGGCAGTGGAAACTCCGTAAACGGGCAACGTAAAATACACTCGTTTAGCTGTTGCTTCGTTTGAAATCCACACTCAGCTCCCATGTTCAAGGCTCAAGATCCCCGTCTAAGCAGAGAAAAAGTTCACAGTACGAAAGTCAGAAAAGAAAAGAAAATTTACGACACTCGACAATGGAAAATCCCGCCGAAAGACGAAACCTTGCGACCATGCGGTGGCTGACAAGTCAATCTTTTCCGAAGGACCAATGACATCGCGGCAGTAGCCGGAACGGACCAATCAGAGAAGCGGAGGGAACGACGTCTGTTTAAAACTTTTTGAGCTGGTTTGCTTTCATCCGGGAAACTCGATGTTTTGATTATCGTTACTTCCTGTCATAAATTTTGTATCGCCAGCCGAAGTGCAATCGAATTTACGAGGGAGTTTTCAAACGGTTCACTGGAGAGTGTCAAAAGCTCAGTATTTTGGCCAAAGAAACCATGACTAGTTGCGAAAACCAGGTCGGTCTTACGGACGGAAGCCACTTGTCGACCAAGTAAGTTGTATTTACCTTTTTTCACGCGCGTTTTGCGAAGCAGACGTTTTCATCTGCAGTTTGAAAACGAAGCGTGTCCTTTTCATTTGTTTTGACCTTTGCGTATTGTCTTCTGTCTGTTTAAAAGATTTAAGCGAGCCTTCCTTGTTTTTTAAAATCATTGTGAAACTTTTCGCTATTGGTTTGACGGAAATCTTGCCGTCAAACCATGTTTACTTATATGCTATGCCTGTTTCAGTATTTCTGGCTCGGGTTCACGATAATCATAAACTTTCCCGGTCCTTTGTCGCTTCTGCAGTTCTAGAAAGATGCACTATTCAAGTTGGATGAAACACATAAAAAGTAGTTTAAGTGTACATCCAACCTGTAGTTTCCGCGATGGTCGTGTTGTGATAAGTGATGCGAACAACCTTGCCGCGTTTTTTTTTCTCTGTTTTGCGTACACGCTGTTCGCTCATAATAAAACCATCAATAGATCGCTTTGTATTAAAACTAGAACATCAAATTCGTCGAATTCTCAGACGTAAACATTTTACTGCAATTTACGATAGTTCAAAAAAGCGATATTATCTCGTTATCATGTTCAACTTTTCGTACTTTGGAATAGCTATTCATTGCTTAACTTCACGAAGCAGAACTTGTACACGACGGGCCGATCCACGAAGCCATAAATTATTAACAATTTTACGCCAAATTTGACATTTGCCTCCCTGCCTGGCATCACGCTAGATGAAGTCAGTGTTTTTAAACCTGTTTTGACATTTCCAGAGCCTTAAAATCATGTTCTAGAGTTTATATTAATGATCTTATAAGCTTATAAAATCAGTGGCTAAATATTTAAATACTTGAATTGAAGTTCACAAAGGGCTGTGAATCCGCAAAGCCCAATGTCCAACTAAATGGAAAAATTTGAATTTGAATAGATTATGACGTTTTCGTTTCTAGAAAATCGTTTCACAAAATATCTGTAACCGTTTATTGAAGGTAATATTTCTTGTTAGTTTGTACATAAGCTTTATGGGTTTTATAGCAAATTAAATTAAGCTTTGAAGTGTATTTTCAGATTGAAGTACAATTAATTGGCCTGTGTGTTTAAGATTCAGTTACGTAAGCTATGCTACCTATTGTCTGTTTTCTTTTGAATCAAGAAAATTTAAATTCATTGTCTTTTCATGTTGCATAAGAGAAATGGTCTACTTGTTTTACAAGGAATGTCACAAGACATATTTTGGTTTTGCCACAATACAACACAAGGACTGTTTTGAAAAGAAACTGTCTTAGCAAACTTTGCATTTGCTTCAACTACAAAGTCATCGAAAGATCCTCTAAAACTCTGAGTAATCTAGGTCTTTATCTCCCAGTGTTTAAAGCCAACACTTGAATTACAACAAAAGATAATGTTCATTGATTAAGCAAACTCTGCCTTCATATTCAATTTGATGTCAAGAACTTCTCACCTTTGAAATTCTCGCTCTTGCAGTATACATCAATGCTAATTTATTGCCACATCTGCACATTGCTTTTAAATAGCAGATTGTTTGGTTAGTAGTTATAATTATTATTGTTCCTAAAATGTTTGCTGAAATGTCATTGTGACGTCTTGGTGGTTGGTCTTGCAAATGAAATATCACCTCCTCTTCATGTTGATCTCAGGAAGTCAAAATATTGTTTCTTGATTTGTGTTTTTTGGTGGAAAATGCTTGTTGAGTGCGTTTATCAATATCACCCTTGATATTGTGTGCAAGGGTTGACAAGTAACTTGGTCTTTAAATTAACTAGACACTGCAGAAAATTAATTAACATACAAATATGTTGCATTTACAGTATCTGTGATGCAAGATATTTCCATTCGCAGTTCTCTGACATTGATAGAAGAGAAAGCCCCTTTATTAAATTATTAGCAAAGTTCTATAAAGCAGCCATTGTTTTTCATTGAGGGTAAAAAAAACTATTTGCCGACAGGCATAGTGATTGAGGTCAATAGTTCTCCAACATTTTAGTACTAAAACCATCTTTGGAATGCTTCTCGTTCTGTTTTTGTTTTGGATGATAAATATAGTTAGATTTATTGTAGTTTTATTGTTGTTCCAATTTGTTACCATTTGTTCTGCCATGTGCTTTTGTTTAAAGAACAAATTGTCCTTGAAAGTACTTCACATTTTCAATTTACGTTTTCCAGTACAGTGCTTCTGGCTCTGTTAAAACATGGCATATTAAGTGTAAAACAAGATAAGATAAAAATTATTATGCATCATGTGTGTGTTTCTTTGTAGCTGTTAAATTTTTGTCCTAGATGTTATTATATAGGACTTTCTAACAAATATTATCTGTTTCACTATTTTAATCTTTTTCCAATCTGTTAAGCTGCTACTTTGGTTATTTCTTCCATCCAAAACTCAGTAGATTTGCATCTCAAATTGGAGAGTGCATGCATTGCCTTGCATCCAATTTTGCTGTCATAGAGAAGTCACCTATGCATGCAGTTGGTGCAGTTTGAGAAGGACTGGGCTGTCAAATTCAAACAAACTTGTTTAGTGTAACATGCAAAGAAAATTGTGTTGGTAGCGCCAGGCTAATGGAGTTTGCAGTCAGCCCAGTGGATTCTGTTTGTGGATTCTTTGCTTTCCCAATTGGCAAGTAGATTATTTGGGGGAAAATTTTGAGGGTATTTCAAATTACAGAGCCTGCTGAAACAGACTAGGACTTTACAACCAAAAAGCACTTCTTTTTTCTGAACACTTGGTATATTTTCACTTTAAACCAGTTTGAAAGTGATGTGCTCTGAGGTTTGTCAAAAATATAATTTTAGCATCCAGTGAAAGCTCTCGATCAATAGATGAACTAGAGTTCTGTGAAAAAATCAGTGAATTTTTCTCAGTATCCTTTGGATAGACTTGTAAGCATTCCATTGCGCAGTGAGATAAAGAAAAAGCTCTTTTATTCATAAGGCTCGGATTACTTCATCAGCTGGCTAAGCAAAGATCTAGTTTCGGACATTTTTACTGCTCCTGACATTTAATGTGAGTATTTTAGTTTAAAAAGTATTCTTTCATTTCAAAACAGAGTAGTGGCACCTCCAGGTGGGAAAACTTCAATCAGTTTGTTTGGAAATGATGCAGCTCCTGAGCCAGCTGCTCCAAAGAAAGAAGTCAACCGTTGCCAAGCTGCTCGCAACAGATCTAATGTCTTTGGTTCGGAAGCACCAGCGACTGAAGCAACTCCAGCACACCTCAAAGAAAGTCAACAAAGACGACAAGCCTCTAGTGTCTTTGGTGACTCAAGCACACCTGCACCAGTGCAAAAACCATTTGAGCCTGAACCGCGAAAGCCCCATGTGGTTAACCCTCACCAGGAAGCACGTCAAAAGTCATCGCTTTTTAAAGAACCTACTGAACAGTCCAAACCACCACCCAGGAAAGGAAATGATATAATTGGCGGCCAGGGAAGCTCTGAAGAACCATCTCATACATCTGTCAAAGTTCATGCCCCACCTGGTGGAGTGTCACACATCACTTTTGGATAATACGTTTTTTGTGAAATTTAAGGCTAGTTTTTATCTTCATTCTTATTTTGATAATATTTGGTTCACTGTACTCAGTTTGACCTTCGTCTAATAAGGAAACATTTTGAACTTAAATATCCATAATTTAGGGTATACAGCCATCTACTGTATTTCCTTTATTAGAGCGCCCAGTCTTAAGAACTGCAAAACTCCTCATATTAACTACCTAACTTGAAATTTGAAGTGTAAAGTACAAAACTTGTGTATGACAAACAACAATTTATTGCCTTGGGCTGTCCTTGATCAAGGAAGTATCGGTTAGTCTGTCAGTGAACACTCTTACTGGTAGTTCTTGTCGTCAACTTTTCAGTTCACTCTTGTGTTACAACTTGAGTACCTGAACTCATTCGTTTTTTAGTGAGAGAAAATGCAAAATGGAAATTTAAGTGCTGAATGTTACAGCAAATTATGATTTTGGGAAGCAAAATTCATATAACTTAACCAGCACATGTTTAAAACCAGGTGTTCACTTAACAGCTCTTATCATAACGTGTATCATTGTGCATACATGTAGGTTCAGCTTGGTTATCTGTTTTGTGTTACCTCAATTCAAACAGATACCTCTCCAAGTTGGACAGTTGAAGGTGCTCCAACAGTGTTCATCTTGGAAAGAATTAATTGTGTGATTGTCTAAAGCAGAATTCATGCAGTTTAAATTTACCCTTCTTTGTGTCTTTCAGTGGCTAGCAAAATGTTACAACTTGCTTGTATTGTAGTGTTGCAATATTTGAACTTGAGCACCTTCGAAATGCCTGCATGGTTCAAGAAGCCTACATCCCTATGTATTTAAGGAAATGTTCTTATAGTCGATTGTCTATACAGTTGATTGATATCTATATCCTGAAGGTGCCCTGTACCATTCAAAGTTGAAGGTTTTGAGCTCAGTGTTCATCAGATTAAGAAATTTCTTCTAGACTAATTTCAGGCCAGCTTGAAGCCTGTTACTTGTACATTTTTCCATAAATTAAAGTCAGGAAGAAATTATAAACACTCATTCTCCAGTCACTCTAAATTTCATTTTGTTAAGTCTTGTTGATATACTGTAACTACATTGTAAAAGTGCAGTTTTTTAAATTTTGTTATTTTAAGTACTCTACAAAGGAAGCATATTGCCTGCTAATTTGTTTTGTCATGTGGGGAATAATTTATTGTCAGTAGACCTTGGCTATGTAAGTTTTGGGAAAGATTACAGGCGGTGTTGTATTTAAACACAGTAGCAAACAAATTCTAGATGCCTGCCCAGACACAGAAAAAAGTATCTCTTGCATTGTTAGTATTTTGTGGTTTTAAACATAATAACAAAAATCTGTGTTTTAAATCCATGTTCCGTAGTTCAAGTAGTTTGCATTTGGTTTGTATAATTTTATCGCTTGCATGATATTAACCAAAGTAAATATTATGTCCAGTATAACCAAAAGGTGTGAAATTAGTGTTCAGTGTGCCAACAACTTTAATATCCTGCTCTTGCAGTGTAGTTGGCAAATTAAGTAATATTGTTGTAGTACCCTTGTACAGTTATATTAAGTCCTGACAGACTGCCGCATCATGCATCTGGATATGTGTTGACAGTTAGTACCAGCTTTTTGCTGTCAGCTTGTATTAGAGAAATGAAACTTATGTTAACCAAGTAATGCCATTTTCATTGGAGTTGCATCTATTGTGAACTAATAAACTAAAGGGTACTTCGTGAATTGTGCATTTCCATTATGTAGTTCCAGGAAATATCCATACCTTGCATGGAAGGGATTTTTGTCTAAGAAACCCCCACTCCCCCACCCCTCTGGAAATTCCGATTAAGCTTTGTACATTTCTCTAAACGTTTCTTTGGTTTGTGCACAACCCAACCCCTTCCCTCCCCCTCCAGAAAATACCAACCCCATCTGTGAGGAAGTAGGAGTATTTTTTTGGAACTGAACATTCTTCCAATGTGGTGAACCACAGACATGTAGCAGGCACTCTAAAAATTAACTTGTTTTTTTCAGGTTATGTGAAAAACGGTGAAATATTGAATGACAGCATAATACATAAAAACATGTGAAACCAGCACAAGTTTGACTGTCTGTGTCAGGCTACCTGTCCCCACGCAGGCTTTCTCTCAGTTTGTCAGGCAATCTTTCTTTCCCAAAATTATGCGAACAGCCCTAATAGCATATGTGTGGAAGGTAACTACACTATGGATCTCTTGAAAGAGTTTGAAGCAACTTAAAATGTGTAACTCTGAGGTGCAGTCTGACAAATACATGATAACCTTACCTTGAGGTATTTATCTAACCAAGCATAGTTATTCGAGGGAATAACTATGAACCAAGGCAGGGTACATATCAGATTGAGAAACCAACTTCATCTTGATATATGACAAGGATGTTGACCAAAATCCTAATTATCCAACAATTGGATACATCTATTTCACAAATTATGACAGAGAGAATATGCTTTTTTTGTTTCCATGTTAAAATGTCAATTATTCTATACCAACGTTACAACAGATCTGTTACGCTTGAAAGGACCCTCCGGTTTCTGTGTCCACCCAGCTAAACCGCGAGAGGTTGGAAACTAGTTGAGGACTCACAATGGTTTGTGGTGGCTTGTGGGATAGCACTACAAGCTTAGTATCCACGCCATGTTTTCAAAATTATTTTGTATTTTGGTGCACTCAAATGCCTCTGCTTTCCTCGCCAGTTTTTCGTTTTGAAGTAAATTTTTATAGAGAATGAACCTGCGACGGCTCTTCCAGGATTTCAATCCAAGGTAATATACAAAGAACATGCCCTTCCCGAGAATACGATTCGGGATAAAAATATTTCTTTGGTAGGGTGGAAAATTGATCTAACTGTGTACGTGCTTGCTCTTTCATTTCAGTAAATTCCTTCTCTTCTTCACTCTGTTGATCTTTTCAACCTTGCTGGCCTTACGTTTAGATGGAGCCATCACGTGGAGTTATTGGGCCGTTTTTACACCCATCTGGATTTGGAAAATCATGGTGCTGAGCGGCGCGTTCACTGGAATATACATTTGGATTCGTCATCCTGAGTACAGGTAAAACATTCGAAATAAATATACATTGATTGGATAGTCCTGAGCTTGCTCTTCAAGGTAATATCATTGTTGTTGGTAATGACGTCCTATGACATCAAATGACGTCATTTGATCTGCCATCTTGGATTTCACTATTTTTTAGTCAAGGAATAACAGAAATTAACACAAAGTCATGCCAGAATACTTATGAAACGTGCAAATTCATAAATGTTGGCAATTTGATGTAGAAAACTGGAAAAATTACAGAATTACCTTTAAAAAGTTGGTTTTTGGTCAGACCTATACATAGAATTCGATGGTTGGCATGGCAACATGAAAAATGATGGACAAACAGCAACTGCGCTACTTGAAGAAGAAACTAAAGACACTTCATACCAAGTAGACTACTTGGTTTGCGAGAAAAGAAAAACCAAAACCAATTAGCCTTGCTTGAACTACTTTCCTGTCAGCTACGTGTATTTGCCTTCAGTTTTGATTGTTTTGTTCAATTGCTTTATGGCTGGCTAGAGGGCTTTTCATTGGTTTTGGTTTTACAATACTCAGTTGAAAACTGCTCTATTTGATTTGTCCTTACACAGAGGTGAAGGAGAAAGTCATGTGGATTTCAAGGCGATGATCATCTGTCTTGCTTTGCATCTTCTTCTTCTGATGTTTGAGATTTTTGTTTGCATTAATCTTGGTGGAGGGAAAGTTTTTCCATGGAGACTCATGTTTATGCCTTTGTATGTGCTGTCATCACTGTCAATTATTGCATGTATCTGGGGATTCAGACATGACCGATCTGTAGAGGTGCGTAATGTTCAGTTGATACATTCGCCCTTGAAACCTAATTCAGATATAGTTTTAATTTAATTTATTTCTGAAACATTAGGACTAAGTTTTATTAAAGGCTGGGCACCGGGCAAATTGATCAGCTGTGAGGACTGTGGGGATGATTTGCCTCACTGGTTTGACAATCTGGAGGCCTGAATGTTTTTCTTGTGAAAAAGTTGTGTTCAAAATGTTTTACCCACTTGTGAAAACATTAATGAAACCCCTGAACATACTATTGTTTTCTCATGCATGCAGCTGAACATAAAAAAATAACTTTAGACTACACTGGTGTAGTATTTGAATGATTTTTATGTCACAGTATCTTACATGTATGTACAGTACATCATTGGATCAGGCATGGTATGGCTCACTCATAGCCTCTTTCCAGGTGTTCAGTTAGTTGCAGCATAGTGTGAAGAAGAGCAATTCAAAAAATGAGCACAAATGCATGACACAGGACCCTGATGATTTTGATTTTTTCCTTTTCTTTGTTTGGCAGCTTGAAACAGTATTTTCAGTGAATGTTTTGCAATTCATCTTTCTTTCTCTAAGACTGGACAAAGTAATTCTTTGGTCTTGGGTGGTGAGTAGATACAAGTTTCTTAAATTATACCATTCAGTATTTTCAACCAATCATAGGACAAATTATTAACTTTCAGGTTTATTTTGTGGAATATATTTAATAATTCCTTCTCATGTAACAACTGATTAACTATAAGCCAATACAAATGACAGAATTGTAGCCTACATGCCATGTAGATGGAAGTTATTTTAGATACCGGCTTCTGGTTGTTTTGTAATGTGTTGTTCCATAAAATGTACATCCATACCCCTTGGCCCCCAACTCCATGGAATCTTTTTTGTGGGTTTTGAGTCCCCAATTTCGAGCTAAATTCATGCTTTCCTTAAGAAAGTTGGCTTTCCAGGGCCCATCCTTCTCAGAAATTTTGGTGATGTGCAGATATTATAACCCAATATGAAGTACATGTACAATCCAAGCAAGTAGGGCAGTAAACATAATAATTGAATATAATTCCTTCTTGCAGGTTGTGTTTGTTCCCATGTGGATAGTGCTATCCTTGTTATGTCTTCTGGTGTTGTATTATGTTATATGGTCCATAATATTTGTAAGGACAGCAGAGGTTCTTCCAGCACAACGTAGAGGTCATGTCATGGTTGCCATAGCATCAGTTCTCCTTGTTATCCCACTTCTAACATTTCAGGTGATTGTCAAATTTTTAATAATAATCATAAAATAGTATATTGCAGCTTGGCAGCTGTAAATTGTGTTAGACAACAAGATTTTGTTAACGACAATTATTAATATATGTAATTAATTTATGGTACTGTCACCTAGTGATAAAAATCTTTTTCACCAAAGTTACATGTAAGGAGCAATCGCTATACAAATTGTTCTTATTTTCCTTCTCAAACTCCCATAAGTGGTCATGTTAAGTTATTGAATATGGTCACTTACAAGTAATCATAGCTTTTACACATGTAGCTCATTTCATGAGAAAAATTCACTACTGAAACAGGAGTTTCACACATTGTGACTTGAAAAATGTGACTCAAGTATTTTATTTTTTGGCATGTTTTTATGTTTCAGATCATCCTTTGTAACAGACTTGATGGCATCACACAGGACATGTTTGTAGGAGTTGTAGCTCCTCTTCAGATATCTTTGTTAAGTTTACTGGCTACATCCTTCTATCACAAAGGAGGGAACCATTGTAAGTTTATATAAAGTTAAACGTATTAATATATATAATTATATTGTACTCATGCCCACAAATGTTTTGTGCCAGGAAAATATTGTCCTACTAACCTGACAAAGCATAATATTTCTAGTTTGTTTTCTTCTAAAGAGAGATCCTGTGAGAATCTCAACTGTTGATTTGTTATTGAGTTCATTATAAATGTTACAATCTTGAGATAGTAAATAGACTTTATTTCACTTATAATATTCACACTGTAGTGAAATGTAAGTTCGAGCTGGAAAGCAACATAGAAAAACAACTGGCCAGTTGGTTTTCTTATCCACTCCTTGTACAATTTTAGTTCTAGATAGACATACAACCATGTTAGGCATAATTGATCACATTATTATCTTGTTTCAATCATGATTATTATTAATTTTTTTACAGGGTGGTTTGGAATTCGAAAGGATTTTTGTGACTTTCTCCTGAGTACATGTCCCTTTCTACAGGAGTATGGAAACATTTCTTGTAAATTTTCTGAAAGTATATTCTCAAGACCACCTCGGGAAGAGACTTCTATTGAACCACAACGCAAACCAGTGGTACATGAATACCCTGCAAAATGTGTTGTACCAGTGGTATCTATTGAGATGCCAGACTGAAAACACAAACCAAGGATTTGTGCATTTTACATTCATGCGCAGAGAGCCAAGACACAGCGTAGAAGAGCGGAAGGAGAAAACTGGAGATGGTGCTACCATGTTCCACAGATGCAGACTGTCCATTATCCTGCCACCTCTGGATATGTAGTCTGTGTGCGTCATTCATAACAGCCTGCCAAAAATATAAGCACATTTTAGTGAGACTGAATTGCATCTAGTACCAGGGTTGTTTTCCCAAAACACCTGGATCTCAACATAGGCAGCAGTTAAATACACATGTAATAACAATCCTTATCATTAAGTTTCTCAGGGCTGCCACAGGTCAGGAAATCGTCAGGGAAAACAATTCTTCGAGGCCAGGGAATTTTATTTTGAGTCGGGAAATTGACATTTTGAAGAAAAGTCAGGGAAAAGTCACTCTGGCTGTAAAAATGTAAAAAAAAGCGCTTAATAATAATACTTTTTGACAAAAGAAACAGCTTGTATTGCTTGGTTTACATGGACAGGAAATGATTACATGTAATGTGTAGTTCCAGAAAATATTTTCATATGCCCCACCCCCTACTTTATGGAGTTTCTTAAATTTGGCAACAAGATAGCCTCTGAAAGTGAAGAATGATCATCGCAGTTAATTTTCCAATTTAAGCAATTGGAAAGAAGAAGCCTGAAAAAATCAGGG
>OMLO01001972.1_pt1 | contig 16250 bp, 11 predicted proteins | sample 1674811 | NCBI WGS metagenome assembly OMLO01 (sample SAMN06265003, study PRJEB25207) | coral metagenome | isolation source: Coral host | place: Mexico:La Bocana,Puerto Morelos, Mexico | collected 2008-11-13 | reverse complement strand
AGCCAATGTTAGGGCTGAAGGAAGGAATTCCACAAATGTATGGATTGGGTGGTAAAACTCACTGTTCATGAGGGACTAGGAATTGGGGATGAGGTGGGACCGTGGGACACCACCAGTTGGGAGCCATTTCCCCCATAATCTCCGACTTTGCAAGGGACCATCTAGTGACACAGTGACTCATGACTCATCTGATGTTCTTGCAACTTCATATTTGTTGATTCACCGGTTTCAGAGCACTTCTTTGACATTTCCTTCACTGTTTCTTCGCTTCACCTGTATTTGAGGTTGAGAAGCAGGTTTGAAGCCGGCCTGAAGCGAGAACTTCTAGGTGCATCTGACAGTGGCATTTGATGATGAAGACCAAGAATTTGATAACGACCATGATGACAACTGACAACATTGATTTTTCAAAAAAAACAATCAAGAGCTTGCAGCTTGGACAGCAAGACAAGACATTTCAAAGTTTGACATTTGGGTGACGTGGGTGGGATTTCAGTCAAAGACTTCAAAGACTGACTTTTGCAACATTGCAACAAATTTCAATCAGAGTTTGAACAGCATCACATTCAAGTTTTTCTTTTGATGGTTTTTACATGTCCCAAGTCCCAATCCGCTTTGTAGTATATTTAGCATACCCCCATACATACACATACAGACTACAGACATATGTATTCCTGGCCGGGCCTTTCTCCATTTCGTTCATCACTGCTCTGCTGAAGGGACAACTGCAAACATCAGGACCTTTTCCGGAACTTGTGCGGAGACTCGGAGACTGAGACTTGAGACTTGAGACTTGAGACCTTCTTTAAAAATCTCCATCCATTAGGCATCAGTCCATCATTGTCAATGTCTCTCAGGAAAATGAGTGCTAGACTGTCTAGACTTGAATCCAGATAGGCTCTTGCAGTTTTGTCTCCTATACATTAATTGGGAAACATGTGTTGCACATGATGATCGATGCCAATATAAAAGATATCTGATTTTTTATGGATAGATGATAGATTTGCACTGCATTTGGTGGTTTGGTTGAGCAAGGTTGAGCTACCCATATCTGTTCAACATGCAGCTGCAAGACGATTCGATGGACGATGAAGATGAGGTGCTGACCATAACATTGCCTTTCAGCCTTCAAGGTTTGACTTCTGGATTTTCACTTCACTAAGCAATGAATGCTATGAAGGCACTTGAAAGCCTGCAACGAGGTCTCAAGAATGTTCCTTCAGCTTCTCATCAAGGACATCATCAAACCGTCCAGAACACCCAACCTGTCCGTGGGAAGTGGTTGGTTGTGTTCATTGATAAATTGTTTAGGTAGTCCTTCATTGATGTTGCACTTTATGGGTAATGAGGTTGAGACGTGGTCTTCATGAACTTCTAGGTTCCAATGCGACATTGGACATTGGGTGTTTTGAGGAAGTCTTGAGTCTTGAGTCTTGAGTCTTCAAAGTTTAACTTTTGGATGAGAATTTCAATCAGAATAGGGCAACGTAAAGGAACATTTCAAAGTTTGACTCTTGATATTATATTCATTTCAATCAGAACTTGGACTCCAGTGACTTCAGTAATGACATCATTTCAGATTTTCCATCCTTGGAATCAGAACTTGGAACATTTGATGAAGTTCGGACTTCGGACACCCAAAAGTTGAACATTCTTACAATATTGCTTTTGAAGGTTGAAAGTTGAAAGTTGAAAGTAAGTTGAAAGGGATGATTTTTCCCCAAACAGTTTACTGTTGGGCTGGGGCCGGGGTTCTCAATGCAACCTTAGACCTGGCCGCCTCGGTGTTGGTTGCTGTGGTGGCCTTCTTGGGCTCTGAAATGGTCTACGGTGGTGTAATTTGTATACTTTTTTCAACTCAAAACTCAAGAGTCTTCAATGTCTTCAACATTGAATTTCATTTGTGATGGACATCGGACAAAGTCGATAGTACCAAATTGTGCGTCTATTATCTATCATCTATCTATCTTTCTGTTTGCTTGCCCTTTCAACAAGAAAGCATGGCAGGCCATTTTGGGACATGCCTTTCCTTTTCCATGCTTTTTCACATGACAGACTGCCTCCATCGCCATCGCCTGTGACATAGGTCACAGTGACCGTGACCTTCTCCATGGCTCAGCGGCCGGGCGACCCAGAAAGTTTCAGTCCACTGGAACTGGGACTGGAACTAGCTGGCTAGTTGTTTGATCATTTCTGCCACCGATGATGATGATGATGATGATGATGATGATGACGATTGGTGAGTCATTGAGGCTTGAGGACATCACTTCAACCAGTTTGGACAACATAATATTAGCAGCGGAAGGTCAAAAGTTCAAGTTTTGGAGCAAAACTTCAATCACATATTTCAATAAATTCAAACGCAAAGGCGGCAAAGGGCAATTTGTTTTTGTGTCTCCTTGATCGTTCCCCCAGGTACAGTATCCATGACATCTCAGAGCTGATGAGGTTCAAACAGTGATGGTGGATGGACTTTTCAAATTGTATACTTTGATAATAGTATGTATATCAATTATATGAACATGTTTTTATGCATTACATTACATGATGACATGACATCATCATAAATCATTTAGAAAACAGTGAGTTCAGTGACAGTGCAAGAAATTCTAACACAAAGGTTCCATTTTGAGTTTCTAGGCAGGGAACCTGGAGCTTCGATTGAAGACATTTTTTTGGCTTAAGAGATCGTGCGTCGTGCACTTCCATTTTTGAGAGGTGATCATGGATGTGGACCTTTGCACTTACCATTTGAAATCTCTAAAATCTGGAGCACTGGTAACACCCTGTAATTGGGCGGGGGAATATATTTTGTATACTTTTTGTCAAGGCAAAAGTCTTCAACATTGAAATTCATCCGTGATGCGGACCAAATTGTTCATCTATCTTTCTGTCTGTCCAAGCCATGGGGGCTGCATCCTCTGATTTTAAGAGACTTTGCCGTTGCAGATCCTGCTTGGAGATGAGCAGGCGGAGCCGGAGCAGAGTCAGAGTGGACTGAACAAGAAAGATGAAGAACATGAACTTCAGAAACTTTTGATTGAGAACTGGCAGCTGAGGCATGAAAAAAACTATTGGAGAGACTATGCCCGTGCCATGGGAACGGTCAGATTGAAGTCGCCTTTAGCCAAGCGGTGTGAAAAGATGTACAGACCTGACAGAGAGGGCGCTGATTGGAGATGGTACAAGACCAACTGTCCCTGCTGTCGCAGGCCCTTAGAGATGACCATGTCATCAATAGAGGAGAACCCATGGATACCATATGCTGGTGGCTCTGGTCATGCCTTTGCTACGGTGTTGTGGGGTGCCAATGCGGGTTATGCGCTTGGTGCTCTGGTCCTGGGCTCTCGCTTGCAGGAGCTCAGTCCACATATAGACAGGGTTTTAGTCCATACAGATGATGTGCCCAGCAACTACTTGGAGGCCTTTGAAAAGGGCGGTTTGTGGCAGCTGCACCAGGTGGATTACATTGATGGTGTCTCTGATCTTTATGTGAGCAAAGGAAATATCTTCGATGGTGTCTTCACAAAGTTAGCAGTGTGGACATTGAAGGAGTATGAGAAGGTCCTGTTGTTGGACCTCGACATCATCCCATTGAAGCCTTTAGACGAGCTTTTTGATCTTCCATGTCCGGCAGCAATGGTGCGAGGCCAAGGAGAAGATACTCATGGAGTGGAAGTTGATGGTTGCCGTTTTTTTGGCAGTGAAGACTACCGTGACTACCCCTGGGGGCAGTCTGGGGGCATCAATGCCGGCCTCATTCTACTGCAGCCTGATTGCGATGTCTTTCAGCAAATGTTTAGTGAGGTGACCTGCAAAAATCACCCTTGCCATGTTGCTGGAAGTGGACCTGAACAGGACTACTTATCTCGATTCTTTGCTGCTCGGAAGGAATCTCCTTGGCATCATATCAGTGTTGCATGGAATTACCAGCTGCATCAATCTCTCTTTGCCATCGAGCGGGTGTTGGAATGGAGCAGCTACATGGAGAAGAATCCTCATGGACGGGCCTTTTCCGATGCAGACAAAGAGTGGTTGCCGCAGAGGTTGCGCATGAACATAGAGGACATTGGAGTCGTCCATTTCAGTGGCGAGGTGAAAATGTGGCATCGAGTGTTGGAAGCTACCTCTTCGAAAAGTGTAGATCGGCGCCGGGAAGTGCATCATGCCTTGGCCACCAGAAATGATCACGATGGTGGGAATGGAGATGTAGTTTTTGCGGAGCGTTTGATGTCCTACCAACGTGGCCATTCCCTCTGGATTGCCAAAACTGCAGGACTTGACGAGTATAACTTTCATGGCTGCAGACGTGAGGGGCAACAGATTTTGGTGGGTGACAAGGACATCACGCATGTCTTAGATCAGATGGTGCAGAAGGTGATAGATGTTGCTGTTCATGCCACAAAGGTTTGGAACGAATGTTACGAAAAGTTGGCTTGGCCTGGGCTTTTAAAAGAGCTCCAAAATCCAAAGGTTCCAGAAGGTTGTTTCGACCTTGGAACTCGTGTGGAAGTCAGCTGGACGATGGGACAAGGCAGCCGTGCAAATGTGAGATGGTTGCCAGCCCAGGTGTTGGGTGTCCATGAAAACAAGGACTATGTCGTGCGGTTTGAAAGATGGGATGATTGGGGTGACACCGAACGTCATGTTCATCCAGACCGTGTGAGGCCCCCGACTCCCGAGTCCCGAAGATGAAGGGCACGGAAATGGATGATGTATAAATGACAAACAAAATGTGCGGCAGCAGAGCAGTTGAATGCTTGAAAACATTGTCAACAACAAGAAGCATTGAATTCCTTTGAATACTTGTGACTCGACCGACTTGACCATTGTTGTATGATTGGAAAAACAGGTAGTAGGATAGGATTAACAGGATCATGTCTATGTTGAAATTGTACACATGGAGGCTGCAAGGACGACATCATCTTCGTGGAAACCTGGAAGTCCGGCACTTGGAGATGCCACCATGACTCATCGTACCTGGACCGGGACCTAGAGTTAACTTTTTGAAAGAGTGGTCAATGAAGTCAGTGAAGTCAGATATTGTACAATTGACATTGGGCTAGATCTTTACTTTGATGCCTGCCAACTGCCAACTGCCATCAAGCAATCAATGGAACAATCACTCATTGATGAAACAATCACTCATTCAATCAATCAATCAATCAATCAATCAATCAACGATCATAATGCGCATCAGTATGTACTATATGTTCATACATTTTGAGAAATGGTTACACAATAGATGTTGCCAGCAAATACCATCAAACATCATCAATCACAATTGGAGCCATACGGGATTCAATGAGTGCATCAAGCAGTGAGAGAGCGACCGAGGTGTCCGAGGCTCGAGGAGGTAAAAGTAAATGCAGTACTGTACGGTACGTAGTACCGGCTGCAGTTCAATCTTCCTGGGAGTCTTGCAAAAGTGTGGGGGATGTTCTCATTGATCACAGATGTGTGCCAGATGGTCAGAGCCACTTGTGGAGTACAATACAGTACAATCGCTGAATTCTGTATTTCTCCGTTGCGTTGGGAGAATGATTGGAGCCTCCAACGGACTACGAGAGCCCTTTGCCGGCAAAGGGCTCTCTTAGTCAGTTGGAGGCTTCAATCATTCTCCCACCCTCTACTGCCAGTGCTGTGTGCTCATTGTGTATGAAGATTGGCGCTTGTCCGTATTGCACAGCATCATTCCGGAGTTCCGGGGCTTAAGATTTCGTTGAATTGAAAGCCTTACGTTACCAATACTTCAAAAGTACTTCAACATCTGATTTCAGAACGGCCAAGAGTGGTTAGTCGTTGGATCAATTTCGATGATTTCGACTCGATGCCGATGTTAACCGTGATTGTCGCATCGTTGCAGATTGCTACTGGTGAACTTGGCCTGAGCATCATGCTTAGGTTGCAGTGTCATGACAGATTGGATTAGTCTCATGATGCTCATGGCTTGCTCCTTAGAGCTTCGGGAGAACGGACAGCGGAACTTCAATGGTCATGTTTGAACTTTCATGTACAGCAGGTGGACCAACACAGGCCAGCCAACATGAGTGCAGAAGAGCCGTTGAAGAAAAATGTTGATGATGAGCTTCCTGAGAAGGCCTTTAGGGGATATCCAAATCCAAGGCACTATTCACAAAACTGAGCATAGGCTTTTCAACCAAAAGGAAAGTTAGTTTTAGTGGTCTTCCAAGAAATGAATCTCATTACATTTTAAAATGATTTCCGGGCTTGTTTGTGCCAGGTCAAGGCCCCATTTTTGGGTTAGTATGCTGTTTATGCAATTGATCATTGTTTGGAGCTCAACTGAGGGAATGTCATTGAGAATTGCAAGATTTTCATGCCAAAGTGGTGACTGAATGCAGGAATTGCTCAATGGGTGAGACGGGTGAGATAGCATCATCATTGATTATGTATGGTCATCTCAGATCTTCACATGTGTTACATCCCTTGATGTCAAAACAATGATCAACCTTTCATGCTTCTCTTTGAAACAAGTTCTTTTCGGTTGCCCGCCCATGCCACGATTCAAGTGATGCGACCACTTCCTGCCATACGCCTGTTTTTTACCACTCTACATTCACATATTATATCTTTGGCTGAAGCTGATTGTGAACGTTTTTACACCAATACGGGAATCCTGCTGGGAGTTCATGAGCAAATACTTGAGTGAATGTAATGGAACCTTCTCTTCGATGATGACGGATGTACCAGTCTTCTCAATGAAAACATAGCTATGTTAGAAGACCTCAGACTCAAAGTGTTTATTATACACTGTTGGCAAAATGCAGCGGTATCGGCGAATCGGTATTGCGACCTGTCCCAAATTCCAGGTGAAAACATTGTCCGATGCGCCAATGGAATTTTGATGTTGCTTTGATTGGAGGCCTGGACTCTTGGACTTTCCTTTTTGATTGCATTGACTGTCATTGACTTCATGTCTTCATGTGCTGTTGTTTGTGATTGGGTGCATTGTGCATTGTGCATGTTGATATATTACACTTACACAGGATGTTTCAGATGATATACCGTCATGAGCTATAGAGCACGATGGTGCATAAAATGCAAGGCATGAAATATATAATGAAATGCAACAGCAGCAAGTCAACCACAGGATCTTAGTTGATTGCACGTGCATAGGATCAACCCAGGCCTATCTTGCGGTTTGGCGGAGCAGGCAAGGCTTCTTCACTTAGTTTAGGTTGGAGTTTTGGATTTGGAGCATTGTCAAAAGTTTATCTGACACGGGGAGCGAAAGAGCTTCATCATGGAGAATCAATGTCAGCTGAACATTGCTGATATCGAGGAAAAAACAAGCAAAACTGAATGACATGTGACATGTGTCATGTGTCATGTGTTTTGCAAGTTTTGCATGTTTTTTTGCAATGGTGAAGGTGAAGAGCGAAGATTAAGGGAATCAGTTCTTGGTTGGACTTACTTGTGCGTTGCAAATTGTTGTCAATTGTTGTCGGCTCACAACTTTGGAACCTGCAGGCAGGCTAGGCAGGCCTGCAGAATATTACACTGGAGAAAGCTATTAGGGAGGCCAGGCAACATGGGAAAATTTGGATAGATGTTTGATGATGATTAGATGATGATTGGCAACAGTGAGATGATGGTTTTATTGACAGTTTTGTGAGTGCTCAGCAAGTTGATTGGCGTCAGGTTCCATGTTACAATCAAGTTTTAGTCATAGTCTTTTGTTGGTATCAGAAATCAGTTTGTAGAAATCTATTCAGACAGCAAGTGCGTCATCCTCAAGTCTCAAGATCCTGACTGACATGCAATTTCAGTAGGGCAATAATTCAGGCTGAGGATTGCATTGCATATAGGGCTTCGAGAGCCATGGCCATACAACACTTGGCAAATGCTGCTGCTGAAGCCAGTGTTGCCTACAGTCTCTTCATTGAGTGCAGTGCACCCATTTTGCGGTTTGGCACCCTGGAGCAGGCAAGGGCTGAACCTGAAAGTGTTGCCAGTGCTAGTGCTAGTCTACTGCTGCAACTTCATTTTTTGCTTGTGGTCCTGTGCCATCCGACATTCGCAGATTGGCAGGTCAAATCTTTTCACGAGGCTATGCAGATGCTCAACAAACTGACGAAAGTATCTTGGCTTTCGAGTTTTTTCCAGACCGTCAAAAACAAAGCAACAACCAACCAACCAACAACAACAACAACAACAACAACAACAACAACAACAAGCCAACAAGCCAACAAGCCAACAAGCCAAACAACAACAACAACAACAACAACAACAACAAGAAGAAGAAGAAGAAGATGAAGAAGAAGAAGAAGAAGAAGAAAAATAATAATAAGAAGAAACGAGCCTAAAAAAACAGCAGCAGCATTAACAGCAGCAGCAACAGCATTGCTGGGGGCTGGGGTTGATGATTGATGATAGATGATTGATTACCTATTGCAAAATGCTAATGATAACTTTTCTTCCACAAGATTTGCACCCAAAAAACAAATTGAACTGCAAAAACAGAATCAGAAACATAAACCCAAAATGCAGCGGCTTAATGTGTGGTATAAGATCATCTCTCTACTTGATGATTGCTAGCTTTGAAGTGGTGGTGTTGCAGTGGTGTTCCTCTTAGGTCGATCAGTTGTACAAAATGAAGTTGACAGAGCAAGAGCTGGAAGCTTGCAAACCGTCAGTCAGATTGGGGCGAGGAGGAGCTGCATACTCAGTTCGTCAGCTGTTCGACTTTCTTGCTCTCAGCATCCATCTCCGGAACTCTAAGCGAATGAAAATCGTGTTGCAGACGGCATTCCACTTGGCCAGTGGTAGCTTTGCAGACTATCTTGCAACTGCTTCAGCTGATGGGATGACACTTGATGGTGCTTCTGTTGAGAAAGGCTTGGGACTTGGGAGCTAGAGACTAGGGAAGGACAAATCCAGGGCAAGAAAGCCAAGAATCATATCAGACTTTCGACGGTCAATCTTTTTGGAATGGTAAGTTGTAAGCGCAGCTAGGAACAACTTACCTTGTAAAAGGGGCCGGGGGGCCGGGGGGGTTGCCAAATCCCTGTAATCTCATCATTTTTAATGAAGGGCACCCAAACTGAACCCTCACACTCTCCACTGTGAAGCATTGGAAATTGGCAGGGCCGGGCCCAGGAGAGTTTTTCATCCATGGGGCACACCAATGAACCCAACGGATTCCAGGATTTTTGTTGAATTTTCCACTGGAAGTTTTGTTTGTCAAATGGGTTCGTTGCATTGCCTGCCTGCTGCTGCTTGCCTTGCTGGCGTCAGGGCCATCAGCAGCCACTTTGAGCAGAGCCCGATTCCGAATAGATGCGTTCATGATGCTGTCAAGACGCATGCAGTGGGACCTGTGGCAGCGAGACTCTCGCATTATCAGCCTAGGCTACTTAGCTTAGCTTAGTTGTTTCCTGCAGCTTCAGAAACGCACTGCAGTTATACAATGGACGGAGTTGGATGGAGTGGAATAGTGACTGACTGATTTGTTCTAGACTCTGTAGTAGATGAAGAATTGCTGCCTTGATTTTTTCTTTTTGGGTTTGCTTGACTTAAAGAATTACCACTAGATTTCACATCTTAATCTCAAATCATGCTTGGAGCATGGTCCTGGGGGCCCTGGGGTCTGAGGCTTCGACTCAAGTCCACAATCTGGCAGAGACCTTTTCTTGTGTGAGGAGTTCTGCGTCAGGATACTTAGCAGACATGAAGACTTGGCTTCTGTTTGGCTTGCATTTTGCGTCATTCTGATTTTTGTTGGAAGAAATTCTGTTTTCTGGTCCAAATTCCCCTTCCTGATTTGCAACGACATGTGGTCAAGAAACAGAGTAGTCCAACACAGTAGCCAGCTTTTGTGTCGAGATTTCGACAGCCGGCCCTTTGACCTTGGTTCAGGATTTCAAATGCTTTCCAGTCCTGGCTTGACGACACCAACGATGTAGAGGTGACTCGACGGCCCTTTCCGCTTGTCAGCATCGGCAAAGGTGCCTTTGATTGCAAGGGCTGCGGCAGGCTGCAATTGTAGATTTCATTTTGCAAGTCACATGCTTCTATCAAGCTCAGTCTTTTTTTGGCATCCGGTCCTGTGGATTCAGTCGTAGAGCCTTCAGCTACGCAGCCTGGCCCTATACCCCATGGTCACCGACCCCACCCTTGCCTTGAATCCCTGAAGTCAAGTTATTTTTCTGAGATTTTTCTGCAGTGCAAAAGTTAACATTTTGAATCCGAACTTGAAACCATGTTTTCTTCTTTGGGATTTGCATCTTGGACGCCTGCAGATTGTCTTCACAGAAATTTACAGGCTGCAGTGCCTTTGCGTACAAGTTGGACGCTTTAGTGTACCTGCTGCGGTTGGAGGTAGCAGGGAGCAAAGAGAACGACCTTCATCAATATTCAAAGCAAATCATCTGCATGTGCAGCGACCAAGGCGTGCCGAAGTGTCAAGGATCAACCATTTCAATCGCTGTGTGTTTGTCGCATTCTTTTCCTGTGGCCTGTGCGCAATACAGAGCTCCACATGCTTCCCCAAACTTCATTGTAACGCAACTTATGGATTCACTAGGAAATAATCACTACAGACTGATGACTGTGACTTGTGTTTAGCAATGGCCACAACTTGCCAGCATTTGAGATAGGTACAGAGTTCAAGCTGCAGGAATCCAGGCGACTGAACATGGAGGAGGTTGAGAATGATTGGGCAAAAAGTTTGGGCACTGCAGTTGCTCTTGATGAAGATGATGACAACTGTCATGACCAGGATGATGACCACGACCAGTCTCTTCAAGATTACCATCAATTCCCAAATGCTTTGAGGATACCCGGCCTCAAGCATGTGAGCGACAACTTGTTGTCCAGCACATTGCGTGCAACATCTTGTTGGGAGAAGCTGTTGACATCTTTGCGCCATCTTGAAAGCCTTTTGTCAAACAGAATGGCAAGGGAACGGTTTGCATTTTTCTGCCTTGATGCAGCTGATCAGAAAGCAGTCCGACATTGGAGTTTAACTCTAAAGAGCCTGCGCTGGCAGGCGGTACTGCAGTACTGCGAGGGCCTTCTGGCACTGGAACGAGTTCTTCGCAAAAATTGGAGCAAGCATTCCTTTGCCCAATCCAATGATCGCCAAGATGACGGCCACAGCATCGACGTAGAATCAGTTCATAGGTGCATTAGCTCTGCAGAATTTTGGGCAAGCGTTCATATGGTGGTGGACTTGTCCAACGAAGCTGACTTCATTGGTGCTTGGGCAGAATCTTGCCCATGTTGCGAAGCTTCGAACAAGAGCCGTGATGTGGCATCCACCATTGTGCCGGGGCCGAGAGCCATTGGATCTGGGTGCCCTTTCTCTGGTTGCCGTGCAATTGAACTGGCCACTGGCAGGGGTTTGAAGTTGCAGAGCGAAGTCTTGATGGAGGACAGAGAAGCTCAGAGAGCAACCGTTCATGGAATTTTCAGCTTCACAAGAACCTCCCTCTCTGGGTTTGACCCACTTGACTCATTTGAATGGCTACTTTGTGATTCCCAGATTTTTGTAGATACATCATACATCACTCATCACCCGCACTTTGACTCCTTTCTTGAAATCATGTGAATTCAGAAGTGTCTCAAAATTTCGGGCTGAACTTCAGCCTATTGCTTTCTCAGCTCACCAATGATCAAAAGCTTAATAGTTCTACAAGAACATTTCAATTCTTTTAAACATTGACTCATTGAATTCATGACATACAACAAAAACAGTGCAAGGCCGCCAAGGCGACCAATGACACTGCAATCCTGATCCAAGGATCGAATTCTTATGCATTGTAGCAGTGCCACAGCTGAACAGAAGGCAGTGATTCTCCAAGACTGGCTGGCAGCTCGGAACAAGCTCCACAGCTGCTTAGCAGCAACTGAGTCAAATCCAGGAGTTTAGTTCAGGCCAGGCCAGAATCCAGGGAGGGAAGAAGACGGACCAAGGCATGCACCATACAATGCAAAAGTTTACTGTAAATTCTCCGGAAACTATGCATTTGGCTGTGTAATCTTGTCTTGTGGCCCATGCTTTTGAGGTGAAATCTACGGCAAACTGGATTTCTGGCGACAGCTTCCATGGGTTTTGTGCCGCTTGGCGTATATCTAGATCTAAATGGTACCGGTCCGGTACCTGTCGATAGTCAAAGAGTTAACCGTAAGGTCAGGTCAGGTCGGTCAGGTCAGGTTAGTCGGTTTTTGATCGGCCAAGCTGTAGACGCAAGGTGGCCTTGCCAGTGATGACTGTGTGGCTGTGCGTGACACGGCTGCAAGAGCCATTGGTTTGTGGGAGCTTAGTTGCAGATCCTTAGAACCAAACCAACAACATGCGATGGCCCGTCGTTTCCTCGACAGAGAATGGACTGGATTGGATGAACAATCGCCAGAACCTCCCCTTCGACCTCTTGTGGAAAGGTTGGCTGCAGGCAGGAGATGAATCTGACTGCATTGGACTGGACAGTCTTGAGCTAGGTCTTTAGTCTGCAGAAATCTGACATGAGTCAGGCAGTGCCAGGCAGCAATCGTGCCTCAGGTTTCACATGCCAGCCAGACTCCATAGGTTTGCAATGCTTGAGTGAGTTTGATTTCATGTGGCCTCCACAGTCTTTGGTGGGTTTCTTTGTCTTCATGATTTGGTGACTTGCACTTGTGATTGTACTGCTTTGTTTTTCTAGTCTGCCAGTGCAATTGCAGGGGAGACGTTTGATGAGTTTTCCCCCGAAGAGCGGAGATGCATTGGTTGGTGGGTATGTCGTTTCAGATTTGCTTCCTGGTTGCAAAGCATTTTTCACATGCAGGCAATCATCAGCGCCATTTGCAGTCATGTCATGTTTGTCCAAAGCTACTTTTGGTTCAGGCATGGTTGTGTTGCTCTGAGGTCCGAGTTGTAGAAAGAACAACCGAAGGCCTCCATAGCACCGTTTCGAGAGCTCTTGCCCGAGCTCCCAGAGCTAACCTTCCTTACCTTTCGCTGGAGCTTCGGTTTGCTCAGATCATGCATCTCTGCATTGTTGAGCCGGTGCATTTTAAAGCTGCATTGGGCACTTTTGAGAGATTGGTCACTTTGTCTGGCTTCAGAAATGAAGTCTTGAGGCTTGTCGGCTTATCGTTGATGAGCATACTTGTTGCCAACATGCCTTTTTTTTAACTCTGAGCTCTGCTGAAGACTTTATTATTCAAAAGGGTTGTTGCCATGGCTAGAACCACAAAGACTTCAAAAAATATTGATAGTATCAGACTCAGATTATCAGTATCAATGTCAATGTAACAACAACAATAATAACTTTTCCACTCTTCCCATTTCTCTCATGTATGTTTATGAAGATGCAATGTTGGCATGAGTGCACTCTTGTCGGTTGCCGTCGCAGTATAAGGAATTATAATATGTTTCCCTGCTTGCATGTGAACTTAGGAAGATCTTGCGGCTTCGGGAGACGCCAGAGTTGCAGAGACTTTCCGACGCCCAACTGGCTTCCTTGCTGTACAGGGACTCTCTTGTCCTCAAGCATTCTGCAAGCTGCCACATCAAGGCGGCTGTGGCGGCCACAGTTGAAGCTGCAGCCAATCAAAAAAACGCGCAGGAAAATCGAAATTCATCTCCAGCTGAAGCCTTGACAGCTGCGATCTTGGAATTTTTGATTGAGGCTGGGGCTGAGCGGCTGAGCTGGTGAAAAACCTGACAAAGTTTGTTTTTGAATTTTTTACGGTCTAGAGTCTGGGAGTCCGGCCCAATCGCAGTGGCATGTCACTGGCACTGTTTGGCTTTCTTGTCATTTAAAATTTGCTTCCGATTCCCAACAAGTTGATGATGTATCTAGACTCTCTAGACAGCCGCGTTTGGAGACTCTGCCCTGTGCACACCTTCAGGTTTGCAACAGAGATTCTGGTATTCTGATTGCATTCACGGGTGGCTTTATCCAAGAAAGAATTTCTTCTTTGCAATCAGTCTTGCCTGGACAGAGGCAACCGTCAATACTGATTACAGACGATGCCGGCGCCCAGATGGAGAGCATGGGCCTGGACTTGGACTTGGAAGAAGAGGAACCCTTGACCTTGAATGAAACCAGGCAGCGAGCTGCTGAAGTGAAAACTTCCCGTTCTGATTCTGAGGCGCTACGGTTCTTCCGGTGTTCAACCAATATGTACAAGAGACTGACCTTGCAGGGGGAAAAACCAGCGGAATTTGATGCAATGATGTTGGAATTCGAGGTTTGTGGCAAAGATGATTCCGCCGTCCATCTTCATGCAAAGGAGGAACCTCTACCTTGCATTCTTTTGGATGCTGCAGCAGAGGATTTGATTAAGCACACTTCTCTTTGGAAAGTGGATGCAGTGGACGTGCAAATGAAATCAGCATCCAGCAGCATCCCACCTTCAACAGAAGACCTTTTGCTGCAAATGGCAGATGCTGGAGCTTTTGTGCCTTCTGATTGGTATGCCAAAGACACTGCTGACCCCTTCTATTTGCCAGAGGATGACACCGACAAGGCGATCTTGTTGAGCACAGGTTTGATCGTTTCTTCCAATGATCCTAACCTGTTTTGGATTTCAGAAAAAGGATTGAGGTCCTTGAGCGTGGTGCAAACGGTCAAGTCACAGCAATCGTTGGCTGAGTATCACAAGAGCCTTGGCTCCTCTTCAGATGTTGTGGTTTGACTTGCTTGGTTGCATTCCCCCTCCTCCACTCCTTGAATTCTTTGAAGTCCTGCAGTCCTTCAGTCTTGAGTCTTGCAAATCACCGTTTGGTGAAAGAACATTCAATCAGCATCCTCAAGGACTTGACTCATTGCATTGCATTCCTTTATATTTTTATTTTTGATTTTGGTGGTTTTTGGATCACTAGACTGGTTGCATTCGCTGATTGTTTTTTCTCTTACTGTATGAGTTGTTCTTCTTTCCCATAGATCTGTGGAACAAAAAGGAAAGCGCCCCTCGAGGCCCTCAAGCCCCATTGTTTGATTTGCAAAGAAAGGTTAGCCAATTCATTCTGACATTCTGATTTATCAACAATGTGAAAGATGATTTTGGGAAAGCATCACATGTGCTGACAGGCCGGGGCAATGTTTCTTAGCCCTTTGGATTTGGCGGTGTCGTTGGCAAAATTTTTAGTCACTTCACTTCACTTCACTAAACCTTTGCACTGCCGCGCTGTGCTGAGTTGGCTTTGGTTTTTGCTAAGGAAAATGACAGCAGCTAATGAGATACCAGTGGAAAATCAGAGCAAATTCGAGTTGTTCCTGATGATGATGCATTTAGGATGGGACCTCGATGAGCTGACCAAGTCGCATTTCTATTCCAGAAGTAGTCCGAAAGTTTTTTGTGTCACATCCACGACAACATTTTTTCGAGAATATTTGCTGGCATTGATCTTTGCTGACCAAGTGCTTAGCGATAACATTGACAATGGCGGTCTGCAGCGAATTTACCATGGGCAATCAAAAGCATACTACTCAGCGATACTGTGTTTGTCCCAGCTTGGGGACCAAGAGCGATTGGGGCAACTCTTACCCAACAAGAGTGCAGAGAGCTACAAGGTGCTTGCCGAATGCGCCAAAAAAGGCAAAACTGCTGCAGTCAGGTCTGACTTTGGGCCTGGAAGTGGCAATATTCTGATCAGTGAGATGGAAGATGAGGACAGCTTTGTTGGTGGTCACAAGCAACAAGGTGATTCATCAGGTCCTCCAAAGCAGAGACGAAAGCTTGAGAGAAAACCTAAAAAACGGAAAGTTGCTTGCTTGATTTGGTTTAAATAGGAATAGGTTTGTAGTTTTTGAACTTGTGCCACCTAAGGAACTTTAAAATTTTTACTGATGCATCCCCCTTGGAATAACCTTTTCAGAATGGTTTACCCTAGGTATTGCAGAACTTCATTTTTTGTTGGGGCATTCATCGCTCAAGTAGGAAAGCCATTTTATAGTAACCCAAGTTCCAAAGTGTTTCCATTCTATAGTTCCAAGGTGGATTCTCAATCTTAGATTTTGGGGTTTGGATTTTGGATATTATGTTTTTGGAGTTTGGATTTCGGAGTCTAGAGTTTTGAATTTGGGATTCTTGTTTTGGGTACTGTTGGTACAAGTCAAAAAATGCAAAGACTGTGTCAGCCACAGCAATGTGGACTGCGCCGCAATGCACAATACCAAAGAAATACCAAAGAAATTTGGTAAGCACAGTTCTTTTTCATTCCCCAAACAGTTTACTGTTGGGGTTCTTAATGCAACTTGAGATCTGGCCGCCTTGGTGTTGGTTGGTGTGGTCGG
>OMLO01001971.1_pt1 | contig 16252 bp, 11 predicted proteins | sample 1674811 | NCBI WGS metagenome assembly OMLO01 (sample SAMN06265003, study PRJEB25207) | coral metagenome | isolation source: Coral host | place: Mexico:La Bocana,Puerto Morelos, Mexico | collected 2008-11-13 | reverse complement strand
TAGTTGATATAACGAAATTACCTTGTTACCCCCACCGACGCAGCACCACAGTTTCTTTAGAAACTTTCACCCTTTATCAAATCTAAAAACGACTTCTGCTCAAATTGTTGCAATGTCAGTCACTGACACACTGCCTAACATCAAATGAGACGAACCACATAGGATCATTCACTGTGGGAACGCAACAGTCTATTACACAGTCTTTGACGTAATGTCACCAGTCAAGTCACCGAAACGAACACGTGACGCTGAAAGTCCAGAACCAGTGATTCCTGAACTAAAAGCAGCCCCAAAAAACATAGATCAGAAGTTGAGGGCCCCAAAACCATCCTGAATCGGCTTACAGCACTGGAAACCAGGCGAGCCAAAGTTAAACGGTCACTCCAAGTCCTCAGAGAACACGCGAAAAACTCCACGTGTCCTTACGGGCTCAGGTTCGATCAGACCTTCCACACTGCTTTGGACCAGATCAGCCGAAATGCCCAGGCGGAACTACTGGCGCTGATGATAAAACAACAGGAAACCAACCTAGCTGCAGACAACCAGGCCATCCTGAAACAGCAGCAGTTGCTACAAAACCTGTGTCCAGACAAGCCAAGAAGTTCCGAAGCCAAGAGAAACTATGTTGCCAGAGCCAGACCTAGACCCAGGCCTAAGTTTGGTTTAAACTTTTTAATTCTACAATTTTTAACCTTGTAGCCTTGTATATAAGATACATATATAATTGCTCTATTGTTACAGAAATCTTTCTCATGTCGAAAGATCTTTATCACGCTGGTAAAAAGAGTTATTGTTTTAATATTATAAGTATGTCAGAGTTTTAAAACTAACTTTGCTTTAGTCTTACGTACTTAACCAAAACTAAAATCAAACAATACCACAAAAGTATATTTTTATATTGGCAACATACCATGCAAACTTCTAAACCCTAACCCTAGAATGTTTTAACACTTTTAAGAACGATTGTACACCCTTCTCTTATTTAGGCCTAACAAGCAAACTTAGCAATAAAAACAGAACTAGTGAAATTTAGGATAGGCAATCACAAACTAAGGATTTAAATTGGTAGATATGATCAAGGGTTAATCTAATTCGATGATAAAACTGAAGACGAATCTCACTTTCTTACTCCTTGCAATAAATGCTCTACTTAAAGAGATGAATTTTATTCAGGAAAAATAGAAAATATCGTTCCAACCTTTAAACAGTTATCCTCGGTACAAGCCATCGGCGAACTTATGACTTTCTCAGATCATTATGTCAATACCCAGTTAATTTCATCTTGCTTTAATTTACGCAATGTTCTACTTTCAAATCAAACCAAGGTAACTTGATCACTATATCATAACTGTATTATATGTTCACGAACAACGTTATTGTTTTAGTTTTAGTTTAATTTGGTTCAGTATCAACTAAGTTGAAAATGTAAATTGGCCACCGTAGCGAGTTATAAAGCTGACGTTTCGAGCGTTAGCCCTTCGAAGGGCTAACGCTCGAAGCGTATAGTCTAACGTATAGTCTAACGCTCTGACGAAGGGCTAACACTCGAAACGTCAGCTTTATAACTCGTTACGGTGGCCAATTTACATTTTCAACTTAGTTGATACTGAACCAAATTACCTTGTTACCCCCAACCGACGCAGCACCACAGTTTCTTTAGAAACTTTAACCATTTATTAGTTTTAGTTTAAGTTCACAAAAACTTTTGCAACGCTGTATGTATTTATGGTCATGCAGATAAGGCCAGTTGTTGTTGTTACAGTTTTTTGAGGAGTAGCCACTTATGTCTATCTTTTGTTTATGGGTAATTGGTAATTATGTACGACGCATTCATTTTTTTGTCTTGGAATAACGATAATTGCATAACTTAACTACGAAGTAAGGATATAAATTCATTTGCCATTTTATCCAGTCATGAGAGATTACTGAATAATTATTATCCTAATCTAACTTTAATCATCACAGTTGAGATGACACTAATTTTCTGCATCTCATTGGAAACATTTTCTTTTTAATGTTATGTTTGGAATGTTATAGCATTTTGAAAAATTTGTATGTACACCGTCAAGTGTTTTTGACTGAAAAATATATATCAGAGTCGTTTCCTGCTGTTGCCTCGCTCTGATGCCATTGGTAGGGACTTTAAGATATGGTACGGTTAGGCTGTAGTACGGCGGCAGAGAGGGAAGGCCACTTCCGCTGACGTCATGACGCGCATAGCAGCATTGCTTTCCCGTCATAGGCTTACTTTCTACTACGGGATTTCACGTACTTTTCACTTTGTGAGTATAAATCCTAGTTTGAAGATAAAGTACTGAATCATAAAAAATCAGTACTGATATGATTGTTTCTTTGCCACTTGAACGATTTTACATCTACCGCGAGATGATCAATTTAGTCATATTAGTATCGGGCCGAACAGTCGTAGATAAGAACGCTTCGTATGCATTAAGCTGACTTGCAATTGTTTATTCCTGTTCCAAAGTTTTTTTTAATCGAGATCAAAAGTTCTGTACTTTTGGGCTCATTAGGCATTCGTTGTACAAACACCCTCTCCTTGCTGAGATTGAGCTTTTTACCGGCGTTATATTTTGCTTTGTGGTTGGAATTACAGGCGGCTCTATCAAAGTGAATATAAGTTCTGAGAGATGTAAGACGGATGCAGGAAAGGCCTCTGGTTTCCTTGAATGAAGTGATTTTTGACACGCAGAGGCTGCACCTGTACAGCTGCCGTACAGCAAGATCTTAATCTTTTGAATTTGGCGGGTAAAACGCTGTTGTCAGCTTAGTCCCACACGGCCAAAGTAGTCGGGGTAGTATCTCGCCGTAGTCTTAAAGTCTATTGAACGATTTACACTGAGGGTCTGGGAATGACTCTGCTACAGGAATAAATGTTGGGGCTTTCCTTGCACCATTAGAGAGGAATCACTAACCTGTATTTTTTTTTTCAGAGGAGGAGTCCAAACGTTGTTGCCTAATTAAAATCAAGAATATGTTATCAAAAAGTGAAGCAATAGTCTGGTCCGTCCTCTTCTCAACCGAAGCTCTTGTGATCGTCGCTGGTAACCTTTTCTCCATATTTAAATTTGCTGATACTGGACAACTACACAGGCGTAGTTCCTACCTACTGATAAACCTAGCAGCAGCGGATATCCTAGTTGGGGCATGCGCCATCCCTATTTTCGTGTACCTTATTGGTGGAATGGGTCAGCTGTGGCCCGCAAATTTTGGGACTCCTGCGTCTGTCTACAAAGCATTAGATGTTATTTCAGGGCTTGCGTCGATTCTGTCGCTTACCCTAGTATCATTAGAAAGATTATGCGCCACTCTGTGGCCTTTACGTCACAGAGTAGTGAAAACACAATTCTACGTGTCAGGAATTCTGTTGGTGTGGTTTATAGCTATCCTGACAACAGCAGTTGGGCTTCTTACGAGTCACCCTCTACCTTCTCTGAGATTCCTCTTTTACAGTTCTGTTGTTATTCTCTCTGTGTGTTGTATAGCAGTTTTATCCACAAATTTGGTCATCTGGATTCACGTAAGCAATCGCCAGGTATCATCTCACTTCCGTGACGCAGCTTTACAAGAGCGACGACTAACCATTACATTGCTGATTGTCACGCTAATTTCCCTATCCTCGTGGCTTCCGTTTACAATTTTGAATATCGTGAACCAACTTCATCCGTTTTCAGTGAACCTGACATTAATTTATTTTACGAAACTGCTACACTACGGAAACTCTTGTGCAAATGTTTTTGTTTACTCCTTGAGGATCACGGAGTTCAGAAAAGCTTTTGAAAAATTATTTTGCTGTCCTCAGTCTGCTATCAGTGAGAAAGCTGTGTTGCTTCAGGCTCAAATTGCACGTCTATCAAAAGATATCACAGCAATGGAAATGGGAATTTTGTCATCTAAGTTTTTGAACAACTACAGGGCGAGACATTCACAAGGTAGACTTGTGACGTGATTGTGGGATCAGGACCCAAATGGTAGCTACTTAGACTGCCGCTGACCCAGAGGTCCAAGATATAAGGCCTCAACAAGACAATGAAGCCATACGACTCTCCCATCCCACGTGTCTCTCTATCTGTTCCCTAATCTGATTCTGAGAACAATTCAAATGTTCAGAACTGATCTGAACTGCTGATCCACAAATTCCGCTTCGGTTGCGAGAGAATTGCTTGATGGTCTCACCCCAATTGAGATATCGATGCATTCGGGAATGGAGAAAACACTTGACTACGCATAGAACTGCTTGCACGTATATCTTTCGTGTTCTCCAGACTAAAGCAGCATCCAAAAACGAATAGACGCAAGCCAAGCACGAACCAATATTTACTTTTTACACAATTCCAGTTAAACTCTAAGATTTACTATCAATAGCTCTTTTACTGAAGATGGCATCAAATATTCACCAAAAGAGAGACAAAAGGGAAAAATATGAAACATTTTGTGTCAAGCTTCTAATTTGGCGCAACAACTAGGTCGCCGGCGTCTGGCATGACAACTCGCTCGAAGTTTGTCGAGTGTTGCCAGGTAGGATAATAGTTTGAACAAAATATGCTGTTCCTCGTCAAATTCAATCCAAAATTGTCAATTTAACAATTAGAAGAGGCCAAAGTAACTTAAGCATTGTCTTTGGTTAGGTGCGAAGAAAAAGACTGTTATCGTGTCGTTTCTGTAGGACAGCTAAGTTTTGACAGTCGATCCACAAATTTGTGGATTTGTGGCGCACCCGTAGAAACGAAGAAATCTCTATAAACCTAATGTGCAAATCACTCAAGGTTATGGCCGCTCTTGAGCCCTATTATTTTGAGCCAAACGAAATCCAAATCCCTAACCCTAACGATAGCAGTCACTTTAGAGGCTGAAACTTAAGTGAATGGAAAAACCCAATGTTTACTTGCTATAGGTGGAGAAAAAGTGAGCTTTTTGGAATTGTCGCGAATGAAAAAAATGACATTTTTTAAAATTTCTTACAGCATGGTTTGAAATCAGATATCTCCCCGAAACAACTTGACAGGTGTCTCGGTGACACGTTTTAGAAGAGGCGGCGACAGTTTCTAAAAGAATAGCTCGCTTACCGGAGTTCGGTAATTCACTTATGTGTGAACTAATCGTTTCGATATCTCGACCAATCACACGCTTTTTCCGCTGTGTTTACCGTTTAGTAATTTCATTTAACACAGGAAACATGTTTGATTTCTCTTATTGATCACCTGATGGATCATGTTACTCTCCTTACACTGCTGCACATTTTACGCTGTGGACTTTCTCTCGTCTCCTGAATCAATGACGTTTTCGCGTATTTCATCGTACTGCTTTGGAATATACTCAAATAATTATTCCGCAATTATTGTAATCATTTTTATCAGGCATAGCTTTACCACTCCTTTATAAAAACTCGAATCTAACTTCGAAAAAGTACTGTACATCACCAGTTTTGTTCATTGAAGTCCTGAAACCTGCATTAAATCGACGATATCTGAATTCAAAACACAGTTGAAAGCGCATTGATCGTCATGTCTTTGCAACCATCAAAGGAAAGGAAAATTCTCTAGGTACTTTTTGACATTCTTCACCATTCACTTTCGGTACCTTCTTTGGTGTTTCTTCGTTCCATTTCTGAGCTAAAAGAGGTAATTCTCTGTGTAGTGAACGAAAACAAGACCTTAAAAGCTTGTAAATTTGCTCAAGTGACCTACATGCGTACGTACGGACGTACAGTCATGTGACAACCACAAAATTTAGTCAGATGGGTTACCAAATTTGCTAGCTATGGGTATGATGGGGCTTGTAGGAGGTCCGCCGTAATACACGCATGAGGTGTAGAAAAAGTGCTAGTGGACGAACAAGCGGAACGCCATTGTGTTCAGCAGTTTTTCTAAACCACATAAGTGCATTATGTTCTTGGAAAGATAGAATCCAAAACTTCAGAACAAAGCACTAAGCAATTTCGAGTGCACGGCAACTTGCTCTTAGGCCGAGGTAGTGTTACTAATCTCAGTGCATTTTACCGTGATTCGATTTAGCATCCTCTTCCAATAATCGCTCCCATTCTTACAGGTTGATTGGCTGATACACTCTGATACTATCTATTTTTTAAGGTAAGGTGACATCTGTGCCTACACCACAGAATCTGTTTGAATTTTGCCAAAAGATTCCTTTCTATCATGCTGATTACAATTCACCGACATGAATGGTAACCCGTTAGATAAGAAGGATGACCGCAACTTTTTTACCTATGATTGTGTATTTGTTTGATACCATTATTGTAGCATCGCTTATTAAACAGTGTAGCATTTATCCTCAAAGTATAACTGTAAGAAAAGTACTGGAAACTGTTACAGTATCATAAAGGCTTTTGTTCTTGGGCCATCGTAGTTTAACGAGGAATAAAACACAAATAGTGATGATAAACATATTAAACTTACGCATTTTAATAACTTGACGTTTCGTATGCTATGCAAAATACATTTTCAAAAGTGGAATAAAGACCGTTACAATTTTTGAAAACTATATATGAAATGTAAAAAATTGTAACGGTCTTTATTCCACTTTTGAGAATGTATGTTGCACAGCATACGAAACGTCAAGTTATTAAAATGCGTAAGTTTAATATGTTTATCACCGCTATTTGTGTACTGGAAACTGTTCCCAGCCCCCTTAAATGCTGGACTTGACAAGACTTGTGCATGGGATTGTTAACAAATTTCAGGCTGTCTTTAAGTGAATACTAGAATAGGAAATCCTTCTCCTCCAAAAACATTAAAGATAATAGTTTTACTGAGTTTTAATGAAGATAGTCTTATTTCAGTCGGCCCGGGTTTCTGTTTTGCTCGAGCATGCATTGAACTATTGAAGGAACAGCCGCTTGAAGAAAAGACCGCTTCGGGCACAAATATAAGCCTACAATTTTAGCATTTCCTTTTTAGAGTCAGTTTTCTTTTCAGCTAGGCTTTTTCAAATAACGAAAGCAACAGAGATCATTTTTTAAAAGCCATTCATGTGTTGAATTTCAACCTTTACACCCCCGACTTGCAAACCACAAACCTGCTATTGAAGAAGAGGATTTCAAATTAAGCAGCTCAAAGCCAGGGGTGTTTGTTTCCTTTTTTTCACCACTCTCGCTTTTAGGAGATGTCTGGTTCCATATTGTTCTTTTCTTTGCCGAAGAGGCCGTGAAGGACAGAGATCTCAACCACCAAAAGTTTGTCCTTAGGTATTCGAAAAACCGATCTAAATTTTACTAACTTTTCTGAAACGCTTTTGCCGACAGCAATTTTCATTTGCTGTTAGCTTGATATTTACGTTAACTGATCTGTCTGAATTCGTTTTGTTGGGGACTAGAACCGAGGCTCTCTCGGTCCTATTCCCTCTCGATCGGATTGCACAATTATTGAGGTGGCTTAGGGAAAACTTCGTTGCCGACTGTTAGAAAGCATACAATTTGGCACAAAAACTCATTTTGGTCCTGCAAACAAATTTAGGCTGGGTGCCACATGATCCGATTACAAGCCAGCGTGGAAACGAGGCTTGTATATTAAAATGTTGTAAAATAATCGGTTAATATCTGTTTAAGAACATTAGAAATAATCATTTGGGTACTCTATTTATTGCATAAAGATTTAATAGTAATTATGATGTAATCGCCAGACAATCACATCTCGAGATTTTTGTTTTCTCCTACACACTGAATACATAACAGGACTGTCATTACAGAATGGAGTAAACTAAGAAAAGCACACACATTCCATCTTTATATTTATATCGTAAACTGCAAGTCGTACTACGAAAATGTTATTGATGACAGCCTCGAAATAAATCAAATCACGAAGATATGTCGGGGGAGAGGTGTCCTAGGTTACCAGCTATCAAGAAAACTGGCTGGCAAAACGGAATTTGAAACACATTCTATTAAGATCAGGTTAATGTTAATTATTGCTACATTCTCCTGAACACTGACATAACCCTGTACAAGGGAGATTAGTTTTGATACATTTGCATCTGCCAGCACATTCTTGTTTGCCCATTTAAGGATTTCGACAGGCTGGCCGCTTCAGGAAGGGTCATCCAGACATGTTTCCATGTGCCGTCCATGTCACACCAACCCCGTCCCTCGTGTGAAGAAACCACCTGAACGGCCTGCAGGCCTGTGTACCAGATGTTACTTTGGTAAACTGATCTTAACGCGCATGCTGTAATCGCGAGTCCTGCACAAGCAAAATTAGAATTCAGCTTTGCTACTTTTGTCTCTGTCGTTACCCATTTATTACTACTACAGAAACACGGCATGTCGCGAATTCAATTTACCTGTGTGGGATGGATGTTCTCTAGGGTCCTATTCCTTTTGGTGAAAATTTATTTTCGGGCTTCATTTACATTGATCAAATTGTTGGCCTTGTCGTAGGGAACTACGCCATATATAAATCGCTCCAGAAGTTTGAAGATGGAATCATCCTTGTCCATCTGGTAATAAGGGTGATCTTGCAGGCGTGAACGTAAATGCCTCTGTCACGTCAGGAAATGAGTTCCATGCGTCCAAGGTGGACTTCTTACCCTTGCAAAAGAAACAGGAGGTTGTGTCGCATCCATTGAATGAATGAAACATAGGCAGTGCCCGAGACCTTTCACGGCCAAGAAATGCGCAGGTGGCAGTCACACTGATGTATTGGTCATATTTCCCCATGCCCAAACTGAACCAATCCAGATGGCTGCAGACGGATACAAAGCGATCAAGTCATGAAAAATCCATATCATTATGACTGGAACATCGGTATCCACTGTGCGGACAAAACCTGACTACATCCTTTGTTCAACGCGTGTTGAACATGTACAGCAATTCTTATGTCGGCTTACTCATGGTCCGACACATCTTTGTATATCGGTAGACTGACCTATGCTTGAGACTACACGTTCGTCTGAGGTGATGTTTACTTCCTTGTTCTCGGAAAAGTGGAAGTTTGAAACTCTGCTTGTTAGGAGGGCAAAGAGTTCTTTCTTGTTGGTATTGTCTTGAAGAAATGCTTTCCAATTTGGAGGAATCTTGGTGTCACCTGTTACTTTTCTTCTCTGACCCTTAACTCTCTTCTCTCTTGTTGAATCCTTGATACTGTTCGCCTTGTACACATCCCAAACAATGTCCACTCGTTTACTTGATTGGAGATGATTCAGACTGAATGGGATAAATACGTTTTCAGCATGGCTGTCAAAGGTAGAAACAGTTGTAGATGGAAGGGCGTGAACAACAGCTGCTCCATCAAATATCTTACAATCGAAGAGCGGAGGTGGATCTGGCTTTGTACTGGCAGGCTTAACACATGTCAAGAGGTATGACGTCTTCCCGAATCTTAGTTTTCCAAACTCGGAGAGAGATGGTGGGTACGGCTGGTTTTCGTGCATAAATAGTTTGTGTAGGACTTTGCTTCTATGCTGGGTGGCAATGTACAAACGGCTGAAAAGGTTGCAATCGCTTCTCAGTGCACTTGCTGCTTTGACTTTCGTTTTGGCTTGGGATTTTGTCGTTTAAACAGCGCCAGAGAATGCTATTTTCACTTGACATAAACACGTTAAGGCTATCTAAGTGAACCGCACAACCTAATTTGTAAGCTGTTGACGCATTTTGGTTTGATTTGGCGATCAAAAGCATAAAAGTTATGGATTGATTTATCAGCCTCGTTTTCATGCTAATGAAGCTTATCGAGAAAATTGAAATGATGTGTCTTCACCCTCCCCCCCCCCCGATCATCAAATCACGTAACACCCAGGCTAAACTTGTTTATTATGCCAAGATTCTTTGTGCCAAACTTCATGCTTTCTTCCACTCTGTAACGATCTAGCGTTAAAATCACCCTAAATTGTCTGTAGCAATCGCACATGGCAGAAATATAGTTAGTTGTTTACTACGTGTCTGTTCCTTGTTTCACCCACTGCGCACCGCTGAACTTGGTGTCAGAAGTGGGATCTCAAAGAGTGAACCCTGCTGAGTTCTAAACCAAGGAACTTTCATTCCGGAACTTCTGGAATAAACACAAACATGTCGAACCTCAAGCGGCCAGACCTCAAGTTGAACGGGAATATCTCGGAAAATTTCAAGAATTTTAAAGTCCGTTTCAACGAGTACTGTATTCAAGCAGATTACCGGAACCTCGCAAAAGACCCGACGACAGCACCCAGTGGATCACTACAAGAAGCCCCAACTCGAAATCGCTGCGCTTCGATCGGCGATCCCCGACGAAGGCTTCAAGTAATCCGATACACCATAGAACCTCTGATCACCGGTGGAGACAAAAACAAACCCACGATTTGGATAGAGAAACTTCGCCTCCGCTATACAGGATCAACGGGAAGCTCTCTCATGGCAGACCGATTCAAGTTTTAGGGTCTTTGCCAATCTCCTAACGAGTCACGCTGGCAGTCTGTGCTCTTATTGCGCCCTTAGCGACGAGATGTATCGTGACAAATTTGTATTTTGCCTCCACAATTACGCTATGCGAGCCGAGCTGCTTTAAAAAACTCACCTTAAGCCCGACAACATGGCTAACTCCATGGCAGGTGTTGGAGTCAGCCCATTTCAGTTTTCTTACAAGAGGGATGATGTTGGGGACTAGGTCTTATTCCCTCTCGGTTGGATTGCACCATTGTCTGTAGCGATCGCACATGGCAGAAATATAGTTAGTTGTTTACTACGTCTCTGTTTCTTGTTTCACCCACTGCGCACCGCTGAACTGTTTGTTTGTCCACTCACAACGAAGCAAGTAAAATTTTGATGTGTCGCTTTATCAGATTTTTGAATGAACATTTTCGCGTTGTTGATCTGGCTTTTGACTTCATGTAAACAGGAGATTCATAAATACTTTATCCAAGGAAAAGAAGTCAAATGTCGCAATGTTATAAAAGATATGGTAAGCGTGCAGCGTGCAACTATCGAGTATGGATGTACTTGTAAGGTTTTCTAAGCACTTCGCTATCGCCTTGTGCGACTCTTACGCTTCTCCGTGCTTCGTGCAACATACCTCGGACATCCATAACTCGATTTTAATTAATATAATAAGCCATTTCAACCAAAAATGATGAAAAAGGGGTAAAAGTTTAAAAGTGGGTAAAGTCAACCATTTCAACAATGTCGATGTTGATAAACTTGATCAAAATGATTTTTTTTTAATAGCGAACAAAAACGCTGCAACCAGCCGAGAAAGGTTGAATCCGAACTGGAAAATGGCACTGTCATAACAGTCGTGTTCCCAAGCTTGGATCTGACTGGCTCGTTGTTCCAATTGTGTAATTGGTCATCCAGTGGTTTTTTCGTTTCTTTGCGGAATCAAGCACATAGGTTATTTTCAAGTTTCCTTTTGCCTTTTTTTCAGAACGGGTCCTTATGCGCAATTTCAAATGAAAAAACGTTTAAAAGTCACAAGTTCATTTTCTTGAAAATTAGAGTTTCCTTTATGCGGGTTCACCAGGACTCGCTTTGAACAGAGTTGGTTGGGAATGCATTATATCAGGGTTCGCATCGTTATCTGGCCTGTGCAAGTACAGTTGTAAAAGACTATAGGCCAAGTTTCAGCTTCATTTGTTTTTACTACTTGACTATCAGTATGCCGGACGATACGACGTTTTTCGTCCACTCGAAACCATGTGATCTTGACGCTTCAGCAGATCACATAAATAGAACAATTACAAGCCTGAGGGAGTGCTCTGAGAGTTGCAACCTGGCCTTGAATCCATCTAAAACAAACTGGGTGCTCATTTCAACCCCACCGATGGCGCGATATCACAGTTTAGAAGAACGACAACTTCCAATTGCCTGTGGCGATACTTCACTAAAACGGATCTCCTGTACAAAGCTATTGGGTGTATATCTGGATCAGCACCTGACCTGGAAGACGCATCTAGACCATGTGTTAAATTCATCGTACGGGACTCTGTCAGTACTGCGCAGGCTTACAAATCTAGCCCCCTTTTGTGTGAGGAAACGCCTAGCTGAAAGCTTAGTTCTCTCTAAAGTGAACTATGCATGCTCTGTTTTCCATCCTCTTCCAGCATTTCAAATAAAGCGCCTTCAACGGCTACAAAATGCATGCGCTGGATTTGTCATAAGAAGGTTCGCTGGATTGGAGGACGTTAGAAAGTTGAACTGGTTTCCAGTGAAAGAGAACGTTGAACTAGAAATACTTAAGTTAGCTCATAAGTCGTTATATGATAAAGCGTTTCCTGAATATCTAAAATTAAATTTACATCAAGTCAGTGCTACTACTTAAGATCTTTGATAGCGCCTGTCCTTTCGATTCCAAGAGAAACAGCTACATTTCAACATTCTGCAGCAACTATTTTTAATAAGCTCCCTGCAGCTATCCGAAATAATAGTGATTACAGTTCTTTCTGTCGTAGTGCGAAGAGATACTTATTATCAAATCCTAGGAGCTTTTAATTGTATATGGAAGTTATATATATGTAAATATTCTTGTTTTTTGTGGTTTTTTTTTTTTGCGTAGATAGTGTAGCTAGTTTATCATTACAGATGAAGAGCCTCCTCTACGTTGGAAATGCTGTAATAAAATCATCATCATCATTATTATTATTATTATTATTATTATTATTATTATTATTATTATTATTATTATTATTATTAAAGCTGATGGATTTCAAAAACCTGCTTACTAAGAAGAGAAAATAAGTTGATATGTAAATGTATCTAGCCGCAAAAAGTGTTTTATGGTATTTACATTTAGACAACATGAGTGCTAGCACCGGGAGATAATCTCCAGCAGGCATTCTTGACATTCTTAGCGGGATATACTAAGATCGACTTAAATATATTCCCTCAATACAAAAAGTGTGGCTTTTAGAAAAATACTTAAATTTACGTTGTGGAACCTCAAAACAATACGGCTGACACGGAAACTGTTGGCAAGAACATTTCACTTTGGTTCTCGCTTCGGTTTCAGATCTAATTACTGTCATATAGAGCGATCAATTATAAATCAGCAGATGGCAGTCAAGCTAAACCACTATCTCTGCTAAATTTTCGTTCTCATGATAATCCCAGTCGGTGTTTCGATATAAAGGCCTCCACTCTCGACACCATCTTTAGTTCAATGCTGGAATCAATTTTGGGAATTAAGGATTTTCGATACAATAGAAAGATCTTACTTGATGTGGATTTACAATTAAGCGATTGTTAACTTTGAAAGTAGCTCGCTGAGTTTAGATATTTTCAAGGAGAATGTTTTAAGGAATAATTAGTAACTAAAGAAAGGCCATTGGTAAATATTGAAACATCTGGTTTTATCCGATGTTAAACAGCGCCCAAGAAAGAAGCGTGTGGGAAATAAGAGCGTTCAGTTTTATTTAAAGCTTTAGTTGCATTCGGTGTGTTTTATATTTCGTGATTTTTAATCCAACAGGTCCCTGGGAAAACCCTGAATCACAAGTTCAAGGTATGGTTTTTAATTCGAGGTATTGTGAAGAAACTTGGTATCTGTTAACAATTTTGTTGTTCGGTCGATGATTAGTGCTACCCCAGAAAGATTGTCTGGTTCTAAAAGGTTTACGTAACAAAATATGCATAATTCAGTTAGGAAAGAACTCATTTCAACGCACACATACTGAAGCCATTAAGCGCAAGCGCTCCACGTAATTGCAGTTGCTTTAGGCAACATTCGTTTTTTTTGTAGTTCAAATTAAAAGACATCGTCTGCATTTGATGTTGGAACTGAAGGGGAAATAGATGCAGCAGTATAAAGTGAATGATCCCTATGGTCATGGAAGCAATTCAACGATCTTTCATGTCTACCTTTGAGCTGATTAGGATATTCGAAAATTGATCAGGTAGTTCCCTTCAAATCTCCATGTAGCCACCTTCAAATCTTCAGAACTGACTTATGTGTGGTTTTGTTCGGCAAAACTGCATGAAATCGCACGAGCGTTCGAAGGGTCATCTTAATTAGCCAATGGCACTGGCATGGTTGGGTTTGAATTAAACAGAGTCTTTAAATTAGGCATCTTGTCAAAACTAGAAAATTCCAGTGTCAGAAACAAACGTATCCAAACATATCTTGAACCGATGTAAGCCAAAATTAGCGGTAAAGAAACATATCCAAACCTATCTTGAACCATGGTAGGCAATCATATTTTTGTTTTTTTTAAGAGACTTTAATATTGATAGAGTCTAGGGTAAACTATTAACCCTATTTTACCATAAACAGACATAAATGGAAACTGATAGATGTTTCAGTTACGTTGGTGTAACATATCTCGTCAGTGGAGGACATGTTGATAAGAGTCAACTCAGCATGGACTCACAACAAAGAAATCTTGAGAACAAAAACGAATTTAAAAATTTAGGCTTTTGGATTCCAGTCTAATTCCTTTAAAATTTTAACTGTAAAAGCACGAGATGAAATACATATGTGAAGCTTTGAAAGTGTCAAAAAACGTCAAACGAAAATTGAGATATGGAACAAAAGCGCTAAGCGAGTATTGTCATAATAATCCTGCTTCTTTAGCGCTGTGCGGCCACCGTTTCCTTTCAGCTCATTAAATTCCGGGTATTTTCGTTTTTTATGATAGAAAAACACCTCCCAGTTTCGCCAAAATAGCTGCAATACTGACAGTTGACACAAGGAATTTTATATAACATATTAGTCTGGAGATCAATAGGTAGCCTGAACACTTGTGAAGGTATTTCTTGTGGCAAGGTTTCACAAGTTCCTTTCATGAATGCTGGGTAGGTTAAAAGCACTAATTAGGAGGGTAGATACAAGAATGATTTTGTCTTCTCGTGACAGAGATTGAAATCTAAATATTCATGTAGTATAAGAAATGACTCTCTGTTAGTTACTACGGATCTGTGTGATAAACACCACATCACACGTAGGATCATTGTAAAAAATAAAAGGACAGTTAAGTTGTTAGTGTGCTCCAATAGATACAGACTATGGTGTATCGTGTGTTCTACCATGCAGCCGCTGTCCAATGACTGGTAATAAGAGAAGAAGTGAGTTTATATTGTATGTTGCCATCCTATTGACTGAACGTTATTAGCAAGTTCTTACATTAGCATGTCTCTAAGATGCTTCAGCCAACTTTTGGCCAACCTTTTCCGATTTCGGGCAACTTTCCCAATTTGAGGCAAATTGTTTTTATTTGGGGAAACTTCGTATGTTCTAAGGCAATGCTGCAAAATTATAACAGACCAAACTGGCATATATAAAGCTTATGGAGCACTTTTTCCGCTTTTTTGGTCACAACTGTCACATCCGGTATAATTTCCTAAACAGTTTTAGGCATAGCGGGGCACGTTTGTTTTCCTGTGGTTTGAACACGTGATTCCGCAAGTGGTGAGCCGTGAGCTGATCAGCACAAAATGGTGGAGTACGACTGCTCATGCTCGAGTGGCCACGAGGAGTTAATGCAAGAAATCATAACATTGAGTGTTGGATTAAATAATTAAAGAAGATATGTAAAAACATTTTTAAAGAAAATAAACACTATAACATAAAGTTTCGGCGTCATCTGGTCGCCATTATCAAATACAGATTTAAGTTGTTCAGTTCAGATATATAGCAGTTTAGGTGTTAAGGATTCGATCAAAATTGCCAAGAACAATTTTATCAGCTAATTAAACGCTTTTCCCGAATAGAATCCGCTTGTGTGTTTAAATTTGACCTTATTTCTTTGATTAGCAGCATCTCATAAGTCAGGCATTCCAGCTTCCAAGTGCACTTCTATAAGATGCTGCCTTGTTCGTGCATATTTGGCTGGTCTAGGTTATGACTTTATCGAAGGTGGTTTCCAACAGCTGAGTATTTATGTTCAATAATGTTCAATAATGTTCAATAAACAGAGGTTGGCTTGTGTATCCGACATACCTCGAACGGAAATAATAAAAAAAGGATTGCCACTCTTTCTAGCTGACTATTTATTGAATTCTCAGGAATCAAGGAACAGTGCAAAAAGCTTCCTTGGTAGGGTAATTAACAACTTCTTGAAGAGAATATAAAAAGCAAAGTCAAGGGGCGCTTTCCATTCAACAAAAATCACCGGTTCAAATTTTCGGAGTTTTCGCTGGTCGAATGGAACGCGTCCGACCGCTTCCCAGAACTCTAGGTCACGTGCTTTGCAACGGCATGCTGGGTGAAACTTTGTTGTTTGAAAATGGCGGACTTTTTGACAATTTTCGCGGCTTTAGAGCAGGGTGATTGTCAAACAATAAGTTGTACCATTCTCGATCGCAACGACGACGTAATAC
>OMLO01001969.1_pt1:0-15000 | contig 16263 bp, 19 predicted proteins | sample 1674811 | NCBI WGS metagenome assembly OMLO01 (sample SAMN06265003, study PRJEB25207) | coral metagenome | isolation source: Coral host | place: Mexico:La Bocana,Puerto Morelos, Mexico | collected 2008-11-13 | reverse complement strand
GCTTCCTTTCCTGGCTACAGACCTGTACAGCATGCTTGGGGGATTAATGAGAAGATTTATTAAGACCGCTGTTATCAGTGAAGCCAAAACCCCATTGAAGCTTACAAAACTTGACCCTGCTGACTCCAGCATTCATGTCTCTCATTCCAAGATTGACTTGGGGTTTACAGCTGACAAGAAGATCAAGGAGTTGATTGCAAAGTCCGCAGTTTCAGAGAAAAGAGTGCTTCAGTTTCAGATGGAATGCAAGGAGTTCCTTGTGAAAGTAGTTTGCAAACTGATTGCCAAAGCACCAATTCAGTATTCCCTTGTAAGGAATATAAATTGCTTAGATCCAAGGAACATGATGACTGACCATGACGTTTCCATCACAAAATTCAAGAGAGTTTTGACTACCCTTGAAAATGCCAAGAAAGTTCTGGAAGGTGACTGTGATTCCCTTTTGGAACTATTTAGACAATTTATCATGGAAGTCCCCTCTTCTTCTCCGTCAGAGTTCAAAGACTATGATCCTAACAATGACAGACTTGATTCCTTTCTGTATCTTCACATGGGACAGAAGCGATCCTACCAATCATTGTGGAAAGTAGTCGCAGACCTGCTGATATTATCACATGGCCAAGCCAGTGTCGAAAGAGGATTCTCAGTCAATAAGCAACTGGAAGTTGAGAACCTTCAAGAGCGCTCCTTCAAAGGCTGGTACAAGACCATGTACAATCTGTGGGAGGTGTCCTTGCTGTTTCAATCAACAAACGTCTGCTCTTGTCAGCTGCAGGAGCTAGGCAGAAGTATTCATCGTATCTTGATGAACAAAAGAGGAAGAAAACCTCTGAGGGTGTAGAACTGAAGCGAAAGGAGCTAGTCAATGAACTTGAAGAGCTTAAAAAGAAAAGAAGGCGTTTAGAAGCTGATATTGACGGTCTTGTTAAATCTGCAGATGAGTTTGCACAGAAAGCAGAGGATACTGGGAAACTTGTGTGGATTACAAAGTCAAATTGTTTGAGGAGAACTGCAAAAGAAAAGGAGATGACTCGCAAAGACATTGAGGACAAAATTGCGAATGTTGTGGATGAACTCAAAAATACATAGACTTTTATCTGTCTGTTAGCTCGGCACAATCGCTACTATGAGATGCTGAACATCCTTTGATTTTGCAGTGCGTGGAGTCCTTGAAAAATGGAAAATATGTCCTTGAAAAGTCCTTGAAAAGTCCTTGAATTTTTAGTCCAAAAAAGCGTACGAACCCGTTAAACGGGTCTTTCACTATTGTCTCAACCTGTATTAGATTTTCACACAGTGACAGTTACTTTTACGTACAGTTTCAAATAATGTAACACATGAGGTAAAAAAAAAATTCCTTGTTTATTAAAACACTAATTTGAGGTCAAATGTCTTTTCAGTACTGATTATTGTTTTTCTTGCAACCTGTAATAGGTGTTTACCCTTTATTAAGCTGTTAGTTTTCAAAGTCCCAAAAAATATTTCCCTTAATACTGCAATCTTGACCTATTTAAAGCAGTCATGTCCATTAAGTGGTCACAAGATAGAACAAGTGATTTCCTTGTTTATTACAACACTAATTTGAGGTCAAATGTCTTTTCAGCACTGACTGCATATGTCTACTTTGGTATTTATAGGTTATTGATGTACTGTTTATCCATTTCCTATACTTATATTTAATATTTAGCCCGGTAATGATGTGTCAATCAAAACATATCTTGGATATGTTGGTGCTTGGTTGACAAATGTTCCTATGCCTCATAACCTTTGAGTGCATTTGGATGTGTAGTGCAGGAAAAAAACATGTACATATGGTACAGTATACGAACTAGTTTATAGCACAATAAACAGCTCCCAATAACCCATTCCATAGTCCCCAGTCTCATTCGAGAAAAAAATATCACACTAGAACTGAATAATAAAATAATTACTATTAAAAGTCTATGCAAATATTCATGATCAGCAGAAAAATATCATGTTTACCGTTCATGCCAGAGTGATTTTGCTTATACTTATACTCTGAGAGATGGTGCAAACCCTTCTAGCAGGAAGAGACTCCATGTAAAAGTGAAGATATTAATTTGCTAACTGTATCAAGTTAAAAAACAAAACTTTCCAACTTTTCACATGTATTCTATTTTGTGAGATTTTATTTAGTACACATTTAGGAAGTGAGTATGAATGTAACCACTGGATTTCATATCAAAAACAACAAAAAAAAGGTGCTAATGTTTTTGTGTGAGAGTCCCCATGTTAACAATGAAAGGATAATATTATTAACAGCAATATCTTGTGTAAGGTAGAAAAGTAAGTAAAAGCTTTATTAAATAAATGTGTAAACGTCTTTTGGGGACAAAAGAAAAAAAGAAAAATTAAAATTATATGCAAATAATAATAAATAATGTATATACAATTAAAATATGAAGCATGTATATTGTTCAATAAAACGTTGTGTATACAAGAGGTAGTCTCTAAGGAGTGCAAAGGTTACAGCAGCTATTGTTATTGGAACGTTAGGTCTTTTTTCGTAATCATCTTGTCAAAAGATTCAATATTCGAGGAGCCAAGAACAAGAAATGCAACCAAAATGCACAGAAGAAAGTTCTGTTATATGTCAATAGTTTTTGGTGGCCCTTCTGAAATCCTGTCCATGAAATCATGGCTCTATTTTTTTTTCAGCATACCATTTTACGCCTCGATCTGCTGATGTAATTCCAGTTCAGGCTAAGGCTACAAAATCGTTTGCAATTTCCCTGACATACATGTTGGATAATTTTCATTAGTAACAACATTCCCAGAAATGCCTGAGGAGCTCCGCTTTTAGGCTTGGCTAAATCTATATATTAAGGCTTTCGTCTGACGTCAACCTTGGCAAGAAGGGTTGACTTCTTTCCATTGAAAAAGTTCTTCCTTGATTCAATGAGATCGCAGTAAATAAACAAACAGCTCGAGCTGTTAAGCTTTTTGACATATTCTTCTTTCCTTGAAGTTCTCCCTATTCCAAGAAAATCGGCCAAACGCTGATCAACCGAAATTTCTTTGGGAGATTGTGATGAAATTTTAAGAGCCGAATTGGGTTTATTCGTTTCAAAAGCCAATTTTGCTGCGGTCTTATAATTGTCAAAACTGAGAGACAAGAAAACCTCGGCGTCGAAGCTGAAAACAAGCTGGAGGAGGTATTCGGGAAAAAATACCGCATCTGTCTCGACCATCAAATCCTGACCGACCATGGCGTTGTCTACCCCAGTACCCTTTTACAATGGCCTCACGTTCGATATAACCCTTACGCCCGCTTCTCAGGTGGTCAAAGGCCCTGAAAAAACCAAGCTGAAATATAAGCTGAAAAACCTTGTGCTCGAGTACGAAATGATTCGCAGCGAGACGCTGGCGGCCGAGGCAGAAAGAGTTTACTCCAGCGGCAAAGAGCTGGCATACGACCACATGTTACGTGCAGAAGTGGTGAAATTCAAAAAAGACACCGACACTTTGATCAACATCAAAGTCAACGCCCAAAGAAGGTCACTAAAAGCCATCCTCTTACTGTTCGTGGAGCTGTATGACAGGGGCACCAGAGATTCAGAAAAATACATCTTCCCGGATCTGACCAAAGTCGGTGTCACGATCAACGGCTCGCCCAACATGCTTTACAACAACAGCATTGAAGGCAAGGACATGTCGGAAGAGGCTTCTTTGTGAAAGAGAAAAATAAAACTGAGAACATGAACGTGACAAAGTTTTACACCGGTGATAAGTTTGGGCTTTTGATCGACATGCGCTCCATGGCAGACCAAACAATACAGGGCAGCGGCACGCGAATTGTGAACAGTAAGAGCGGGGTCCAGCTGGAAATCGAGCGGAAAGCTGCAGGTATGGGCAAAGTGAACTGCCATGTATTCGTTATCGCCGACTCCCATTTCAACCTTATGGGCAGACAATTAGAATCTGTGCAGTATTAATATGAACATGGACCCGAGCAAGATTCCCTTCAACGCGATCATTGTGGGGCTGACGAATTCAGGCAAATCAAGTTTTGTGGTAGACCAGCTCTACAGTTCTTTCCGCAGCAATTTCGACTACATCGTGCTCATATGCCCGACATTCGTGTGCAACAAGACCTACAGCCGAATTGGTGAAAATGATCCAAGAATGTCTGTGATAACATGTAAGCAGCTTGAGGTGGAAATGTTTTTGCAGATCGTGAGATTTTGTTTCGAGGGCATAAACACGCTCATAATCCTCGATGACTGCGTGTCTTCCAAAGATGTGAAAGGACGCACAGGTGAGCTGGTGCACCTTGCCTTTTCTGCTAGACATATAGGCATCAGTTCTTGGGTGCTGACCCAGAAGATGACAGGCATAACATCTTCCTTCCGGGAGAACGTGGCGGCGATCGTTCTCTTTTTCACCCCCTCAGCCAAGACCACGAAAGCGATTGTTGATGATTACGCTGGCGAACTCTCTCATGATGAATACAAAGGTCTTATTTCAAAGCTGAAAGAACGAAAGTTCTCTTATCTCGTGTTCTCACTTCGCCACCCGTTCGGTGTAAAGATATTTTGAACAAAAAATGAAAGTTTCATATACTTCTGCACAATGGATGTAGAAGATGTCTCGTTAACAGAAGTTATGAACCTACTAGAAGCCGAGCTGTCGAGTGGGTCAGAAGGTGGCGTGGTTCCAGACTTAACCATCCCCAGACCTGACATTCCTGCTCTTCCTGAGCAGCTGGCCGTGCTGATATCTACAGGCAAAGCAAAAGAGGCCATCGGCTTGCAGTAAACCCACAAGCAGGTGAAGCGTCTGAGCGACAAAGATGTCGAGAAATACACCAAACGCTACGAGACGTATGTGGGCTCAAAGACAACAGACAGTTTGATCAACAGCTTTATTTTTCTTGCAACCAAAGTCGTTGGAATGACTGTTAACATCAAAGACATCGGCGCTTATCAAAAAGAACTCAGAAACGACTACATTATAAACAAAGAGCTCTCCAATCGTGCCGGCAACCTTGTTTTGAAGTGCGGCCGGTTTCTTGCTGCGGCCAACGCGGCGCTGATCACCACAAAACATATTGATTTTAACTTGCATTTGGAGAGAAAGGGTGAAACGGAATTGGAAGAAATTCCGCAGCATTCCTCAACAACTGCTGAGGAATTGCAGATAAATCCTGAGTAATTTCTAAGCATTATTATTTTTGCTCAACATACACATTTGTTTCAGAATGCCCACCGAACAATCCGAGGGAGAGACCCAGACAGCACCTGCTGTCACAGCATATTCACAGGTCGATATCACACAGCAGTCGACAACTCCAACTGCAACCATGCAGCTCAAAAGCATGTGGCTGCTGGCAAGTTGGTTGCTGAAAGAACGTGGCTGGCCTTCGAACAGCAGAAAAAAGCCTTATCTCAGGCTTCTATCATACTAGCAGACAACAAGGCGAAAGCTACCACCGCGGCCTCTGAGCCAGCCCCGACAACAGAAGGCGGTGAAAAAAAATAGCAGCCTCAGCACCACCCAATGGCTTATGGTTGGCAGTATAATAGTTGGAATGGCGGGGATTTATTACAAACATGAAGAGCTCAAAGCGGCACATGGAAAGATCAAGGATGTATTAGTTGAAAAAACGCTTGAGCCTGCGCGTGTTGAGCCAGCATCTGCTCCCGCGACACGGCCGAAACGATTAAGAAAAATGAATTGAACTTTTGCGAACAAAATATATTCCAACATGCCTGTTGACTTCACCCAAGCTCTTCTCTCTTTTACCGTCCTGTATGGTATGGGTAAGCTGTTGTTCTTCATTAACAAAGAGTTAATCGAGACGACCGCAGATGTTGTTTTTTCACCATTTTATCGTGCTGGTGCGTGTGATGAAAGAAGAAGAAGAGATAAGGAAGAAGACGATCGCAAAAGGGTGGCAGAAGAAGAAGAGCTCGCGTGCTCAGATTTCCAGCCACCAAGGGTGAAGGTCATTGAAACAACTCATGACGCGGGAAAAAAAGCAGATTAATTTTCATTTTGAACTATTTTTTCATAATTGCATACGCTACTATGTCGGACAACAAGCTCGTTAAGACCGTCATGGACGCCGCTACTCTCACTGGCTTAGCCGCCGGCATTGGCTGGATCGCAAAAAAGGTTGTAAAAGAGAATTTCACTTCTGATCCCAGCAGCAATGTTATGAATTACGTGAAATTCACCGCTGTTATGGCTGGCAGCATTGCACTCAAACAGTTCCTCGAAGACAAAAACTACCTTCCCATTAATTATTAATTAAAAAAACCTCTGATATATATTACACCTTGGAAAGTATGCCGGCTGTGTCAAGAATCTCGAGAGAAGAAGAAGACTGGTTTGAAGCAGTCCAGAAGCATCTTGCAGCCAGGGACATGCCAGCTTTTGTTGACATGGCTGTGTCAAGCATTGCGAGGGTAGAAGGAATAAGCTACTATGAAGCAGTCGAGGAGTATCTTGGTTATTTCGAGTCAGCCTTTTTCTACCGCGAAAACTGACTACGATTATTGCTTCGAGGAGTATAAAGAAGCTAAAAAAGAAAACAAAAATGCCCCCAAAATCTTCACGACTGGATTTTGGAAAACATTTGCGACAATACTATCAGTTGTGCAGCGGTTGAAGCCTTCGAGTACTTCAAGTTCCTCGAGGGTATTTGAAATAAATGATTTGAAGAAAATGGTATATTATACATATATTCTGTCATGGCAAGTATCGCGATCATGGTTGGTGGGGCTATGTTGAAAACCGCGGCTTTTATCGGAGGCAATTATCTCGCAAGGGCGCTTGGCGGGGGTGACAAACCTGCCCTTGAAGAAAAAAAGCGCTACGACAAGGCTCTCAAGTCGTATCAAGCAGCTTACACCAAATACACCCGCGACCGCACAAAACTTCTCAACTGGATTGAGACCAATGCACAAATAAAGGCGGAGGCCAAGGAGAACTTCACAAACATGGACTATGCCTTCAAACTCTACAACCAGGCACATCCTGACGAACAAATAGAACCCCCCAAAGGGCCCAAGTTCTCAGATTTCTATCAGCCAAGCGAGCAGCAGAAAAATGGTGAATTTATGTTTGTGGGAGCCGGGGCTCTTGCTCTGGGCTACGCAGCCTTTGGGTTCGTTTAAACTTTTTTAATCCTTCTTATAGCGATGGACGCCAAACTGGCAAAGATATACTACGGCCCCGGGGGCTACTGGAAAGGCATCGCCACAATAAAAAAATTAGCTGAACCTGCCAAAGTACCTGAAGAAATCGCAAAAAAGTGGTTGGTCAAGCTCCCTGGCAGAAATTCCTACCCGCGGCAAAGAGAATTCCTCGGCCGAGATTCGACGTGTCCACACCCAAGAAGGTCCATGAGGTGGACCTTCTTTTTCTGCCGCATGACAAACTACCTCACGGGCGTAAAGTTTTCAAATGCGCACTCACCGTTGTCGACGTGGCCAGCCGCTACAAAGAAGTAGAACCCTTGACTTCGAAACGTTCTGATGAAGTTACGAAAGCTTTTCAAACCATTTACAAGCGCAGCCATTTGATGTGGCCACAGATGCTACAAGTTGATCCTGGGCGCGAATTCATGGGTGATGTCACAAAAGAGATGGAAAAGCACAAAACATATATCCGGCGCAGGCGTGCTGAAATTCACCGCGACCAGGCCATTGTCAAACGTTTCAATCGCACCCTGGCTGAGCGCTTGTTTGGGCACCAGGACGCCGTAGAACTGCGCCTCCTTGAGGGCCAATGGTCCACTTCCTGGGTGAAAAGACTTCCTGAAGTGGTTTCAGCTTTAAACAACAAAGTGACAAGCCTTATCGGCAAGAAACCAGCCGTTGTCATCAAAGAAAAAGCTGTTTATGCAAGACCATCGACATCTTATTCAAGGCCTGTTGGAGAAAGCGAAAAAATACTCCCCTCCCTTGTCCAAGTTCGTTATCTCTACCAGCCTGGCGAGCTTGAAGGTGGTACAAAAAGAGCCACAGACCCAATCTGGTCTTTGAAAGTTTACAGTATTGAAAGATCTTTTACCAAACCGTATCAACCCGTTCTCTACTACTTGCGAGACGGCCCCAAGCGCGGCTTCGTGCGTGAAGAGCTGCTGGTTGTCCCTCCAAATACCACTCTTCCTCCAGCTGACGTGAACTAAAGGTGAAATTCGATTGGTGCAGTGTGGATCCCATCCTCCAGCACCCAACATTTGTCGTAATAAGCGCTCAGCCCTAGCTTCCGCTGCTCGTAAGTCACCATCCGACTGTCCCGCATCCGGACACCTCTGTTGTTTGCCATATCGTTGCTGCCTTCCAACGCTGCCTAAAATCGTTCTCACGTGATCTCGTTCTGCTTCTTTGACATCCCCTTCGTGCTAAACTTCTTTTTTTCGCCCTTTCCGTTGTCGATGTAATAACACTTTGAGCAGAGCGCAATCATCCGGCTGCCCTCACACTCAAGCCTGAAGAGACCTGGGGTCCGACCGCTCCACTTGTCCCAAGACAGCCACTGGTTTTTTTCAACCTCGAATTCTTGCTTCAGCTCTGGCCGAAGTATGTCTTCGAGCTGCTTGCCGGAGGTGGCGATGTAGAAGCTGTCAGTGTCCATCTGGATCAGCTCAAAATCCCTTCTGTCAATGTACTTGTCGAAAAAGTCGTAATAGAATTCTAGCATCCGCAGCTTCACCAGCTGGTAGACTGCTATTCCAACCTGAAACAGCCGCCTGATTGTTATCTGGGGCTTCCAGCTTTCTAACTCGTACGCCTCCAGATGTCTTCAAGATTTTCGAAATACGTGCTTCGTAAGGTTCTGTCAACAACCTTATCATCTTTGGTGTAGCTGATGTTTGTTTGCCGCTCCAAGGCTTCGATAAGCTTCCCATATCCACTGTTTCCCGGCAGTTTGAATACTTTGGCGGGTAGCGCCTTGCTTTTATCCACATCTCCTGTCCGGCGCGCCTCCGTCATTTGCTCCACGAACCAGGTGAAGATCTTCTCCGGTCGGTAGTATATTGTTTTGCAAACCTTTGTTACAACTACAACAGCCCCGTGGTTCATGTACCACTGTAGCAGCGGGGCGTACACCAACATCCTTTCTGCAGACAGCGCCCCCACAAGTTTTTTTCCATCTCCACGGTTTCTACCTGCTTGAGCTAAGTAATCGGTCATATGTTTCGGCACAGCTTCGACCGGCACAGTTTTGTTGTAAAAGAAAGGACACATCTCCTCAAACTTTGGATGCAAGCGCTCTGGAATCTCAATATCAACTTCAGCGAATCCAAACCAGTTTCCTTCTTTGAGCCTGTGCATTAGAATGGGAGCCACCTCCGCTTGGTACTCGGCGCTGTAGTGCACGACCCTTTCCTTAGCACAAGGCATTTCTCTGAGCATGGTGTAAAGATAGAGGGCGTTGGCATCGTAACCAAGGATTTTTTTTGCAGATATTTGATGCGGCCTTATCCCTGTGACACCAACTTCGTAGTACCTTGTGAAAGCGAGGCTCGGGCCCCCGACAACAGTTTCTTTCAACATCTCATACGCTTCTTTGCCCGGGGCGTAAAGCTCTGCGCCACGCTCAACCGCTCCCTGGAGCAAGTAATGCAAACTCACGCCCGGGAGGCTGACAGCATCTTTCAGCATGTTGATTCCCTTCTTGGTGTAGTAGTTTCTAATGTTTTCCAGAGCCTCAAGACCTGGAGCCACATCGAGATCATTGTAATAACGCAGCCAGTCTGCGAAGGTGCGCATCCCGTTTTCTTTGAACTCTCTCTGGCACCTTGCATACTCATCCAGAGTTAGAAGATATCCCCCCTTTTTTGCTTCGAATACCATTCTAGATAGTTTGGAAGCCCTGGGTAATCTAGCTTTTCGGGTGTCTCAAACCATTCATATGGTAACCAGGATTTCACCGCCTTACATTCGTAGGCTTTCACCCATTTCTGGTAGCAGTGAACACACTCATATATTTTCGTCAGCTTTGCGATGTCTTTTATAACGAAGGCGTGCCCTTCATAAACTCCGATTGTCAGAATGTTCGCCAGTTTGGCCGACGGGCTTCTTCTGTGATGCCATACCACTTCTCCATCTTCTTTGCGCTCAGGCTCATAAACCCTCATTGCCAACCAAAATGAGAAAACTACCCCCTTGTTTATATAACCTTCAACCTTATCCAATTCGTCTAGAGAAGTTGTTGGAAAGTCTTGCGGTACGGTTTTGAGTTTGTAGAAACTCTTGGCGAGACTGCGGGCTTCTTTTGTGCTTCGATCTGGACGTGCTCCTCTGTGCACAGCAATACAACGCCAAAGACACAAATTATCTCGATAGGTATCCAGCGCAACCATTAACCCATCACGACCGTGTGCAAGGTTGCGCAGCCAGTCCGGTAACCGTCCTGTTCCCACCAACGGCTCCCGATCAAGCACAACCTTCACTTCAACATTGAAAAAACTTTCAAACACCCACTTTGTGTTCGGTCTTTCAGTTTATCAGGATCAAGGCGTTTTGTTTCTTGCTCTCTCAACCACTCTTCCGCATCAGATAGTTTTTTTAGCCAAGGTGAGCCAATGTTTTTGTGGTACAGAATGACAGTTCCATCTTCGCTGTTTCGCAACTGGCACGAGAAAATGTGCCTCATGAAAAACGACGTGCTGACGTTTTTTCGAATCTTTTCCGTGAAGTTTGGTCTTAGGTCTTTATCGAGACCTCTGACGAGACTCCATCGTATGAAACGCCGCCCTTTCGTCTCTTCCCCCTCACGTGTCACGTCGCCGTACAGGTGTTGAAGCTCGTTTTGGCTGCCGGGCATATTTCGGGTGTACCATCGAGGGGAGGGCTCGAACTCCCTCAGAAGTTCTCTCATGTTTCTAGTTTTTCTTTGCCTTAGTGGGTAAGGTTTTGGTTCTAAAGGTTTATACTTCTCCATTTCTCGGGGGATGGGTTCTTCTTCCAGCACGTTCTTAACAATCTTTCGAACAGCTGGCACGTTTTCTGCAAGTAATTGATCTAAATACTCCAACATTTCTGGATCGATTTTTTTTGCAAGCTCTTCTTCCAGACTTTCTTCGAAGTTTTGGTTTGTACAAAAAGACATTGGCTCCTTTTAATATAACACAAGGTTCTTTTTCTCTAATTGGTTGACAACAGCTCGAGAAAGACAAGTTGAAAAGTTTCCTTCGCTTTTCTGTGTTTGCGGATAAGCCGGTGTTTTAGGGAACTCCCCCCACATGAAATACATAGACGGTAATCACACAAAACCCCGACTCCACAGACGCGACACGGGGCTGGCATTTTCATTCCCCTTTTTAGCTGGTAGTTGTGCTGCCCGCAGAATGTACCCACACACCATCCCACAGTTTTCTTTCCGGCTACGCATCAACCACTCGCAGTTGTTTGTTGCTCGAATCAGCGGTGTTGTGAATCCCATCTCTACTAGTAGTAAGGGTATGAAACCAATACTGTTTCAAAGAGTAAGCCTTATTTCCAGTTTTACGGTCCCCAGCTTAACATCGAAGCGAGAAAGCGAGATTCGATGTTAAGCTGGGGACCCTAAAACTGGGAAATAAGGCTTACTCTGCAAAACGGTATTGGTTTCATACCCTTACTACTACTGCAAGAAAATTTGTCTTGAACGATCAGTGGCTAAAAGCCTACTGACGCTGAATCGCCATACTAAAGTCTAAAGAAGAACATGCCGCCGCCATGACTCTTTTAGATCTGAGCTCAGAGCCAGTGGCGAATTCAGGAAAGCCTGACGAGGAAAGCATTCGGTAATTCGAACCAGAAGAGTGAACTGATGAGTTTCTGAACCGATCGAGTCTCAAATCAACAGAAAAAGACTGACGAAAAAGTACTGAAAGATTATAGCACGCCAGTTAGTGAAACATTGGTAAAAACTGAGCATATTTTCCTTGCTGTTTTAATTTCACTTTTTATTTTCATAACTAGTTACACTTGCTTCATGTCTGAAGAATGATACTGATACTCTATCCTCGAGTATAAACCAGAGATCGTAGTGCTCCTTTCCTTCATTCGTCTTGATTTTCATGAAAGGCCGCACTTTGGCTACATAAACATAAACATAAACACCCTCTTAATTCAACTGAGCAGTTAGTAAAGATTCCACGTAACCATCATCGAATAAGCGATAATCTTCAAATGAGTTGTAAGCAGAGAGTTCCTGCTTGTCGTAATTGGTAGAGTGTTAAATCAAATAGTTAAAAAATGTCGTACAACCCAAACGGCCGCGACGAGTTGAAGTTTTTCATGGTCTTCAGGGAAAATGGATTGGAAATTAGCATGTCATGAATTATTAATTCATCAGCATCAGCGGTTTGATCTTTTCGAAGTTTGGATCTACTGGCGAAACCATTCTTTCGACTATGGGAGCGATTTCCACGAGCGAAGTTTCAAAAATCCGCTTACTGAAACTCCCCGTTCTTGCAGATATATTAAAGTTGTACCACATTCATGGCGTTGAGGCAACCTCGTTCCTAGGGTCCTCTCTCTTCCTATCTCGAGAAAGTACCCTGGTTGCGGCTCGTCGCGTGTCTGCTAGAGATTCCAGAGATGTGATTGAAGGGAGGGGCTGGAAAGTTAAAGTTTGTCTCAGCACGCTTGCCTACTGTGCCCAGTAGGGAGTGCAATTTGTAACCCTCCTGTTGTGGATCGGCAAAAATCACAGCGAACGCATTGACACATTCGATATAGGAGTTCAATGCGTTGCATTTAGCTGAATTTTTCCCCGTCGATACTTGAATAGTCTTTAGAATTTGTGACAGTAAAACAATTTTGCAAATAACTTAGAAATGACGACCACCACTGGATGGACCGCGCGGTGAATTTTAATTTATAAATCGTTCGGCAAAATCACAACGAAGGTATTTACTCGTTCCGTAAGAGTTTTATACGTCGTATATTCACCTACAAAAGTAGTTTTGACTTTGATCGAATTACTCATCGACAGTTTGACAGTCAGCCCATTCTTTGCGGCGAAAAAAATGTACGAAGAACTTGATATCAACAACGTCTGCGTGCTGATTTGTATTTTTCGATCGGCACAACTTTAAAGACGGATTGATGCATTCGTTTAGAGTTTGATACGTCCAGTGTTTGGCCAAGAGACTAACTATGAATTTGATTGAATTCATCCATTTGACGGTCATTCGATTCTCTTGCAGTGAAAAATTTATTGAAGAACTGGACAACAAAGACATCGGCCGCGCGTTTGCAAAATCCAACGGCTTTCGTTTCAAAACTGTTTAGCGGTACGGAAGTCCAATTTTCGGTCGAGATACTAGCTTCTCATTAAATTGAACGAATCCCATCGAAAATTTTACGATTTTTTAATTCTTGGGCCGTGAAAAACTGATTAAACCAATCCGAAACAGGCTGTTGACGGTTATTTAAAAGTGTAGTGAAAATAAGCAAACTTCCCTCTCAATCAACATCTCATACTCATAGAAGTTCTGATAGAAACGAAGAACCGGTCAGGCAGGATCTCTGACAAATAACTTGCTTAACTTTCAAAATAGCGTCTGTAAGGCAAAGCAGCTTTCTCCTCCATAGACAGTTTTGACTCAATTAAGTCAAAAACCCACCACCGGTGCGGATTTCATTTGTATACATAAACCCGTGCCCCAGCCGCAACCAGGGTACGGTTACAACTTGGTGTTACGGATTACGAATATATGCAAATTAGTATGTGCAAATTAATATATGTATTCGTCATAGGCTTCATGGTTTCATAAGTTTCGTGGTTTCATAGGTTTCGTGGTTTCATAGTTTTCCTGGTTTCATAAGTTTCCTTGTTTCATAGGTTTCATGGTTTCATGGTTTCATAGGTTTCGTGGTTTCATGGTTTCACTGGTTTCGTGGTTTTATAGGTTTCGTGGTTTCATAGCTAGGTTTCGTTGTTTAATACGTTTCATGGTTTCATAGGTTTCACTGGTTTCGTGGTTTCATAGGTTTCATGGTTTCATAGGTCTCGTGGTTTCAAAGGTGTCACGGTCTCATAGGTTTCGTGGTTTCGTAGTTTTCATGGTTTCATAGGTTTCATGGTTTCATACGTTTCATAGGTTTCGTGGCTTCACTGGTTTCGTGGTTTCATAGGTTTCATAGATTTCGTGGTTTCATAGGTTTCGTGGTTTCATAGGTTTCATGGTTTCATAGGTTTCGTGGTTTCATGGTTTCATGGTTTCACTGGTTTCGTGGTTTCATAGGTTTCACTGGTTTGGTGGTTTCATAGGTTTCATGGTTTCATGGTTTCATAATAGGTTTCGTGGTTTCATAGGTTTCATGGTTTCATAGGTTTTGTGGTTTCATAGGTTTCATGGTTTCATAGGTTTCGTGGTTTCATAGCTTTCCTTGTTCAATAGGTTTCGTGGATTTCAGCGTGGATTTCCCTAGCTCTTTTTGCCACACACGTGTGAGGAATTCGGTTGAGTCGCGACAGAAACGAATAAAATTTCAGTTTTTTTCGGAGTTAAAAATCCAAAAATTGTCCGTTGATGATTTCCGTAAAACATTACAACTTGGACTTTCGAATTTCTAAGTTTTAAATACGTTTGAGGGTAATTCGGTGATGTTTTCGAACATATTAAAAGCTTTTTTTCTGGAAATATTTCAATACAGTATAATTAACCAGCAAAGTTACGATGACGCTTTATGTAATCAATTCATATAACGAGTTTGATTTTGTTGGTTAAGTTATGAAAACTCCTTGTCTCGTTTATATTCGCAGTGTAAAATTTGATTATGTTGAAGAAACACATATGTAGTAGTAGCCTTTTGACGTTGGTAAAAGTTGTTGCAGCATCTCAGCACAATATGACACTATGACACCATGAAGCCTATGAAACCGTGAAACCTATGAAACTATGAAACCTATGACACCGTGAAATCTATGAAACCGTGAAACCTATGAAACTATGAAACCTCTGAAACCATGAAACCTCTGAAACCATGAAACCTATGAAACCATGAAACCTATGAAACCATGAAACCT
>OMLO01001968.1_pt1 | contig 16264 bp, 6 predicted proteins | sample 1674811 | NCBI WGS metagenome assembly OMLO01 (sample SAMN06265003, study PRJEB25207) | coral metagenome | isolation source: Coral host | place: Mexico:La Bocana,Puerto Morelos, Mexico | collected 2008-11-13 | reverse complement strand
GTATTGCCCAGTTCTATCCAGTTGGAGCGGCTGTAAAAATCTTGCAGCGTGTGCAAGGCATTTCCAGCCAAGTTCCTAGCATGCTGTAATTTATCGCCTTTTAGAAGCAATGTTATGAGCTCTTGGCGCAGTTTTATGAGCCTCTTAGATCCCTGTAAGAACTGCTCGCCGTCAAAATGGACATCAGCCGTACTGTTCAGTGGAGAGGAGTCCATCTCCACATTGGCGCTCTGAATGTCGCTGATCGCGTTGATGTATTTGATCTTCGGAGAGATGGTGTCTATGGTAGTTTTGGCCGCCTTTGGATTCTCTGACAAGTCGCGTAAGACGTCATAAAGGAAGCCAGTCAATGTCTCATTTCTTAGATACTGCGGATTCTCCTTGAAGAAGCGTATTGATGTCTTCAGCAATCCGTATCTTGTGATCAATACATGATCCTTCGTTTGAGATTTTCCCGATGCCAAATTAGTTCTGGGAAGAAACGCTTTGGCCGTAATGGAGAGGTAAGCCAGCAAAAGAAATAATGTTAAGGGAAGTGAAGACTTCATTTCTCCTGAACTGCAAGTGTGCTAACTAGTAGTTCAGTTTCTTGATAGCTACGCTTTGTGTGATAAACTTATCCTGATCCGTTTAAACGACTTCTAACCAATCAGGCTTTCACGAATTTTGACCCATTAAGCGCACTGAAGCGTCAACAATGTCGTGCGTTGTCTACGTCTGGATAATTTGACTTCTGAGCAATAGAATTGAAAGTGCACGCATGACTAAGTACGTTCGTAGGTTACTTTATTTAGGCACATATCACAAAATGAGCTCGTTTCGAAAACGTTCGATCAAAAAATAGCCTGCGGGAGTAATTTTTAGTAATTAAGCATGCGTTACATAAACATGTTTCGCCGCCTTATGTGCCTACTGAAAATGAGTATATGAATAGCTGCGATGATCAAGTACGTCTTCTTATGTGACTACTGGCGCGCACAGACTCGATGATGATGAAACATCTCAATGCCTATGACTGTGAATTCCATTTTCGATCAGAATTTTACTTCTCTTTTGAATTTCTTCAATTCAAAGCCATAAAGGTCTGTGGGTGCTGTAATCAAACGATGAGCGACAGGCAGCTCTTGGGACCTGTTAAGGTCAACACACAAGCGAGACAATTCCCAGGGACTAGTCTCTGCGACAGTTTCCTTAGAGGGTTCACACCTGAGGGAACTGTCGGACAGACTAGTCCCTTGCCATGTTTACACTGGGACACTACTGGTATAGAAGCATAGCAAAAACTTGAGGCAAAAGATATTACTCTTTTACTTTGCGGCTATCCTGAAGTAAAACGAATGAAATTGCTAATGTATCATTGAAAGTATATCAGAGCAACAAAGGAAGAGAACAGAGTTGTTCAGCTACTTATCCATTGCTAGCCTGTTTTTCCGGATTTCCGGATAATAGTGTTTTTTCTTCGTTAAACTCTATCAGAATTCTTGTGGTAGTAATACTTAAACTGTTTGTAACAAGAATAGATCGGCCTTCTCTTATTGCGCATTTAGAATTGTCAATCCGCTTACAATTGCATATGATTAAAAGGAATAAAAACCTAACTAAAACATGCAATTATTAACATCTATGACTAGGTTGAAAACTGTTACAAAAAAGAAATGTTTCAAAGCTGATCTGCTCACACGAATGGTCCTTACTTGTACCTTCAAGAGACTGTTTCGATTTATCAAAATTTAGTTCGGCAGTGAGCCAACGGCGGACACAGTCAACAAAGGCCGAGACAGCCTGGGAACAAGGTTGGCAAAATCAGTCTCCCACAATCCTCCTCTTCAGTTCCCAGTTCTCCATGAAACTCACTATGGCGGACGAATGTCGGCCTCTGAGACTTGAGGATTTGTGCGTACTTTTCATGGGTACAAATGGGAGCCTCTGGAACCCAGAACAGCTTTTGGGTATGTTTGCTTACGAAACATATGCTTTTTATGATTTAAGATACTATACGGGCCATTCACACGTACTCTCGGCTTCATTCAAGACGGTCAATTCTGTTTATAGGTGCGATTGAAGATGGACTGCGCGCGTGCTTTTGACGTTTCGGTCAAGTAAGCCCGTGTTGTTTACTGAAGTATTTAAAAGAAGAGAATCAGTTTTCCCTGATTTTAAACTGAGCAATAAAAGATTTACATTTCATGGAGATTTTTAGTGTAACAAAAAGCTGCTAAAATAGCCTCAATGTTGGAAAACTCGGAGCGGTCTGTACGCGGGGTCCGTATGGGAAAATCCGGACCGCTCGAGCGGACGGAATTAGCCAATCAGATTCAAGGATTTAGGATTCTGGACCGCTGAGATGCTTCAGAAAAAAAATAAATATATGTTATTTGCCGGCCGGGAGGTCCGTATTGGGAAAAACTGTGCTCGAGGTCTTGAGTGCTCAATACAAGGGGAAAGTTTTTTCCCAATATGGACCGACCTAGGCTGGCAAATAACGTGTTTATTTTTTTCTCTCTGGAAAATTACTTTATAAGAAATATTCTTGTTGATTTTTTACTGCAGCAGTTTTACACCATGCGCGTGCGTTTGACGTAAACCTGTGTTGTTTAGATTTTGAGATTTTTAGTGTAACAAAAAGCTGCTAAAATAGCGGAAAACTCAGAGCGGTCCATACGCGGGGTCCATATGGGAAAATCCAGACCGCTCGAGCGCGCAGAATTAGCCAATCAGATTCAAGGATTTAGGATTCCGGACCGCTGAGATGCTTCAGAAAAAAATAAAATGATTTACTTGTTTCAGAAATGAAATAAAAATTGGGAGTCACCATCTTCGTTTGAGATAAGGCCTGTGGAAAACTAGTGTGATTTTGATAAATTGGTGCATGTAATTCAGAATGGTCTCCAGGGTTTAAGTCAACAGAGGCAAACTATCCTAACAATATTTTGTATAAGTGATTCTATGGCGATAATAATTTCAATTATTATTCAACAAATTGTAACACTGTCCAAATATGGTAGTGATTTTCTCAATATCTGTCATCCGTAGGTAACAGATATCCTGCGATATATGTAATTTTGTACGTCGCAACAAGCTAAACTGTAAATAAAAGAGTTTTTTTCCTAGCTGGATAAAATTGTTAGTTTTGTTATCAATTTGTTGAATAATAAAACAATTATCCTGCTCAATCTTGCGGAATATCGCCTAATTTTAGCCGACGAGGCCATATCAGGCGATATTCCGCGCAATTTCGCAGGATAATTGTTAAATATTGCCATCATTTTCACAAACCTTAACCCTTAAAGAGGCATTTGAAACAGCCGCACAGCTAAACCAAGAGGTCAAATGGACGGAATCGATGGAGCGGTTTGCAAAAAAATTAAAACTTCCACTTAATAGATTTTGTTCATTTCAGTTTTCGCAAAACGCAGAAAATTGGTAGAGAAAACGATCCATCAAAAGAAGAATAGGGGTAACCGAACATCCAAGATCGTTAAATCCACGCAAAGTTATAACTATGGCCATTTGCCCTATTGTTGTTCACTTTCCTACTTAGCGCGTGTGCTCAATGCGTGACATGGCATGTGAATTTCGTGCGCAGTAAGGATGCGAATGTCCTTGAGCTCAGGAAAGCTTGGCATTGGGGTCAGCAGATAACATGTTGTCTTCACTCAGACAAGTGCATGTACAGTACATGTACAGCACTTTGGCTGTCCATGTACGTTCTACTTTTGTTGCATATTAAACTTTTCTGTAACTTGTAGGGATCCCAAGACACCTGCTTATTCCGATTTTGAAGAAGTTCCATCCTTTTGATGTTGAAAGGCTTGAAATCTCTGGTGTTTTCCAAACCATGGGTTTGTAGGACAGTCTTATTTCTGATAATATTGGTAACCATTGATTTTACAATTGCCTGTTGGCCTTGTTAAAGACAATTTTTAGTTTCAGCACCCTAATGTTTATAAACATCAAAATTCTCACTTGATGGAATGAAATCAATGACATTATGTGTTATGAACCACATACCTTTTAAATTTGTTTTCCAACAGCTTCATGGATTTGTACAGCTTCAAATTTGTTTCAACATGCGATAAAAGAAAAAAACAAAGCATAAAGCTTTGACCGCTTTGTGTCCATAATGGTGGTTGTTTTGAAACTTTGAATTTGCTTCATGTTAATAACTGCAAAATGTTTGCATTTTCTGATGCCTTGCATGAAACAAAGCAAAAACTGCAACCAAACTTTTGAGAGTGTGCAGTGCAGACTGGAAATCATCTTCACCTGTTTGGCAGACAGTGAAACAACATGACAATCTGATATGGAAGCTAACGTTTGAGACACGCTTGGTATATGCATCCAGCTAAGTTATCTGAGAATTTCTCTTCAAAAAATCCAACTCATGATAGCACTGCAAAGGGCTGTATAGAATAAGCCATTACACAATCTCTGACTAGCTAGTACACAGATTAAGCATTCCACAGTAACTCTTGGAAACATTGTAAAAGCTCCAAGAAGATTCCAACCCATAAAATTACTTAATAAAGTTTCTTCAAGTTGAGTTTTTATTTGGATTTGTTTCATTGCAATTGGCAGGAATTAATACAGATCCTCTTTGGAAGGGATTTTACTTTGATTCCTGGCCTAGAAAGAATAAATGGCCTGAGGTGTATTTTACAATGAAGGGAATTTCAAAGGGAAGACAGGGTTGGCGAGTCTGTTACCTGCAGAGATATCTACAAGATTCACTTAACAGCCACCAAATTGCCCTCAGTAAAGAAACAAGCTGCTCCTCGTATGAAGGTATACTGAAAGAATTTTATTGTTGTATTGCCTCGTACATGTGCAGAACAGTCTGTTTTGTCAAACTGTTTACAGGCTAGTTGATTATTCATTTTTAAAAGTGGATATGGAAGAATTACTAGTTGGGGTAGCAAGTTGCAGATTTGCTTTTCAAGCTACATTAAGTTGCAAGTCACCAACCTTCAATCATTATGGTCATAATTTGTTGTCTTCAAAGACCATGGTGTCAGAAACCAATAGTGCTTCAATCATGCATACTCCATGACTTTTGCTATACCTGTTGAAGAAGTGTATCTTGCTTAAAAAATCCTCTTGAGTCTTGGATGGAGTGGTAACTACATGTAAGATGAAAAGAGGTCCACTGTAAATGTCCATCGCTGTGCTGCACTCATGTTTCCAGCTATCTTTTCAGGCATGTGCAACCCGAGGAGACAACTGAAAAGTTAGAAGCTATAAGACCTTTTACTTCATGTCATTTTGCAGCTGGACTAGCTTGTGACCCGCAACTCCGCAACATGCAAAATACCCTGTCCCTTTAACATTTGCAGCTCTTCACTTGTTGGTCTGATTAACTTACTTCAATCTTGACTTGTTGGCATGACAATTTTTCAAAGTCTTGATTTGGAAGAAATTGTTATATATTACCGTAATTGTCTTAGTGACACAGACTTTACTATAATAATTTGTTGTTTAGGTATGTTCTTTACATTCTGGAACAAATGAGTGTATCTTGTTTACTGAATGACATTTTTATCCTAGATTAAACTTGCCTAAATTGTATTTCAATTCTTTTCCCACAGCAAGTGAGAACCTTCAAAACCTTGTGTCCATTTGTGGAAAATATGCCAGCTACTTACGTCTTTATAACTCGGCATGTATTTTGATGGCTGAGAATTGGGACATTTTTCAACAGCTTGCAGAGTATATCGAGTTTCTTGAGGTATTCATTCTCAGAGACAATGGTGTCCATCCACTCTGTTGTCTTCTTCAATTGTTAGGATCTAAACAATTGAAATCTGTTGGATTTTGTTTCTGCAAAGTTTCAAGTGTCCAAATGTGGGAAAAAATCATTGATTCCTTGTCAAAAGGAAGCTATCAGAAGAATGTGACTGAGCAAGAAAAAAAGCACACGATTGCCATCACTCAGACAAGTGGATGTGAATGCAAAGAACTGACTACAAGAGGAATTGTTAAAGCAAATGAGTTTGTTAAGCAAGCATTCAGTCAGTTGAATCATAAACAAGAGGAAAAGAGTTACTCAAACGAGGATCCAGTAGCTGAATCTAACATGACATTTGGTAACTGCAAGTCAAATGAAAATGTCGGCTGTGATTCTCCTCATGAGAGTGATGATGTTGACATTTATGAATTTACAGACAGTGGGGGTGCTCTGTCTGGCACACAAGAAAGTACGAACTCATTAAGCAACAATTGTAAATGTAATACAGAAGTGAGACAATCTGATGGGAGTGGTATGCAAGGTGTTCATATAGATCTTTATAATGATGTTTTTGGCCACTGTACTAACTGTGGAAATTCAACTGAAGCTCTCATAGAAAACAGGAAACAACTTGTAGATGAATCTTCGGAAAAATGCAGAATCTCACCTGGAATTGTCAAGTTGGAATCTCCTTTAAACAGTCTTTCGAATCCTAGCATGTGTTGCTTGGTTCACTTTGAATTGACAGCATTTTGGCTTCACCCTGATCTTCTTGCATTCCTTGAACACACATTACAAGGATGGTTGACATTAGAGGCCCTTATCCTTGAGGACAATGCACTTGGCTTTTTGTCGACACCTGGTTGGGAGTTTATAAATACCGTCTCCTTTCTCTGCACTAAGGGAAGGCTACAGTTCCTTCAAATCACTAATAATCCAGTGAATGATGAATTCGCAAGACTCCTGTTTGAAAAACTAGTAGCTTCCTTTTGCTGCAAGTGCAATAGAAGCAACAGTGCCAGATCTTTAACAAAACTTAAGTTTTCTTCCCACCAAGTTTCACCAGCTGCCTCGGTATATTTGGGGAGAGCAATCAGAGATGTTTGTGCGAGTAGATTAAGTACCCAGCCTGCTGCAAGGATGTTGGTATCCATGTCTTCAAAAACTGATTCCACAGCAGAAAATGAAGGTAGCACATGTATGCGACCACACTCCAAGAAGCAGGAATGTTTGTCTATAGACGGTTGGGTGACTTGTGATCAAGCATGTGCATGTGATAATGTCCAAGAACCTCGAGTAAGGAGCAGCGGAAAGGCTTCACCGGAGTTGAACATCACTGATAATAAAGATGTGTGTGGTGAATCAACTGAAGATTCTCCCCAGCCCAAGGCACTTTTGCCAACTACTGTTTGCAGTTCTAATACATTTGCTGGTATCCAAGTGCTGAAGTTGAGGTGTGTTGTCGGAGAACGAGGTGCTAGGTTAATTGCAGAGGGGCTGCGAGGAAACAGCACCCTTTATTCCTTGAGTTTGGCAAACTGTGATATCAACTCTGCTGGTCTGGCAGATATTTTTCAGGCATTATCAGGTGGTATGTTAGCTTTTTGTTATACACCTGTATAATAGTTTTATTACTTATTGTAAAATTCAGTTTAATATCTGTAGAATGATATTTTATAACTGATTTGCAGTATTGACTATTTATTTCTTTTAATTGTTATTCTTTGACCAACAGTCAATTAGTTTTATGGACTAGAGCCACCTCATTGGCGTGAAACTGTGGTCTTTCTAGTAAACTTTCTTGTGGTTTTTATAGATAACAGGTACATGAAACAGCTGTGTGTGAAAGGTAACCACTATGATCCAAGTAGCAATGATAGTCTTGCCGAGATGCTGGAATGTAATAACACAATAACCAACCTGAACCTTGGAACTTGTGACCTCAGAGGTAAATGAGCATAAGACACAACTTGAGGATCATTGCAAATATTTCACACTGTGTCTCCATAAAATCTACACCTTTAAAGCTCATTGTCAAAGACATCAATCAAGAAAATAGTCCACAGACCTGCAAGACCAGGTCCTACTAGGGAAACCTCTTCAGGATCATATTAAGTGCCTATAGTAATTCTAAGAATGTTCTTATCTACATTATTAAATGTTAGGAGTGATATTTTGTTTTGTGAGGTAGCAAGCAACCTCTGGTTGATAAGGATATTCATTTCTTATGTTTAGAATCTTGTTATCTTGATTTAACATGTTTATCTTGTTCAATGGCCATCCTTCATTGACAAGTAATTTTCTCTGGCTTGTACTTTTTCAGGTACTTACTATCTGCTATCTCCAACCCCCAACATCTCAAACTATTTTTCATTTCCCTTAAATGTTCAAGAGAGCAGGTTAGCAGGTTAACTCAAAAACCAACTGATTAAACAAAAGCCTTTAATAACCCTTCAGGTCAATGTTACTGACAAGTTTTATTACCCCATGGCAGGTTTAAGTGAAAGGATGATTAGCGCATTATGTGTTAATAACACTCTGACGAGTTTGAAGTTGGCGCGAAATGGATTACGTAAGTTGATTTGTGTTTTATTTGTCACAAAATAACAAAAGACTGCTACTGAAGCAAGAAACCACTATGACCAACGTTCAGAATTCAATTTCAGTTTCCGAGCATTAATTTATAGTTCTTTCCAAGCATAAATATTGTTAAGAGCTTCCAATTTAAGCAAAATTGAATGGTGTTATTCAATAATTGATATAGTGAAACACCAATTTTTAAAATACAATATCAGTTAGCCTCCACATTTGCTGTCAAAATGTAGCTTGCCACTCACAGCAAGAAAATTGCAGCACAATTTTTACTGGTCAAAAAAATAAAAAAAATAATCAAAAACATTGTCAAGTAGCAACCGTATTGTGGACATCAATGTTAAGGATACATCTGTGATTCCAGCAAAGTGACTATTATTATTTTGACTGTTTTTTTAAGGTGATGCTGATATTTCTGCTCTGTCTCAAGTTTTCTCTCATCCAAGTCAACTCTCAAAATTGGCAAAGTTAGACCTGAGGTACCGGTGGGCTTTGTAGTTAAGAAAAAATTAGGATATAGTTTCTATGATATTATTTCTTGGTTTTCTCCTTAAGTTAAGTTTTTATTGAGAAGATATCTAAAACACTCAGGACAGTTTGACCCCAGAGTTTGCCTGCAGGCCATACTTAGTTAATACTTCTCAGTATTTGGAATTTTGGTATTTTGTGTTTTATACACTACATGATTACGTGAAAACTGCTTTTTATCACAATGGAACCTGGTGAACACAGACACTAATTACAGTCGCAGACACAAAATAGATTCATCACATTCTTCCATTGCTGTTTTAAAATATCTGACTTGTATTGAGTCACTCTTTTTATTTCTTACATGCAGCTTCAACCACATTTCACCAGAATCACTGTCAGTTTTAAGTTCATCTCTCCAACGCATCAGACCAAGGAAACTTGATGAACTTAAGCTGACGAAAAGAAGTCTTCTCAGTCCTGGATTCCAGCAAGTTTTGTTGAGTCTCCAGTCAGTGGTTCGGCACGTGACTGCAGAGTACTTGGACCGTGCAACTTTGTTTGCAGATTTCATCAGTCAAATGTGATTAAAGGAGCCAGATTCTGGATGAAAGTACATTCAAAAAGCAAATTATAAGACTACACAAGACAAAACAATATTTATTTACAAGAATTCACAACATCAAATAATTATTATCAATGATTTACTTTTTAATAAAAAAGAACACATGGTATGCCAAAATTTGAGCTAAATAAAACTATTTGGGTGACCATAATTTTTGTAAATTGAAAATACATGTAATTTACATGTACATACACACAAGTCAGTAAATTTCTTTCCTACACAGCTACATTAAATAAGAAATCTTCAGTATCTTCTCCCAGTTCACAAAACAAATCATGTTTCTCCCATTGTTTCTTTACATGGTTTATCTTATTGTTAATGGAAATTTCCATCTTCTTATCATCTTCGCTCAATGGTTTGCCTTTCTCCATCACATAGAAAAAGAAATGAAAAGAATCACCAAATGTTTGCACAGAAATCGACCAACTATATTGTGACTTGGCAAGGAAAGGCTTCCTGAAATGAGGCTGTGAAAATGTCACTGAAATGAAACGTCCTCCGTCCTTCAAAATTTTGGACACCTATACAAAATACGAAGGAAACAATATCAGTTCTTTTACTAGCTACCATGACATAGATGAGGTCCATTTTTACCCTCTCAGAGTGAATCCATCATTTACCAGTATGTATAAGAATGCCAAACGACGGAATCGAAGCACTCTTCAGCACAGCCTGAAAAATTGTGCTTCTCATCTGTGGTTTTGTGGTATTAGAGTTTTTGCAGTCTGCTTTTTTCTCGAATAATTTTTATTGACCGGTCATTATGGCTAGCCATGAAAATCTATAATTAAATTAAATTAAAAATTTTCATCTCATACTGTACAATACTTCTATAACAAAAGTTTCCCCAAAAAAATCTTTATTTGCCCACGGGGGTCTACCAGGCAAGCATAGAACAGACCATTCACTAGATTGGAGAGGGGTTGTTGACAGGCCCTTTGCCACAGTTTGCTTTCCATGGTGGGAAGGGTGCAGATAAAATATGGAATGTCCCAATTGACTGATTCATAAATTATACCATTATACATAAACTCTATCTCTTTTTGATTGGCCAAAAGTGTACTGTGAATTTTCGAAATCAGTGCCTGTGATATCATCTAGCTGCAGGCTTACTGAAGGTCACAGGTAATAATCTCATGTATGACCACGATTTATAAGGGTAATCATGTTAGGTTTGCACAATTTTTGTTGCTTGCCATCAGTGAAGAAGCAAAAACATGATTTCATTATTTTACCTCGGTGTATAATAAAACAATTATTAGATTCTGTTTTTGTGATATCCAGAATAATAAGTCCTCAGTAAGGGTTATCATACTCAGCCTTTGGCTTGGGCTGCAAACCCCCACCTCGACCTTGATTATTCTGTGGGTATCACAAACACGTCATCCAATAATTGTTTGCAATGACAATGCAAGATTGGGATTACTGTGTGATACCTGTTCCAGGACACAGTCCATGCGATTCCGAACTTCTTGTGATGGATTCCACAGATCTTTTTCTTCCACCATAAGCGCATCCAACGTTGCTTTCTCGATAACAACATCAAACGAATTTGACGGAAAAGTCATGTCAGCAATATCCATCACCAACCAATCCATCTCAACCAAGTGTTGACATTTTCGTTTCATGTTTTCAATAACCACTGGCGAAAAGTCTATATTTACAATGTTTCTGTATCCGTCCTGGTACATTTGTTCGCTTAACGCGCTGTTTCCACAGCCCAACATTAAAATTCTATCACTGTTTCTCACGTGTTTGTGCATTAACCCTTTGAAATCGTCGTAACTTTTGCACCACTCGAAGCTCTCTTCTTTCGTGTATCGTTCGTCCCAATAATCTTGGAGCTTATAAGCTGCATTTTTGTCCGGTAGATCCATAGAATAAATTAGTTAATGACTAAAAAACAGTCGTGTAAAACTCCTTTGCTGTAACCCACCGCGCCGCCATCTTAGTTTGGAGTATTACCGCTGTCAATTCGTAGCTTGCCGAGGGACTCATAACTAGTGTCCAGCGCTCTCAGTTTTGTGACTATTAATTAGAGAGAATATTTTCAGTGACAAGCGGTCTGTGTGAAACGCATACTGATGACAGACTGCGGAGGGGGTGTTAAACTGTAGACTGTAGACGTCCTTACTCAATCGTGTTACATCATGATTGAGAGCTAACCGTAAACAGGCTGACCGGAGCCTTTTTAGGCTCACCTGGAGTTATATTCAGGACCGGAATACAAGCTTCACTACGATTAGCCAGAGTAACGCTGTTTCAAGTAACATCGACTCTGCAGTCCTCACTTTACCGCGAGATTTGATTTTACCCCGGGTCTGCGCACAGTTCACGCAGTCTTTGTTTCACACTGACCCTTCTGACAAGTATCTAGAGGAAGTGCTGTTAGGAAGGACACGCTTATTGCAAGCAGGATGCTAGATCAAATCATAACGAAATAGTAGTACTTTTTAGTTCAAAAAGATATCGCTTCGATCCTTCACATACAATCAAGGTTTGCTGTGAGGAAGACAACTTCAACAGGAACGGCTCGAAGTGAATCTTCTAGCATGGACAACTAATTAACATGATGTACGGATAGTGTTTAAAATAAGAAAATTCCTTTAAAGGGTAATCTCCCATTCCGACTTCCTTCTAATTCTTAGATCAGACATTCGTGGATCGATCACATGTTTTGTGGTTTATTCCCGGGGTGGGGGGGGGGGGGGGGTGTAGTCCCAGAAAAATTTTGCAGGGGTGTGCGGCTCGCTTCCCAAAACCCTTACCCTATCTGCGATTTTCCGCACCCTATTTATGACCTGACCAAATATTTGGTACCCTGTTTATGACCTGACTCTTAGATCATTAGGCGTTAAACGGGGTAGATGAAGGCAAAGCGCGGATGGGAGATGGAGCGGGACGATGAAGAGGTGGTTTCTTCTAAAAAAAAAAAAGAATAAAAAACTAGAGTGCAAAAAGCGATACCTTATTTATGACCAAAATGGAGGATTTCTTCAAGAAAGTTAAGTTTTGTACACAAAAATTATCCGACTTTATTGATCACAAATATGGCCATATATTTAGTCAAGAGAAAATGAGTCTCATGGTCTCTTGCCTTAGTTTAGTAATTTTCATATTTTAGAAGTTATAAAAATATATTACCTTGTGTTATTTACTTTATCAAATTATCTAAATACCTTTACTACATCAGGAACCCATCCTGACCATGTATACTTAAGGTAACTGTTGACTGAATAATTTAGTTCCATGGTGGATCCGGGAATACATTGTATTTAAGTTTCTGATCAAATACTGCATGTATTTTAAGTACAAAATTCGTTCTTGATATTCTAAATTCAATTTTCTTTGTAATTGTATAAAAAAAGCCTTACTTTACTTTGTTGAAAAAATACTCTATATTCCAACAATGTATGCGATAATGCTAAACTCGTAAAGATATCGAAATGACTGTTTTGCTCGCATGTTAAATAAATATTGATTAGGTAGCTCTACGATCAAAAACGAAAAGATCGCGAGTCGGGAAATACTGGAAATACAAATCCTAGGACAGATGCTAAAGCTAGTACATTGTTTATGGAAGAATTGTGCATGCCTGGGAAGATTTTTAAGCCCCGAAGAGATGATGCAGAGCCTACTTCATTTGTAAGTCAATTGTAATGAAATAAACTGATTCAGTTCTTGGTCCCTACATCATGTTTCTACCTCGATGCATACTTCCCAAGTTCCAAAGCGGTTTCAACACACATGGTTTTGGTTCCCATCCGTACGGAGGGCCTCCCATAGCCCGCCAATCAAAACGCGTGCTCAGCGGACACAGGTTGCTGATTGGCTGAATGGAAGGAACCCAGTACGTTGATTGGTTGTCATTTGAAGCGCTTTTCCAGTAAATCAACATTTCATGCAAATAAGAGCCATGTAGACTTATGTACGTGCCGCAAACTTCCTGTAACAACTTGAACTCGGGAATACGTGCTGTAACGTCGTGAAATATCCGTGGATCGTGGAAGTATATAACGTTTTTAACATCATTCATCCATATCGCGATTGTCTGATCGCCAAACGGGTGACAAAGTAATTCGTCTTTTCTGCTCATGAACTCTTGTACAAGGTCCGCAGACAGGATAAGGAAGCCCTCGTCTACTCGTACCAGTCCTTCCACTTCGCAGTGAACGTAACCCCAATAGAGCCTGGAATACGTTTAGAGAATTGAAATTTTTATCAGTTGAACGATTGTTGAATCATATTTTCCCTTAGTCCGGCCCGATTAGTTTTTTTGGTCATTCGTGATAGTAAATGCACACAGATTTCGGACCGTTTAGAAAAAATATGTTGACGAACAAATGTTTTGAAAATACTATTTATTCTGTTGATTTTTCAGGTTCTTGTTTAAAACAAATATCAGGTAACTCTGCGATCAAAAGCTCAAGAGGTCAACGCAAATGAAAAACACCGCAATCTGAGAAAATCTACTGGTACCTGCCATTTACGAGGCGCAAAAGCAATTACGACTTTCGGATAGGGACTCACAGCATTTTAACAAAGTTGAAATGAGATTTATTTTTCCATTAAAATTTCTCACTAGAGAAAATGATAGCAAATAATATATGGTTTTCTGCAATGATAATAAATCCAAACTGAGAATGACTTGAATAAGACTTTGATGAGAAATTCATTCGTTGAAAGCAGCTTTTCCCTGAATTCTATGATAAGTGTTCCAGAATTAAATCCAGTAAGCAACACAGTTGCAGTTCTCCCAGTTTAATTTACTGAGTCTGAAATTTGTTTAAGGAATCGAACAAGACTTGGTAATAGCTTTTATATTTACTGGCTGAGGAAAACGAAAGTAATTCATGTATCTCGAAGAAAACAATGACCGGCTGTGCATGAACAAGTAAACAAGTCCTGATATCAAAACCGCAAATTTTAGTACTGAATGTACTTAAACGAATCTTATGTAAGTTTACATGCGTGCTTACCTTTTCTGTGGACGAAAGGGAATTTCAAAAAGCAGCCTTTTCAAGCAGACAAAATAGTCGTCATCCATTCTTAAGAAGAAATCAAACTCGTATCTTTGTACCGACCATTCCATTAGCCATAAGAGCCGAAGACCGAAGTTGTATCCTTTCGGAATTGGCATAAACTCCAGATCACCGTATCTGGCGCTTTCGTTAGTTAGAACGCTCTGCACTTTCGGCTCCATATCGTATAGGCTATCGGTAAAGAATCGACAAACGACTTCTTCCGAATTGCATTGATTCATCCACGTTCGTCTTATCCCTTCGCGGCGATCAAATCTTATGGGTGCGCTCAAAATGGCGACTATTAGTTTTAATCGCGTATTCTTGCCGCTGTTTTTCCCTCTTGTAAGAGAGCTGCGGTTTCCACTGCTCCGAGTGCTATCGTCCTTTGATCTTTCAAATGTACGAAATTTGTTCTTATCGAGGTCATTTCTTAAAATATCTGTCCTTCGCGTGTTTAGTGTAGTGGGAACATGAAGAAACGAAGACATCTTGTTATACGCTGTTTCCGCCATGTTAGTGAAGTAGTTAACTCCATCTTTCCCTCGTTCAATTTTCTCTTCTTCAGTGCTCGAGTGCGGATTTTGATTGCAAAATCTGATTAAATAAATAAGAATTACAAACAGAGACAGTTGACAACACGACACAACCGCAATGAAAACATGCTTTCTCCAACGCATCATCTAAAAAAACTGTCTTGAACGTTTAACTGTGCTTTCGACATGCTTCTTCTCAAAGTCGTTCAGTTAAGTTTGAGACCATCGTTAAACAAGTGAAATTCCAACACAGCGCCGTCCAAGGTGTCCTATTCAGTAAATCAAATCCAATATGTAAATGTTTGGAATATTTTTGAACGGGGAATGAATTCATTGTATTCACGGTTTAAATCACCCCAACGGGTAGAGCAACCTGCGTCGAGTACCTTCACGGGAAGCAACCTGTCCTTCATTTTGTTCAGCGCTTTATTGTTTTATATAAACCAATTAACGTTATAGGAAATTTGAGATCTCTGCTTGAAAAATAAGTCGTTACAGAAACGAGTTTTCGACTTCAAGGAAAATTGTGCTAAAACGCGCGGTTTTCCGGTCCTAATCTAAATTTCAGACAATTGACCAAACACAATGCTGGTTGTTTATGGAGAAACTCTTAAAGCGTTGTGACTTCAACTGATCCATGACCACTTGACCAGAGACAAAGTGTCAAACTCAATTGTTTGGCCCTGTACACGTTGTTCTCTCACGACCCTTCCCATCATCCTCGGGACCAGACCATCCATTATCAATCAGTGCGTGCTCTTTTATTAAGTTGATGAGCTGTCAGGACTGTGGGACAAGTCCTGAACGATAATAGGGCCACCATTTGCTTTCCATTGGGATATTGTCCAAAAATGCCTTTGTTTCTCTTAGGGACTGTGCAATAATTATCAGGAGGGGGGGGCAGTAAAACGAGAGAGAAGGCACAATGTAAACTTAGAGCCTTAGGGAGGGGGGTACCATCATTTTCTCTTGGTACCACGTAAATTTCTGGGAAAGTGGGGGGAGGTGGCAACTGAAAAACTGACTTTAAGATTCAAATACCAAAGATATTTCACTCATTAGTCATTACTTTCCGGACTGATTTAATGTGAACAAAACATGGCTTATATCACATCAAAAATAAAATAGAACATACAGTCATTGTCGACCAGCGATTGTTTGCCTCTGGTAAACTAACATCAAACGGTAACGAACTCCAAAAAGGGTATGAGGAATTAATGGAGAATGCCTGTAAAAGCTTTGTAGAACATCAGGAATTTCTCGCTATGAAGGCACAAAAGAAAGCTTCTGAAAGAAA
>OMLO01001967.1_pt1 | contig 16268 bp, 10 predicted proteins | sample 1674811 | NCBI WGS metagenome assembly OMLO01 (sample SAMN06265003, study PRJEB25207) | coral metagenome | isolation source: Coral host | place: Mexico:La Bocana,Puerto Morelos, Mexico | collected 2008-11-13 | reverse complement strand
TAACACAAAATTGCACTACCCTATGCAATCAACTTTTTGTCCTGCGAATTTGCCTCCCAAGTCACACACAATTTTCATTTTTTTTCCGCACCTTCCAGAAGCCCTGCTTATGCTGGCCTTCTTACAGGGTCTGGAAAATTGGAATAAACCTTGATTATCTGGAGTATTACGCAGGATTTTTGTTAACCAAATTTCAATTTCAAGTGTTCTTGCTTAATCCTGGAGCAAGGGATTTCTGTGTTATAAAAATTTAGCAAAATCTTTTTTTACTAGTAGTTCAAATATTCTAGCAATCACTGATTGTTTCAGTACATTTTGTCTTGCTCTGTCTAAACAAAATCATGTTGTTTGACATAACTGAACTCAACGCATACACCAAAATAAAATACCTTAGTTGAAGTAAAATACATGTATTATGTGAACAAGTTAGCTTTTTTATAAAATATTTTAAACTTGTTTGTTTCTTTCAATAAAAATATGTGACTTGAATATCTTTTTATAAACTACCTTAAGGTTCACAAATTCTTGGATGTTATCCGCAAAAAAAAACAACAGGACTAGTTACGTAGTTACAAATGTATTTTGACTCCTAATTGTCATTATATTCGCTTGCACACTTTGATTTTCGCAATTGTTTTGAAAGGTCAACAGTCTGAAAAGTTCGTAAGAAACTCTGCAACCAATAACAAAGCTGTTTTATATTTTACGGGATCTTCTGGGTTCTGTGCATTATTGTGCAGGTTTGATCCAATTTTGCAGTTTCCGGCACCATGTCAGAAGCCCTGCTTTATATAAATACAGGAATTAGATGAAAAACTGGAGATTGGAAAACTTTTGTTTATGGTTTTGCTGTCTCCTAAGAACAGATGCCTGAATGAACTGTCAAGAATTTAAGTCTACTGGCAATGTTAATTATTTTTACAGGATGAAAAGTTGAAAGAGCTTGTGGATGATATTGGAACAGATAACTGGAAAGAAGTTGCCAGTCATTTTTCAGATCGTACTGATGTCCAGTGCCTTCACCGATGGCAGAAAGTGCTGAATCCTGAGCTTGTGAAGGGTCCTTGGACAAAAGAGGTCAGAGAGCCTGAAAACAGGAATTTAATACTCTTACACTAGATATTATCAATGGGAGTAAGTAGTAGGACATGTTGAAACTCTAGGATTGACACATGTGTAACAAGCAGAGGCCATGTTTGCAGTTACACTTGTATAGGGTTACTGCCATAATCATGGAAAGGGATTCATTACAGCCAAACCTGTGTTAACATTTTTAAAATGATTTTTAGGAGGATGATAAAGTTGTTGAGCTGGTGCGGAAATATGGTCCCAAACGGTGGTCACTCATTGCTCAGCATCTCAAGGGGCGTATTGGTAAACAGTGCCGTGAAAGGTACATATCCATGTTACATGTGTTTATCTTCACTAATGAATATTACTTTTGCTTGTGGTCGATCAAGACGTGATATTTTGCTGTATTTACTAAAAAAAACTCCTGAATTCTGTGTGAAACTGTACTGTAACACTTTTTTTCAGAAAGAAAAACAAATGGTATCAAGAGTGTAAAGATGTAGAGAATTATATTATAAAATGATCGAGCCTCATCTAAACACAAAGAGGGTTGGGAGAATTTGAGACAGTTACATACAAACCGAGACTGAATCTGCATTAGTTTATTTAATAAGGATAGTGAAATCAATTTGGTACATGTATGCAAGAATAATACAGAGCTTAGATAAACTACATGTAATTCTCTTTGATTTCCCTTTTGCTTTAAGGTATCAGTAAGGGGAAGGTTTGCCATTTTGCATAATTTTACTTTTTCTAAAAGCTGAATAAATCTTAACCTTATCTTTAAATTAACAAGAACTCCACTGGAAGATATTATATCTGTCGCTAGTTATTGCGTGAGAAAGATTTTCTGCATATTAATTACTTAATTGAGAGTTGACAAGTTCTGTCGTATGAATTAGTTATCGAAGCAAGCTATTGTTATATAGAAAGTTGATTCCTCTGCGGTTTCTCCCTTGGTGTGATTATCTCAAATAAGAAAATGCTCACACCACGTGCTGTTAACATAGCAGTAATTATCTCATCACTCGTTGCTTCACTATGTTTCACATTTGCCGAACCATTCGATGACATTTTTCTCTTTGTTAAGTCAAGTTGTACATTGGTCAGCAGAAATACAAACAACAGTTTACGACCCAAGGAAGGAAGGAAGGAGTCACCGACCGATCGACCAAGCGAGTGAATTCGCGCTCGCTCACTAAACGCCTACTTCGCATTCTGTAAAATAGTCGTAAAAATAACAAACGCATGTGCCAAAATTCTGAGACACGGTTTTAAGGTCAATGTGTGAAGAAACGGGTGCCATGTTAATTGTTTTCTCCGACCTAAATAAAATTTAGCGGGCATATACCTTGATTTATGGGTTCATGAAGCTTTGTAAACATATTCACATTTTCAAAAAACAGTAGATTTTTTACCTTTTAAACATATTGGGTCATAATCTGTATAGTTAATAAGCTTCCAAAAAAATTACGGTTTATACATGTATGGGTTAAAATTTGTTAAAACCAAGAACGCTAGAGCGGACCTCGCGTGGATGGTCAAATGGGTTATACTGATACCTCAAGCCTTATGTACAGTAAAGCAGAAAACTCCATGTGTGGTTCCAGAAAATATCTATACCTCCCCACCCCCACAGTGGTTTTTTTTCAGTTTGACCTCCCTCCCCTTGTTATGGCAAGTTTTTGTCTAGCTCTGCCACCATGCTGTTGGGGCATGTGCTCTGGAAAAAATGAATTTCTATCACTTAAATTTCACATTTACTTTACCCAGGGGAAAAAAGTAAGTGTCTGCTAAACACAACAGTCCTGGGCTATCGTAGAGCCTTTTTGTCTTGCTCTGTGTATTTTGGGCAGCCCAAATAGGCTTATTCAGTTACATGTAGAAGTTGATTTGAGTTGCCTAAAGTCTCACCCAGCATTTGACCAATTTGGAAGTGTGTTTACCTGGAATAAGATGTCATATACAGATGTATTAAAGCTGTCCCAAAATATTTGTTTTATTATTACATTTTATGCATTAACTGGAGGAAATAGTCATTGTGAACTTAAGTAATTAACAGGGTTTTCAAAAGTAGCCGGCACCCGACGCAAATCACCGGCTACTTTGATAGTTTGCGCCGGGTACTTTTGGTATTTCACAGTAGGAGTTGATGTTGTGGGTTAAGGACTCAAAATTCAGCTCGAATTAAATGACAATTCCTACTGGGCAAAGTGAAAGATAAAAAATTTGGTTTTTGGCCATCGACCACTCTCCAGCACAACAACTTGTTAACACAGTGGCCCTTCAACAGCATTCGATGACGAGCAGAAACCATCTGTGTTTTCCCACGGTAAATCCGTAAGGAGCTTTGTACTTGCCACTTTCTCCAAAACGAACGTCCCAGCCACAGATGAAAAGACAGAAATCACAGCCACTTTTAACTCAGTTTGGGTTCAAACAGCAAAGAAAGGAGATTGCAGGCATGGGTGAATTTTCAAAATACAATATTTTTTGTGTTTATCGGGTTCTTGTCTTCATTCCTCCAATCGATCAGAAAATAGGTTATGGTGTTAATTATGAATGAAACCTTGCTTGATAACAATATTGTATTGCTTAGGTTGAACTATTTATTAGTAACAAGGCTTTTGCACAGGGATACATTTATTCCAAGTTTTTTTTTTTCGCAAATCAGTGACACGTTACATGTCACTTTTATTCCTTGAGTAAACGAACCACACACTTTTCTCGCCTGTCGCTAATAAAAGATAACTCTTCTATAAATGTTTCGTTGTATATTCTTAGTGTTAGTGATGAAAAAAAAAATGTCCTTTGTAATTGGATCAAACATTGCATGATGAATGACAGACAATGTTTCGCACAAATCTGTTTGAATTTTACTCACTTCAAAGTTTCTGTGAGAGCATAGCTTTAATTTCACGCTTTTTGCGATAGTAAACCAGATTAAGGCTTCTTGGTTATAATAAAGTTGAAAAAAAAATATATATATATATATTGGTCCTAAAACTGCACCAGAATGCACCTCCGGGCATGCAAAATTTCAAAATCACCTGGGGAAGGCCCCCCAAACCCCCCCCCCCCTGCCCAGCAGGAGGGGAAAACACCCTCCCACACCCTCCCCCACACACACCACTGCACTTATGCTCTGGCTACTTAAGATTTCCTCCTGCTACTTTTTTACAAATTGAAAACTCTGAATTAATTAATTAAAATTATGATATGGCAAGCCAATTGTAACAATATTCAGTAAATTGATATATAATTCAATTGAATATTTATATGTATGTAATTTTTTTTATGTTTTCAATTTAATTTTTATATTTATGGAATATTTTTTAAAACATTTAATTTAATAGTAATATTTAAGAATATAAACAGATTAAATTAAATGAATATAGAGTGATTAAATTCAATAAATTAGGCATATTAAATTAAATAGATTTAAAAAAATATTCCATAAATATAAAAATTAAATTAAAAACATAAAAAAATTAATGCATACAAATATTGAATTGAATATACATCAATTTATTGAATATTGCTACAATCAGCTTGCCATATTATGAACAAGTGTATACGTTTTGAGTTCCTGTAATTTTGAACAACTGTAGAAACTGACTATTCTGTTGAATTTCCACTCCTTGTGTTATTGAGCAGACCATAATATTTATTTTACGAAATAATACATGTAAAAAGGTTGTCAACTTGTTCTTCAGATGGCATAATCATCTCAACCCACAAATTAAGAAATCTGCATGGACAGAAGATGAGGACAGGATAATTTACGAGGCTCATATAAACATGGGCAACAAGTGGGCTGAGATAGCCAAACTGTTGCCTGGAAGGTCTGTGTACATTATTGGTTGTCACTAAAAATATCATCTTTTCAAAGTAAACCAAAAATAGTTTTCGTTTCGTTGTCCTCAGATATTTGCATGTTAATTTTTAATTTTTCCCAAGAAACAACCCATTTCTCTCCAATCACACTGTACAATAACTAGTCACCTAGACAGAACAGTGCTTGTAGTTCCCCAAAAGGACTGAAACTCGCATGTCATTGGGAAGTGAGTGGTACTTAGCATCACTTTGGGAAACAAGGGAAACACTACTCTACAGCATACTGTTTTGCTAAACATTTTATTACAACTTTCTGACAGAACTGACAACTCCATTAAGAACCACTGGAACTCAACAATGAGACGAAAGGTTGAAAGTGCAGGATATGATCACTACAGGAAAATCAGATACAATCATGCGGTAATGAAAATTCATTCTCTTCCTGGAGTCGTCTTTTTAACAACAGCAATAAATGTTTCTTAAAATCTTGTCATAAAAGATTTGTTTCAACAATGCAAGATAGAATGCATATATTGTAATTTGTAAATATTGTAATTTGTAAACCAAAATAACTTAAATGTACGTGTAATCTTGTTCCTTCATTTCAGTCTGATAAGCGATACAGCAAGGGAAATCTGCTTTCAGGAAAGAAAGGTACAGTTGTGAATCATATCATAAAGAAATATTGTAATTACAGTGTATTTTTATTATTCCCTATTGTTTTCAATAGTAACTTACAAACTGTGGAAGTGGCTGATGAGGTTGAATGATTATTGTGTATTACCTGAGGTTTACCCAGAAGATTTTATTTTCATCATAAGTTAAATATGTACAGTACAGCAAGCAGCATTCATATAGATCGAACAATCATGAGGAGACATGAATATGGTTCATGTACACTAGCACCTGGATTAAGAATCCCTTAGACAAGTGTTTAGTCATCGCAAGTGCAATAATTTTCTACCCAATCCAATATGGCGGACTACAGCAACTTGGTCTTAACAATCATATGGGAAACTGCTTTAGGCTAAAGCATCTCGCCTCATAACACCTGCTGATTTTTGAAAGAATCAAAGACTACCAGCAGTTAACTACTGACAGTTATTAAAATTAAAAGACCCAGGGCAGAAAAATGTTAGGTGCTGGGTTCTGCTGAGATCTTCAAATTGATAAACAAGGATATCCCAACCAATCAGAATTGTTTGATTCTTTGCAGTAAGATTCTACATGTACTTGAGGTGCTCCACAATATGAGCTTAATATTTTTGTTTCCATGGCAACATGCTGAGTTCCCGACCTCTCTGATAGCTACTCTAGCCACCTTTAGCATTCCATATTAATGTTTGTTAATAGTGCCTTGTCTGTATGGTCCAGCAAGCATATAAGTATATTGGGTCAAGTACATGGCTTTTTTAAAATGTTGAAATCAGGTTGGAGGGTACTGTAAAAGAGTGGGTTGCCATGGAAACATAATTTTAAAAGCTCTAGGTGTGTTGCATGTAGAACAATTAACCTGGCATGGTTTCTGTTGTAAATTGATTAAGATTGCACTAAGTTTGAGTCTATGACATTATCAGTCATCTCATTTTCATATTTTACACATTTTTTTTTTTTGAAACTTAAATATCTTTAGAGAAAATGCAGAGATTTGCAAATGCTAAATGGCATACTTAATCTTTTGTGAAATTCTATGTGATGAACCTAAAAAATCAAGGGATAAAAATTTGATCATAGTAGCACTTAAAAGCACAGACGGTGAATTTAAACTTTACAGATAAAAGAAGGAGAGATGAACCAACAAACACTATATTCAGTGGGCAAAATTCCACATCAGATATTGATCTGCCAACAATGGTCACAGCAAATCAGGAGGAGAGCTCTTTTCCAAGCCCTAGACATCGAACCAGCTCAGACCTGACAAACATTAAACCAAAACCCACTGTTCGTGAAACTCCAACAACGACTGGCTTAAGCAAAAGCAATGGAAGAATGTCAACGAATCAGGGTCTCATGTCTCCCTTTAGAACATTTATTCTTTCTGAGGGGGACTCCCTTTTTGAATCTGACCCATCAGCATGGGGTGATATCAGCTCATTTGATAAGTCAACTGGTCTGCGCAAGGATTTACCATTGTCAAAGCTGATTTCTCCCGGAACAACAGGTAAGGTTTTACTCTAGACTGTTTTAATTTTGGTGACAGTGTTGTCACTATGGCATCACTAAATCTATATGGTTTGCTTAGTGCCTGAGATTTGCAGTACTGAGGTTTTTTGGAAGACTGTTACTTTTTTCATGAATGTAACGTCATATGCATACCCAGTTGCATCAACCTTGGAAAATATAACCATGTCAGAGAGACATTCTTGAGGCCTTTTCTAATGTCTGTATGTCTATGGTTTAAGTAAAAATTCTTATGGTATTTGAAGTTCTTTTACCAGTCACAGCATACCCAATTGTCAGGCATCCAAGGGATTAAAATAAACCAGCTGCTTATAGTGTTCTCAATGATAGATAAATAGCTTGCTGTTTGATCATGACCCCAGTTGACATTTTTAAAAAAGTGGGATGTTTTTCAGTGTCTTCCAGTGAGCAGCTATAGTAATGGTTAATGTGTAAGTTGCCCTGAGAGGTGTTGCTCTGTCACTGATTATGGTGTTTAGAGTGTCAAACAGGGCATACATCAACTCCTTTAATACTAGCTAACTACTGGTGTAGTTTATTGCACTTGTAATGTGATTTTGAAGGAAACATTTTTTCCATGTCCCTAACAACTATGGCACTTTGTTGTATACAAGTGATAGCACATGGTACTGAAAATGTTGACATGATGGAAGACTTGTATAACTGTGAAATAAACCATGCAGGTCCTATTTGAATTACAACATTTACAGTTTATTGAATTTAGAAGTTCATTGTAAGTGAACTGACTGTGCAGGGAACTGAAACAACCTGTCTACTTTCCCTTCTCCTCCCCCACCCCCACCCCTCACAAAAAACTAACAACCAATTGAAAAAAGGACATGAGTAAAATAGTGCATCTCTTTAGTAGTTTTCTCAAGCCTGTTAGATATTTTTCTGTAAGAAAATGTCGGAGGTACAGTTGGTTGAGCAACTTTTCTGAGCAAGAACTTTCATCTGATTTCTTATGGAACACTTCTTTTGCTGTTCAGCCACCCCCAGACAAGCAAATTTAAATATAATTATGTGAATAATATTAACCTACTAAAATTGCTTTGAACCATGCTTCACTATGCACTTTCCTCAACATGATTTTATTTTTTCTTAGGATACAGATTTGATGGTAATTCTATAGCAAGTCTTCAGACAGAGGGAGGGTGAGTTTATGGCTCTATCACTTTTCATTTGTATTATGGCATTATGGCTCTCAATAATTTCTTGATTTAATGTCCTACTGTATATGTTGTAGTTAAAAATTAAATTCAGGTAAAATTAAATTCCTTTGTCTCTCAACCCTACTTATTCATTAGAAGACAAAGGAAATTGAAATCAAACTAGGTTAAAATTATTTTTACCTGAATTAAATTTTTAACTACAACATATATGTTTAAAATTAGTAGTTTGGTCCTACGCTGTAGTTAGCTGGCAGTTGATTGAGATCTGTAATTAAACAAGTTACTCAAATGTTTCCTTATAACAGCAGTAAAATTCCAATGTCAGTGTTTGGCTGCCAAATGTTTCATTTTATTTTGTTAATAATTTTAGTTTTGATTGAGATAATCATATCAAACTCTCAAGATAGTGTTTGACCACATTTCCAGACATTAAGAAGAGTTGAAAATACAACGTGCAGCTGACTGTCTTAAGTGTTTAAAAAAAGTAGTTGATGTGACAGGCCTTAAGTCTTGTGATCTTAACCCATCACTGGCACAGATATTGAAGGGCTGCACGTTCACTGCTCAACCATGTAAGCCATCTGGCCAACTGCTTAAGGACGTTCGCGCAAAAATTTTCTACTCGATAGATTTTTTTGAAAACTTCTACTGTGGACAGACAATGATTTACTTGTTTCAAAAATGAAATAAAAATTGGGGGTCACTGTCTTCGTTTGAGAGATGTTGCGTGTGAAAAACTAGCGTGGTTTTGATTAAGTGGTATGCGTAATTCAGAATGGTCTCCAGGATTTTTAGGTTAAAATATCAAATATAAGTAAACAGAGGCAAACTATCCTAACAATATTTTGTATAAGTGAATTTGTGGCGTTAATAATTTCAAATATAGCCATCATTTTCACAAACCTTAACCCTTAAACAGGCATTTGAAACTGCGGCACAGCTAAACCAAGAGGTCAAATGAACGGAATTCGATGGAGCATTTTGCAAAAAATTAAAACTTCTACTCGATAGATTTTCATTTTTTCGCAAAACGTAGAAAATCGATAGAGAAAATGATCCATCGAAAGAAAAATAGGGGTCACCAAACGTCCAAGATAGTTAAATCCACGCAAAGTCACAACTGTGGCCATTTGCCCTATTATTGTTCACTTTACTACTTAGTGCATGCGCTCGTTGCATGACGTGGCGTGTGAATTTCGTGCGCAGTAAGGATGCGCAGAAACAATTTGCGCGAACGTCCTTACATTGTAAGTTGCGTGTATAACTGCGATGATCAATCATAAATTTGTATGCCAATTAAAACCAGGCTCCTTTGTCTAAACTTGAATCATTCTGAATCATGTTCTCAAATTTCAGATCATTAATACCTATAACCTCACCAGTTATGCAGAATAGATTTAGCACACCTCCAACTATATTAAGAAGAGGACGAAAGAGAAAAGTATCCTTTTGACACTTCTATGTCAATTTTGTTGCATGTTTGGTAACATGCATGTAAATGGAAACTAGAGATCTGATACCACATGTACATGTGCTGCTTGGTATTTTTATTAATTATTTGCACTCAACCCCATTTGTTTTGTCCCTGGTGAGACAGAACGCCATCATTTCTTACTTGCAACTGATTCCATAAGATTCTGAGTGAAAAGGTATTGTGGCCATCTTGGTGTCTGTATACATATGTAGAACAACTATAGAATATTAATAGTAATTGGGAAAATTGTTAGAATATCAGTGTTGTCACTGTGTCATCAGTAATATTATATTTATTGTGTTTAAAAGTAGCAGGATTCTGCTTGGTCAGTATTTCTGCTTTGCATGTACATTATTTTATGTTCAATTCCTTGACTGCTATCTTCAGTCTGGCGATGCTGATGCCAGTCATAGTACCAATACAGATCCCTCCTTCAGTAGTCCAAAAGGAGCCACGCCCATAAAGTCCCTGCCATTTTCACCCTCACAGTTCCTAAACTCTCCCGTGAATAACGGCAAAATTCAGACCTCAACTCCTGCTAATGAAAAGAATCATGTTAGTACAACAAACACCACTCTGCACACGCCTGGTTTACTGGAAACCAGCTCTGGGGAAGATCCATTCAGAACTCCACGTATTAGGAGGAATTTGTTGAATGTGTCACCACGTACTCCAACACCATTTAAAAATGCTCTGAAGGTGTTAAATGAAGCAAAAATGGCACATGTAAGTTGAACATAAAAATACCGCCAGTTGCATTTATGTTAGGTATGGTATCAAATCATTGCTGCAGTGCATTTTGCATCTGTTTGTGTAGTGATGTAAACTTAAATATAGCTCTAGAAAATCAAATTGAAGATAGTTGATTGAAGTTTAAGGAATTCTACATGGATTTCTTTATCAGACACCAGGTAATTTTGAAGCCGACTTCAACGAAATCATCAAACGAGAAGAAGAAGAAAGTGGGCTAAAACTCTCGTGTAGTGATGAGAAAGCTCAACGCAGAGTACGAACATCCCTGGAGGAAAAATATTCCAAGTTAAGCAAAGCCACATCAGTACCTCCATCAACATCTGCCACGCAAACAGAAGCACAACAGAATGAAGTGGAACAACAGCAAAATACAATGTTAACGGTTGAATGTGTTGTGGTATGTACAGTGCTTAATGATTTTGTCACTAATACATGTACTTTTTGTTTATAATATCTACTTTCATGTCTATTCTCATTTGTAGAGCTCCCCCTCTATCATATTCTTACATACCAGTAATCTTGCATTGGGAAAGGTGACTCAGGTAAAGTCTGTATATGAGCCGTTTGGCTTACCAGGCCGGAGCTTATCCCAGTTTCCATAGCATGAAGCGACTAGGAATATTTCTACTCCCCCCTGGATGGGATGCTAGTCCATCGCAGGGTTACCCCCAGCATTAAATTCGCTGGTACCCATTTATACACCTGGGTGGAGAGAGGCACTGTGGGAGTTAAGTGTCTTGCCCATGAACACACCACAATGTCCCCGGCCAGGTCTCAAACCCGGACCGCTCGATCCGGCGTCAAGCGCACTAACCATGAGGCCACCGCGCCTCCCACATGGTGACTCAGGAGACATATTTATTTGGCTAGATCATGAGAAAAAAAAAAACCATTAACACCAGCATGTCATAGTATGACTGGTTGATCACCTACTAAGCCTGTTTGACTACTGCATCTAGAGACTTGAAAGAGGGCAGGGGGCAGAACCTTATGAACTAAACCTCTTTATAAGAAAGACCTTTCCTTGGTTGGTCAAACCAGGCAGGCAAAAACATCCTCACAGCTGTTCAATTTGCCCTCTGCCTGCCTTTAATGAAATCCCTGGGCTTGAACTGATTTTAAAAAATGAAGTACTATTTGAATCAGAGGTCAAATTCTGACTGTTAAGTATTAGTGAAGGTTGCATTGGAAGCCTTAGTTCTTTGTCAGTAAGCGCTGTAATGAAGGCTAAATTCCAAAAGCCAGCTTCACAAACTCGCTTGGGTGGTTTATTACTTCCATCAACTTCATGGTGATAAAAAGCAAAGTGTTTCTCTTGCCCGCCAATGAGGGAACTAATTATGAAACAGGAAACAGGTACCATTGTTCTATTGAGTCCTCAAAACACTAGTGGAAGTTTGGGAGAACAATGAATGCTGTAAGAACACAATCAGACGGGTGAGAGTTTCCACAGCTTTTTTGAGTTCTCTCAAACTTCCGCGAGTGTTGCGATAACTCAGTAGAAACACAGAAAACATGATTGTTCTATATTTCTTAAAGAAAATTTTGCAACAAAAAAAGAAATCAACTGGTGCTAGTTCTGTTTTTATCAAGTTTTAGTATAAATTAATGCATGCAGTCTGATTGGTCAATAAGCTATGGTTTATTTTGCCGGTAAACCCATGCAAATTTCGCGTGTCTTCTGAATTATTATATAAAAGCAATAGACCACTCGAAGAATTCGTAAATCACTCTTTGCGGCTCGTGATTTACAAATTCTTCTCCTGTTCTTCCAACATCCTGCGTGGTTTATTAGCCTATAAAACATAGAAACTTGTGGTCTATTGCTTAAATTGAGGCATAATGTTAAGCCAATCACTCCGTGTATTTTCTTGAGCTACTTTCTAATACATGCTGTTGCTTTCAGGAGGATTCAAGTATAGTGCATACTTCAGTTGTACCCTCATCATGCAAGGATTCATCCCTGATCAAGCCCTCAGAGATCTTTGGCCAGCACAACCCCTTCGTCACTCCTTGTTCTGTGCCATCTGAAACTGCAGTAAGTGGAAAATACGCAACACAACCAACACGCGTTGAACATTTCTTATGTCCTAGTGCTGTGGATATCCAGGTGACTTGTGGCTCTCGGGTGTTTACTTAAGACTTCAGTTTGTCACTAAGTAACGCTTAAATGCCATACATTCTTCATATGATAAGCATCTAGTTCCTTGTTACAACTTTGATGCATTGTAGCGCAACAAGTTTTGAGAAGTAACAGTGTGCTAAACTAGTGTATCAGATTCATAGCCTGAAGCAGGGGTTTCATTAATGGTATCGGCAGGAGACAATTGAAAATGGTTTTCACAGAGAAGAAAACCTATTTATACCTTTCCTCTAGATGGTCAAACCAGGCAGGCAAAATTATCCTCACAGCCGGTCCATATTTGCCTGGTGCCAGGCCCTAAATGAAACCCCTGCTGAAGTGGACGCAGATGTGACCTGTACATGTGAGGGATTTTCTGCATGCCGGGAACAGTTTCTCAGAAGTGCAGTAACATTTGCTATGGAAAAAAGCTTAACTGATAACAATATTTTTTGAATTTCAAACAATACGTAGCTGGTTCAATTATCACCACACCAAATCTGCCCAATCAATGGTTCCTAATTTCCCTACCCTCAATTACCTCAGTGGACGTCTGAGGAAACAGATGTTGAACATGTCCTTCAATGGATTTAAGGGGTCACACCTGTGGGTTGAGATTGGTAGATTTGTTTTTGAAGATTTTTTGGCTGTCTTTGTAATTATGACTCAAGGAGGCCAAAAATGCAATCCTTGGTCAGGTTTTGAACTTGAGAGTTTTCATGTTGAAAACTGCTGTAAAACTGAAGAAGTGGCTTAAAAAGACATAAAACTTTTGATTGGGATAATTTCATTAAGTATTAAATCTAGATGAATGGGAATGTTTCTACATTCAGTATTTTTAGTTGTCTTTTGTTTTTTTTTTACAAATTATTTGATGCTCATTTTTAACTATAACTCTGTAATTCCCAGAATGTAAGCTTCTCCGTGTGTCACAATAACTTCGTACACAAACACATGTACATGTATGTCTTTTAAGTTGCTGGGTCTTGTTGCCTGACTCTTCAATCTCTCAATTCTAGTATTTGCTGTTTTGTAACCTGAGGGGTGTAGTTTTCCATTGCAAATCTCAAACCTTGTCAGTTTAAAGTAAGGCCAGAATTCTACTTTCAAAAATAGTTCTTGAATGACATCTTTTTGTTTCAGCGACACCGAAGAAAAGGGAATCCCATGCGTTTATTGCGATTTCAAGAGACTCCTCAGAAATCAACACCAAAGGTAATATAGAAAAATTCACTGCCTGACAAGTGAATTCCACCTTAAATTTCACGTGGAATTCACTCATCAGGCAGTGAATTTTTCTTGAATAGCATATATGTAGCTAAAGCCACTTAAGCAAAACCAAACATTTTCTATTTTTGTGAGCCGCACCATTGTGCAAATAAAGGAAACCCTTTCAAAGTCAATGTCAATATGTTTTCTCGTACCTTTGTGTGTGAGTGGTTTCCTCAAATTTTCTTAAATGTAAATTTCAATTCGAGATTTGCAAACATTCGTTTTCTGTAAATTCGTTCATTTCCATTTTTCCTAGCACAAGTTGCATTTTTGTTTTCACGATTTTTGCAATTTTTGCTCGCGACTCACATCAGCAATATTGCTTCATGCACAAGTGCAATTCCACGCTAAATACCCTATCTTTGATAGCCAATCAGACTGCGGGTTTACCCTGTAACTATGCAATTCTAGGTGTTAATGCTGGTTTTGTTCTCAAAGCAGGCATCAAAGAACAAATCTAAGTTACAAATACCCAAATATGTAATCTTCTATGTAATTGGTTTGCCTGGCCGTATTTGTTTTTGAATCTGTAATACTGTGTGTAGAAATGGGAATACATGATTATAGTTAGTGTCATGAAGAAAGTTATTTTGTCCTTAGGCTAGAGACAATGAGCCATAAAAATTGGCCAGCTGATTTAGAGGTGATTGCTGGCTGGATTTTGGCAGGATATCACTCTGTAAAAGACAGCGGACGGTTTTTAGGTTAATGCACACATTGATTCCATATCTAAACCATATTGAACTGTCTAAAAGAAAAGTTTGGACTAAATTCTTACTAACTTTACTATCGTTGCCACTACAACAAGTACTGGTAAATTAATCATTTTTTTGAGCACTTGTTTAGCTAGTTCTCTTTCCATGTACTCCATCTGCCATGTTCTAGCTTTGTAGCCCCACATTCAAGGTTTGCACAAGAGATTGGGAGAAAAATTTGGTTCCAGGCTACTTGCAAAAAGCGTTGGCCATCTCAAAGAAAATCTTAGCTGGGAGACTATTTTCTTAGCTACAACCCTGTGTGAGTGGCTATAATTGTTTTGTTGGTATCTGTATTCCTGTTTTTGTTTTATCATAGCAGCTTGACACAGCATGGGAACAAGTAGCATGTGGCAAAACACCTGATCAGCAGTTGCTTACGCAGCAAGCACATCAGTTCTTGGCCAACTACAGACCAGCAGCTCGAACACTACACTTCAATACAACTACTGTGGCTTAAACTGTGACACCTAGAGGATGGTTTGTCAATGAACACAGGCCTGTGATAGGGAGTTTTGTAAGAACCCTCGTTACCATCTGTTATTCTCGATGGCTTTTTTGATATAGAGAATATCATACAAAAAAAATTTTAAAAAAGTTGAATAATGGTCAAACCAAAATAAGTAATGTAAAAATGCTAGATGAGATCTATGAAGGATGTTGGCCTTTGATTAAGGCTCTTTTTTATTCACGTTTGTGTCAGATACTGTATTCATTCTCTCACAAGGGAAAGTGCCCTGGCTGATTATGTAAAGTTCTGTTTTGTAATTTGCATATGATATTGCCGACTGTCACCAATAATAGTATAATCCATCAAACATTTTCAAAACCGTGCTTTTTGCAAAACATATTTGAACAATAATAAACACAATGACCTGCATTTTGCTTGAAAATATGTTCAGATACTGTATTTGTCCTTGGGTGTTATCTGGTTCTCAAATCTCTCAGCTTTCCTTGAGCTTCACTCTTGAAAAACTGTTTGCTTCCTGGAACATAAAGTCCACAGACAAATATCTGAGCATCATTCAGTGCAAATGTAGGCAATTGTTTATATATGGATAGAAAAATTCTACAAAGCAAAACAGAACCTGTATTTTGAGGGTGAAGTGTGTGATTGCAAAGAATGGAGAGGATAACAGTTCATAAAATTTAATCGAATCGTGTTAAGGTGTCAATAAGTGAATATTGCCTTGTAGAGTTTATAGCAAACTCCCAGGCGTATGTGTACTTATTAAAACATGATGACATAATCAGCCAGGTAGTGGCCCATATCAAAAGTGCTGAAACATTTTCCTGACTCTCTGGTATTGAGCCTGCTTATGAGGGAGACATAGGAGGCCATGTAGCACCCATGATAATTGATATCAGTTAAACAAATCATGTATGAGGGGCTTGCAGTGCAGGAAACTGGTCAATACACACATATGTTGGCTTAAACATGGATTTCTGTGTGATCTTTGTTCAGTTTAGGACAATGGTTAAGAGTCATTTCTACTCTTTAATATTCAATGTACATTAGCACCCACATTATGTAGTTGAATTTCTGTACATTTTAACTCAGTGAGTGTTAACAGATCTTAGTCGAAACTTATTTCAGACTGCTTGTTAAGTAAAAAAAAGTAAGTGGATGT
>OMLO01001966.1_pt1 | contig 16269 bp, 16 predicted proteins | sample 1674811 | NCBI WGS metagenome assembly OMLO01 (sample SAMN06265003, study PRJEB25207) | coral metagenome | isolation source: Coral host | place: Mexico:La Bocana,Puerto Morelos, Mexico | collected 2008-11-13 | reverse complement strand
TAAAAGTACTTACATAAGCACTGAAGACCTTGCTTGCGAGCAAAGCCATTTAGGACATTATGACACATATTACAGTATGCAGGTCTACTGAAGTATTTTTGGCGCCACTATAAATAAAAATGTTACATTCACAAATCAGCATTACACCACAGGACTACAAAAAACCTTACTATTCAGATAAAAGTTTTAATTCAGATAGTAGACTAGTAGAATGCAATATTGCTGATTACATTATGGAAGTTCTATTTGCAACTTCAATTAATAGATGTCTCTCTTTGTATAATCAATCTAAGACACTAGTCTTCACAGGTCTGTGTTAAGCACCATTTCCACTTCAAAAGACAAGACATTTCTGTCACCAAGGAGAACTGAGCAGCAGGTAGACTGAAACACACAGTAAATGTAGCAAATGAAAAGAGCAATTGACAGTTCTTCATATTCTTACCTGATGTTGACCATCATCTCGTATTTGCTGCAGACAGATAACAAAGTACTGTAAGTAGATGACAGGACAAAAGTTTCTTTCTAAATACAATATGTATTTAACTGACTGTGCACACAACACAGGTACACGCATAGTGACAAAGCATCAAACAAGTTTAAAATATAACAGTAGTTATTTTATGAACACTGTATACATGTACATGCAGCCAGAGTCAAATGGTAATTTTGGGTGTATTTGTATACATGTGACCTGATCGAAGATAATCTCCTTTTTTCTCTTTAGACAAGTGTTCAGAAAAACGACTGTACAATAAACTTGTGCCTAATCATTGTTTGGTGAGCACAGAACTGACAATACTTACAGTTTCTAAGCCAAGCAGTACTCTGAGTGGGATGGTGGTGAGTCCACCCTTGATCCACTCATCTAATGATATCTGTCCATCAGCATCATCGTCCAGCTCTACCAACATGTCCTGCAAGATCTGTTATGTATGCCACAAGGAAACAATCATGTCAGTAACCATACAGCTGATAAACACATGTAACACAACATGCAAGACCTACATGGGTAAGTATTACATTGTAACATTTCAATTGAACAGGCATTAACCTAGGAGTCATGTTCTGGATGGTCTCTTATACCAAAGTAATATGTCTACTTTTAAAAAAATGTTACAGAAACAAAATAACACATAATTTGCCATGGACTGTATTTGAAGAAAATGTGTTCTTTTGTTTATTAAAACAGGCTTTACCTACTTACCAACAAACACATCACAAAAATGAGTTAAAAGAATTTGACTCACTGGTTTGAGTTCTGTGACATCCCAACCAAGATACTGAGCTACACTCATCATTTGCTGTGTGATACATTCTAATTCCTTCCATAAGACAGAGAAAAGTATTACAATCACCGTAACTGCCACATACATGAACATGGATACATTCACTTCAATAAGAAACAACAACAGGAAGCTCCTACAAAGTGGAGTGGAAGCCTTGGGGGGAATGTATTTATTAATTAACACATCCACTGTAATTAAAACAAAACACTTAGTAATTAATCCTAATAAGGCAAATCCACAAGATTTGACTACAGGTACAGTGTACTTGCATATTTAATTATGTTCCCTCAAAGCTATAAATATTATACATGTACTGTACCATGTCTGATAGATACAGGCTGCACCATCTAATATTGTTTTGGATTTTGGTTATTAAACAGTTATTATGACCACAAGGTCCTTCACAAGGCTAAAAACCAGCAACTTGACTATTGCACTCAAATAAATGTCAATGTCTTGAAGAGTCTACATGTGATGTTCTCTTTACAGTGGCAAATCTCCTGACACCAAACAGTTTTGGTCACCGATTGTCCAAAATAACGTTTGTGGTAACTGGTTGTTTGAAAGGCAGTTAATGCTGATCCATGTAAAGATGCTTATGCTTATGTTTTGTGTAGTTTTGAATTATTCAAACGCAAACCAGAAGGACAAACAATGTAAACAGAAAACCTACATGTAACTAAGAGTTCCAAAACTGAAATTAAAATTCTTGCTAATCCTGGGTTTGCTTTATCAGGCATTAAACAACCTGACCTTGGTGAATAATTCTAATATCACTGTGAAGCCAACCGAAAACAGATTTCAAATCAGTCTCTAGACAAATTACATAGGGGCCAGTCAATACCTGGGAGTCAAGATACTCATTTCCATCACTGTCATAAACTCTAAACACAACTGAAAAAGGAACAACTGCTGTTAATAACAGAATAATAATAAACAATAAACAATGTGCTGTACAAATTTGCCTAACTTGCCTAACCACACATGTGCCACTTCCTTTTTTTTTACTACATTTTGATGTCATCTGTCATGTGATCTGTTACTGAACAAACTGGCTGCCTGGCTCTGCTAGCCCCTGGCAGCTAGTACTCAAATTAGTACTTTTAATATTTTCATTGAAATTGTAATTTTTTTTCTCTTTAGCAAGAATGAGTACAAAAAAAGATTGATTATTATTATAAACACACTGCAACATGGAATGTATGTTCAATAATCATGCATCCATATTTTGACCATTTCAATTCCTGTATAGGACATTCCTTGCATCTCATAGTGTAAAATGCATGCACATATAATTGTAACTGTACCCCACAGCTGTAGTATTCTTAATCACTTCACTTCAATTCACAGCTTACATTCAAGCTTGTCCTCAACTTTTCCACCCTCCAGCATAGAGAGGTAGCAAGCGATCTCTCTGATAGACACCATAGGGACTGTTTTGCCTTGTGGGTTGACATTCAGCAGGTTCACTTGTTCACTTGACATTTTCTTTCTCTGTGAACTTGAGCGCGGGTGGGCTGGAGGGTGTTCATTGGCCACTTTGAACGCTGCCATGGGAAACAACAACACCTTATTATGATGTGTTGGTTACATAATTGCACTCATTAATAGCTTAATAACTTAATTAGCAATTAATTAATTGCACCATGAGCCAATGGATATAGTGCTATATAAATCTTTATTAAATTTATTATAAGTTCATGTAACCTGACAGACACATGAGAGAGTTCAGAAGAACTCAGAAGTGTTTGCATTGCTTCCTGCCTAATAGGAGTCCCTATGTAGACCCTTGTCTGATGTAAAAGATGGTTTTTCTAAGAAAATGCATTAATTGAGGACGAATGTAGAATTGGGCACAGTAAATAACTTTCACCTAACGCTTTCACAATGCGATTAGCTGTGTATAGTACATTCAAGTTATCATTGGAGAACTGCGCTTTATAGAAGATCGAAGGTCTCTTCTTAGCTTGAATAAAACTTCACTCCTGAATCCATTTCTTATAAGAATAACCTTGCCTACTTACTACTTCAGATGTATAACTAATGTAACAGGATCATATTCCATATCACAAGTGAACAGTTTTATAGCTTCATTTTCAACATGGATGATACATGTACAGAAAGACAGAATGCTTGGAAGTACAGTGCATTCAGCACTATGAATTTTCAACAGATTATAAACTTGAGACAATAATTATCTTCCTGCTAGGTAATGTGTGGGTAAAATCTATTCCTGATTAGCCAAACTTCCACATAGATTGTTCCTCAAAGTTACAAAAAAGTGAAGACAAAGGAATCTCAAGTGCAGGGTTTTCAAAACGAATCAGAGTTGGTGGCAAAACTTCAAGAGTAGGCATTGAAGGTACAACTCATGCTGAAGGAAGGATCTTGGGGTGGGGGTGAATGGGAGCATGCCCCAGATGGAGAATTCTTAAAATCTGGACCTCTTAAAATGCATCTTTGCATTCAAGTTGCAGATGTAGATCTTGATGCAGTGGTACTTCCAGATGCAACAGCAACTTTACGAGTGTCTGATGTTCATGCTTGTCCTAACCATATGATTGAATTAAGCACAATAAAATAAAAATTAGTTTCTTTACATCCTTTGTGGACTGTAATTTACAGTGTATGGCCTCATTTGTGAACACAGAAACCAGAGAACAAAGCAATGGATAAATAAAATATAATTTTGTTTTTTACTGAACAAAGCGACAAATACATGTAAATGTTAAAACGATCTGGGTTAGCTGACAAATGCGAGAAACAAATGAAACATCTTTTTTTTTTAGATAAGCTCACTAAAAAACTCCAATCATGTGTCTCTTTATAATGTAGCTTTTGTGGGGGTTGCATAACATTCAACAGAGGTGTTTCCCTCTTTACAGCACACAAATTTCTTCAAATTTTGACAAACTCAAACTCTGGAAAGTGAACATGATCTTGTCACGCATGAGTGATTTTCAGAGCATGTGTTTTGGGTGTTGTGCAAAGGCAAAGAAGAAAAACAAACACAACTCACCACTGCTAATTATCAGGAATTCAGGCAACTTTCTTTAGTGTTTTATGAATAAATGTTGGTCAATCCAAGCATCATGCTTTACAAAAATTTCTCATGCCATTCGTCTCATTTGACCCAAGTTCTCAATCTAAGTAGGTGGCAAAATCATGCGAAGTAGATTGCAAATTTCGCTGGCCACCGGCCCTTATTGAAAACCCTCCAAGTGTTCCAAAAGCTGCATTTCATTTTGATCTCTGTTAAGCAGAAACTCTTGAAAGTTCAAACTGATGAACAATCCAAATGTGATGCTATATATTGAAGAAAAGCTTACCAATTTTAAGAGGTTTGAAATAATTATCAGTACAAGAAATACATGTATGCTTCTAAAGCAATGTAAAATAGGAAGCGTTTTCTTTTAGCAAAATAGCAACCAGTTTTTAGGCACTTACATTCAAGAAAGGATATTCAGACATTTAATTAAAAGCAGTCTAACTACTTGTTTTTTAGTCCAGTGACCATTATACACTCAAGTTTAGTCCACATTAACAAGATTAACAGGATAATGTTAAAACCTAGTCTTTTCATGAAATTAATTTCCACAGATTTTAGGAATCTACACTACCAGGAAAGTTTATAAGTTTAAAGTTGCTCAATCAACATCAAAGATTTGTTAATATTTATTTTGTCAGGAAGCTTTGGAAGCTGCTGTGATGTACACAGAATATGACCAACCAATTTAGCATACAATTTGCATAAGAAAACTCATTAAAATTTTACTATACAGCATTTATAAAAAGGAATTAAGGTTTTATCATTTTGAAGTCAACATTCATAAGGAGAAGTTAACTGTAGGTTTAGGCATTTCAAATAGGCATACACTGCACATGTAACATTTCAATGCCAGTATCATCAAAACTTACCGGTACTTAAATCTATTTTAAATTTTTTAAAAAGTATTTTTAAATTGTCAAGACATGAAGGGATAACTGGTAAATGTGAAATTTTGTTAACTACATGTACTGACATTACAAAAAAAAACATCAGTACATGGTACAAATAATAATGGTTGATTGATTGATTGATTTGTTAATATGTAACTGAATTATATTTAATTCAAACAACAAAATAATGTTTAATGTCATTAAAAGTATTGTTAAGTTTACATAAAATGATAATGAATGTTTTATATTTGGAGTCAATTTATTACTGCAGTTGTTAAATGTAGTTACTAACCCATGAATGAGCCACTAGAGTGTCTTCGGAAGTGATGTTTTAAATCAGGTGACTTTCGCCCCCACGTACCAAGCCCTAAGGAGTCTTGGATTGGTGCTGGTGACAAAGTGAGTGAAGGTTGTACGCTGGCTTTAGAATCGTTATTATTAGTTTTAACTGTGGGCGACCCATTAGCTTTAACACTTGGTTCAGCTTCATCATCATTGGCTTTAGAAAGCGTTATTTCAGGTTTATCGCCAACCCCTATAGCAGCTGCCGTGGCAACCAGCGCTGCAGTGCCAGCTCCACTGTGGATACCTGGAATTTCTGAAACTGAATGTGTAGTTAATGTTTTAAAATGAATTATTAATAGTGAGTTAACAGTGATAATTTGTATTATGTTTTATACATTAATATAACTGGTATCTCATTTAATCTAAAACAAAAAAAAATCAGTCTTTATAATGTGATTATTAAAATATGAATGACTGTTTATTACCGGTGCTAGTTAAACTCATCAACAATCGATCAATGTTTGCCTTTATGTCATATGTGTAGCCATTGTTTAGTAATAAATACATGTACGTACATGTAGGTTGTGCAAAGGCTTTTTTCACAATCATATGCAGTTACATTTTTAAGTATATTTCAATTTTTTTTAAAATTTTGATAAAAAAAAAAAACAGTGCTACCAGTGGGAGACTGCAAAGACAGTTAAGTAAGTGCTGTAAGTTCAGTCTGTACAAGAGAGTATATGATAATTATACACTATGTTTCTTACAATTCTAAACGACCAGGAGTACGAGGAATATATCTAGACAAAATTTATTGCCATGAAAAGGTAAATGTTGTTCACTGTTGAAAGGTACAATCTATGATAATAAAGGAATATTGTTTTTAACTTGGAAAATCCAAGTTACAGATATGGTGTACGGATGCGAGTTTCACTCCATTCTTCTTCCTTTGATTCCTGTGAACTTTTTTCATTTGTGATCAAATACGCTGACCAATGTATAAAGTTAAGCTTTAGCAGTTATTATATCCAAACTGAAGGTGAAACGAATTCCTCGCAGAATGATTCATTTTAATTTTTATTAGCAATTTTTCTCATTTTCTTTGCATATTTTATGCAAGTACTAAACATCTTACAGTAGAAATGATCTACATTGAATAGAATTCCCGCAAATGTTTTTACATACAGAAGCTTATAATAAGTCACTTCTTCTTCGTAAGCTTATAATAATAGCTTATTTCTCAAAGATGTCCACTTACATGTAATACAGGTTTGACTGCATTTCTAAGATCTCCCAAAAGGTAACAAAGAAAGAAAAAAATCATTTATTTTGGCTGGGAAAATGAAGAATGAAAAAAAAAACACGGAGAAAATGAGAATTATTACTTGCTTTGGAGATCTGAGAAGAAACTTACTAGTTTATAATTGTCTATAACAAGGATCACTGATAACTTCCTGAATATTTTCATCAGTGTCACATCTCCTCATGTTTTCTCTTACCGTTGCATTTTGCACTATTTCTTTACATTAAACAATGCCAGTAGGCTTTAACTTTAACTTAACTCATTGAATAAAACTTCATTTCAGTGGCATCAAAATTGCCACTGTTTACAGACCATCTATTTTCCAAGTCGAGTGGCTCATAGCCACTTTGATTTATTCATTAGAAGTAGTCACTTGTGATGAAGGTTGCCATATTTCTCCTGTTCTCTGCTAGCCTTCATCAGGTAATTTGGAAGATGATTATCACTTGTATTATGGAGCTGACCATTTTCTCTCAGGTTTTTGTAGTTGTTTTTGTTCATTGATGCTTAAGGAATTTCAATTCCTCTATCCCTGTTGACATTGTATTTGGATAGCTTCCTTGACCCTTGTACATGTATGTGTGTGGACCAGTGACAGTGTTAACTAATACAATTTACTCTGCTCCAAAGTGGATTCTGGCCTTTCTCTTTAGTATGCTCTGAAACAGTGGAGTTCTGGCCACTGGCAAGACAAATACCATATTTATTTCATTGATTAAGTTCCTAACCTCAAATAACCACCCACCCTGTAGGTAGGAAACGTTAATACGCACCCATAAAATGCACCAGAGAACTTACTAAATAAACTGACCTTACTGACAATGACACTAAAATTGATTAAGTACTACTACATGTAAGAGAGTTCCACTAATACTAAGATTTTTTAGTATTTTAAAGAAACTTTTAATGAACAATTAAAACTCTGCTTTGGTACATCTACACATTTGTTTTTATTCACTGTTTTGTTACAAAATAATTATACTTAAGCACTACTTAATGAAAATGGTGACAATTTAACAAGCACCCAGCCTAAAGTGAGTGCCCACAGGGAATGAGCATCCACTCCCAAAGGTCCAAATAAATTAATAAGCGCCTAGGGTGCTTAATGAAATAAATACAGCCAAGTCACACTCCTTGATCCTACATGATCTCCCAGTTTTGCTTGTGTATATGGACAGGGAATCCTGTTAGTCCTCATTACCTGATGAAAACTAAGCAGCAGGCAATCAAAATGTGGTGTTTTACATCTCAAGTGACTTCACATTGTAAACAAACAATGATAATTGATTGTCTATCAAAGCTGACATGTATTAAGTTTAGGCATATGCTACAGTCACTGAACTTAGCTGACTGATTTTAACTTTTGTTAGTTTCACATTTACATGTATTATCAAATGATTCTAAATGAAACAAAGAAGAATAAAAACTACAACTGAAAGAAAAAAGATCTAACCAAACACAAGTTTAAACAAATTTAAAATGTACACCTGTGTACATTATGGTACAAATAAGTGTGGACTGTAGAAATGTGTAATACATTGTTACCATTTTGTTTTAAAAATGTTATTCTTGTACACTTACATGCATTGTTGTGGACTAAAAAGAACATAACTGACTCTAAACCATTTATCTATTAATATGCTGGCAGTGCTACATGTTGGTTTGTTTGTACAGGCTACATATAACGTTGCTGTATGCTAAAGTGAAAGACATCAGTGCATTCATTGTAGGCTCAAAAGATTATTTTCAAGACTCTAAAGAACCATGCATAAGACATGCTTTTATTATCCAACTGCAATTCGAAGACTACAAATACCGGTAACACCCAAAACAAGTACAAATATCACGCCATATTTACATTGACCTTAGTGACAAGGCTCATGCAGGGGAATTTCATTAAACAGAGATGAGTGTCATTTGTATTAGCCTTAGTTAGTGGCAAGCTAGTTTAAGTCCCAAACTGCATGCAAATATATGGTCAATTTGTTCTTAGTTGATGCATGAAATGGAATGACTTGATTACCTTTTTTACAGAAAGAATTAATTTGTTTTCCTACAGGTGGATAGTAACTAGTATGCACGTACTATAGAAGGCAACTAGTAGGATTTTCATACTCATAACTTACATGCATGATTAAAATTACAGTACAAACAGTTAAATGCACATCAGGCAAACTCACGTCTCCTTTGGTCATGTTTATTGACATCCTGTTGGGAATTAGATGCAACGACGGAAACAGCTACACTGTCTATGATGGTTTGTGACAGTGATGGCGACTGCACAGCGACTTGCTTGTGGAATGCCCAAAAGAGATGCTCACACAAATCCTCACTCACATTGTTGCCAAGATAAGCCGACATAAATAACTTAAAGCCCTCATAATCCATTGGCTGTAAATGAACATGTACATTAGGATTAAGATTGAAATTAACAGCATTTTGTTGCAGTTAACCCATGCAGGAGGTTGGGACAAAACAGGGAAAGCATGCAATGAAAAGCCATCTGGCTTATTGTGTAAGTAAACACATAGGAAAGGACGCCCTGTTGATTCAATCTAACAGAGCTTTTTACCAAGAAAGCCTCTGGACGTCCCTTCATGAGCAACAAGTTTACCCATCCCCATGTGATTTTGGATGGAAAATGGAGAATGATAGATGAAGACCCCGCTGGACCATACTTCCAGAAGCCTCTAAAGCATGCAGTGAATTGCTTAAGTGTGGATGTAAGAGAGGCTGCAAAAGTGGTCGTTGCAAATGTTTCAATGCCAATCAACCATGCACTGAGCTCTGTAGTTGCTCTGGAGGCTGCCAGAACACAAATCCTTAAAAATGGACCAACAAATAACGACAATTTACGATATCTAGATGTTAACAATTAAATGTGTAAAACTCAACAAAAACACTCCTTGATGTAAGTGTGCTAAAGCATTATAGGAATGTCATGTGATCAGGGCAAATGACGTTTTTTATTGACACAAACACAAAATTGAGTCTGAATAATGTAATTTAGTCATTTTATCAAAACTGGTACATAATAAACACATTAAATGCTACAGCCTTGCTTTCATACTAGTGTTGAGTATTTCATATTTTATGTGGGCCTCATGCCCCCCCCACCCCCCCCCCCCCCCTGGAAAACCAAATCATGTGGCACCCCTTCTAAATTAGATTTTTTTATGTCAAAAGGAACATCTGTGCATAATTCGGTGCTTTTACACAATTTGTCATGATTTTCAACCTAATAGACTGGGCAAAAATGAAAACTGTTGCTTGAAGTTATAACTAACAATGCCAATCAAATTTGTTTATAGTACTATGCATGCATTGAGCATAATTAACTTGAAGCTACCCACAAGCTTCAGTACAACTCAAAAGCAATATTTTCTCTGTGTTTTTTAACCACCCAGATTGATCAGTCTAGCCTAGAGTCCTGTAGTCGGAACTGCATCCTCCAAAGACTATGGAGAGTACTAAAACTTTCTTATAAACCCACGCATAAAGTAATTGAATGGGTCAAAAACTCCTGGTCTTGTTTTTCATGACACGCTTTCATGATAGGGATATACATGTAGTGTTGAATAAACAGACAATTGCTACCTCAGCCAGTAAAAGCTGAAACTGTTTGCTATGCTCTCGCTAGTGTTCTTAGTTCTGAGTTCAGTGTGTTTAGCACTACAATAAAAAAAAGGTTTCTGACCAATCAGAGTGCTTGTATGCCCTGTATTTAGTTTGCATGACTGTTTTTATTCGCATGTAAAGACTCCATGAAGTTCCATGAAGCTCTATAATGTACATGTACATCATTCTATCATAAGTATTTCATTGCAGTTTGTTGGATTTACTTTATAGAAGACTGAAATACTTTTTAAAATGACTATCCTTTGTATAACCTGGTCTAAACTTTCCACAAAAATTGAGATGAGAGGTCTATATTATTTAGTTTTCAGAGCTACCTACATTGTGCATTCAGCTCAAACAATGTTGAAGTATGGCTGTGAAGTTTGATGGTTAAATTCATCATTGATATACATGTAGGAGGTAGAGGGTTAATTTCAAAAAGATATCTTACAATGTGAGGGACTATTTGCCATGCCTTTTGTAGGTTAAGAAGAAAATTTAAAATGTTAAAAGTTGGCTTCTGTTGTAGTCACAGTTACAATGCAGATGTGTACACAAAAAAACACAGCCACTTTTTGGCTTTTACACCTTTAGAAACATGTTATTTTTTGGTCCTTTTAGTTACTCTTATTTTTTAATGCCACTTGAGAAATAATTCTCAGTCCTCTGCTCATGTTTTATTACAGACTGACATTTTACTCTCTATAAGGTAACAAATCAAACATTTATATTTGATATTAGGTACTCAGAAAATCATCTACAGGTATAGGACTGAGAGAGAGACTTTCTGGTTTTCAAATTTTATTCAACATTTCTGTCAATGGCAAGAAGAACACTGCCAAACAACAAAAGGCTTGATTAACAATTACTTGTAAAATATTACAGATTTTGTCTGGTGCTGTGCAAGCTCATTGTATATTTCAAAGCCATTCTTTATTGTTTTTTTTCTGAACTGTTTTCCATTTGAATGTTTACCAAGACGTTTTCAACTGAGGAATACACAGGGAACACATTTTAAATTTCTATTAATCAAGGTTGCTGTCAGTGTTCCTGTTCTAGTTGCTCTCAGGGTTTGTTCCGACCTCGAGGCCCTAATTGCATGCTAGACAAAACGTCAAGCTGTTATGGCCCTGAGGGGTTGGGATGCATTGTGTGACATTCTTTTGTCCAATAGCAAGCAGCCTTTCCATTGTGGTTCATATATATTTAACAATTTCTGTTTGCCCCTAAGGAACTCTGATTAATTTTGCTTACAGACTATTACATTATTTTATTTAAGCAAAGACCTGTACAGGGCTTCTGGCAGGGTGCAGGCAAAAACAATCAAAACTGGGGCCAAATGGCAATTGCTGCATTTCTTCATGTATTTATCTCTACAGTAAAAAGCCACATGACTTAGACTTAGAAATAAAGCCCAAATATTGTAGCAATTTTTTTTGCATTGTAACAAATCATAACTTGGTTTTCAACTACTGGTATGTTACCAATCCTTGGACTTAGTATGTTCTTTATGCTATATTCATAACTGTCAGATGATGCTAGATCTCAAATACAATTAGATACAACTTGATTCAAAACATAACTGTACATGTATCTCCAAACTATAAAATACAGATTAGCATGATGCAAATACATGTAGCATTGGCAATATCAGGAACATGGATACCTTACAGATGAATTCACAGATATACTAGGTTTCCAGTTTAAAAGACAATTTTCAACACTACATGGTACTGCTTAACGAGTTTTAATTATGAGTTGTCAACTTCTGATTTAAAACAATTCTGACAAGAAGAAGGTCAAAAATTTTGTATACAAAACTCATGGAATCTGAAGGGCTGCTAAAAATATAATTTCTTCCTTTATTAAGTAGTCATTATTGGTGAGACCTCCACATGCTGGTCAAAATTTGTGATCCAGTAATTACTTCAAATGAAGCAATGACTCACACACTCCTGGTAAACATCTGTCCTGTTCATTTACAATTTCCATGTTCACTTTGTACTTCAGTGTCAAAACCATTTTCACTTTAGTATCAAAAGTATGTGTAATTTGCATTTACTATAATTTGCATTAAAATGCTATGTGATTGGCTTAAAAGACTCACACCACTTTGTAATCAAATCAATAAAAACACCAAAATTAAATGTGAATTGATTGCACACATTTTCTCAGGCTTCTATTTGGTTTATGTAGTTAGTTGCTGTATTGATTGGTTCAATAATGAATTGATTGTCTGCATCCTCTGTGACTGGCCAGAGCGATTACTTTGGATTTGGTGCAGCTATCATTCTAAGTTATATTAATATTTTACTCTATATAAAGAAAGTATGTCTGCTTCCCTAAAATTCACTACTAATCAAAAAAACTGAAGGTCAACACACAAACTAGTTTAAGGTACATGTCGATCTACTGGATTTTTGTTACACATGGAATAAAGCTAGCAGACCACAAGTGATAAAAGAAAACCTGATAATCACATGAAAACATGCAGTGGTAGATATAAAAAAAGCAGTAGGTTAAAAAGTCCATGTACAAATAAAATTGAAATAATTATTTATGGGGATTTAAAATGTTGATTATTCTGACTCTGTGAACATCAATATACACTTACTTTCTCTGGATTATACTGTGGATAAACTCCATCACGGAACTGTTGAAGAACATCAGTCAATCGGCTAGTCTTGGCATCTGAGGATGAAAGGTTGTTCAATTTTCAAGAAGAATGGTACTTCAGGGCAATATATAAAACACAAAATAACAAACTGTAAAAAGAATACCACATGGAGATGTAATTTTAGATTGTATTCATTACACTTGAAAATTACTCTCAGTTCTGACAAGAAAGTCATATGTACACATGTAAATACAAGCCATGAAGGCTCACATGATTTTATCAGCCGCAAAACAGCCCTGATTTTAGCCATTTCTTGTTCATCATTATCAGCAACAACACAGTATTCTGAAATGCTCATTTTTTAAGATGAGGAAACCATACTCAGCCAGAGACTTCAATTTCAATGAATATTCATATTAATTGCTATCCTTTTACAACTAATAGCAATAAATAATGCTGCAAAATGTTTTTTCACTCTGAATGAATTAAAATGTGACATTTGGACAGAATTTGACAAGTCACAAATGTTTTCAAGTAAAATAAATAAATTTATTACATTATGTTCAGATTTTGTATACAACCTTCTTTTTATAAAAGATTGAATGCCAAAGATTGCAGAGAAATTCTCTATATTTTAAGAAACAATCAACTTATGGAAATGCTGTCTTGTGGTAATTGCAAAGAGAAAGTCTAATTGTTGTTAAGGGGAAACAGAAAGCCTGATAGAGTTTTAAGGCTTTCTATTGGCTGACACATTCTTTTAAGCAGTAGGGAATCATCAAGACAGCCAACCAGAGCTACAGAGCTAAAACCTAAAATGATGACCCACATATTAAAATTCATCAATTAAGCACCTAACTGAGAATTTTTGATGAAGTAAGCTTACATCTTTTCAGAGTTGGTGAAATAAAGAAAAATACACAAATATACATAAAATGTTCATTTTTGTTGGCCTCTCTGAACCAAAGGTCATCTTCTGTAAGCACATAACTAAAGCAAATTGAGTTTTGCAGGCACAGTGTAGCTACAAACCAACTACACAACAGTTTAATAAACAACTACAGGTAACTCAAAGGGTGTTGACTTGCATATTGAAGCTTGCTTAATATCACAGTTCATATAAAATTTAACAGCAACATGAAGAGAAATTCCAAGAACTATCAACCATTATCATTTATAAATATAGGGACAGTTACAGAAAATTAATTGACAAAAAATTCTGATAATTTGTGACATTCTTTACCTTTCATAGGGAGCAAAAAAAGATGATATTTTGTTTGTCAGTCCGTGTTTGTATGCCAAAAACTATAAATATTTTATGACAACACTTAGACATTTCTCAGTGTAATATTAAACATTGGAGGGTGTAACTGAAAAATTCCAAGAATACAATTGGAATAAAATAGAGAATGTGATAATATCATACCATAAGCGAAACAATATTTCACAACTTTTTGATGCTAAAAAGAGAAGCTATCACGGCTTGTCTTAGTCGAAATCACAACTGATTGTGACCTGTTATTTGCGACAAACGAAACTAAGATATATATACAAAACATACTGATGGCACTCGAAACCACACCAATAAACCACGACTGCGAAGAGAAGGTTAAAAATCAACTCGAATTTTTTTCTTTATTTTCGTGGATATCTGAGCTTCAAATTAAAGCAAATCCTCTCAGAGCAACCGGTAATAATATTTATCGCTATAAACTGTTCATTTAAATAACGTCAGAAAGGTCTTAATACGAAACCCAAAATGTGACAATTTAGGAACGTCGGTTAGTTCTAGTTCAGCAAAAAAGGCCTTACGAAAGTACTTTCTAAAAAAGAAATCCAAGGTTTTGAATGATGAAATTTAAATCAAACAAATTACAACAACGAGAAATGCTACGCTACGACGAAGTGAACATGCACCGCGAGAGCAACAAAAATGTACCGATGGAATAAATAAATATCCAAAGTATATAACCTCACATCAAAGGCTTTATACATGACACGAAAACGGTTTATTATAAACACAAGAGGCTGACAAGAACTAAAAATGCACTTACAAAACCACCCATCCAAATCTTCCCTTGTCTTTAAAATTACGAACATTATTGTTTATACATGGAAAAATTAGACTAATAACACTAGCCGCCATATTATTACTACACTGACACGTAAAACTATAGGCTTAGTATAATACTAAGGTATTAAAATCTGGGCTCGTTTTTCCTCTTTAACAATATACAGTATCTATGTGTGTTGCATGGTCTGTAATCAACTCGTTTTAGAGATATTAAAACAGCAATAGAGAAGCATAATAATATTTTTTTGTCAGCTTTCCGGGGAAAAGATATTAGCGTAAGTTGTGCTTATTACGATACGTGCTATACTTCTAAAAAGTTAAACCGAATACATCAGTTTACAATATTTCAACCACGTTAATATTTTATTGTGAAATAATCAGGGAACAGTATGGTTTCGTATGTTAACCTGCGAATGTAGAAGTGGCATCGGTTTGAATTCGGTGATGAGTATATCGAAAGAGCATCATTCATCCGTAACGCCAAAGCTTGCTTATCACTAAACAACACCAAACATTAACTACACGCTCAAGTACTTGGTTAACCAAAGAAGAAGGCAAAGTAAAATCTCTTACACTTAGTGTACTCCTGAAGCTGTTGAAACTCTTCTGGAGACAATCGGTTCCACACTCCCGTCGCATTCGGACTTGCAGATGTACTTGATTGACTGACAGTCGCCATTTTTACCTTAAACAATAACCTGCGGCCGACCGTCTTATTCTATTTGTGATCGGCAGACGTTGGACGAACATTATGGGCGAGAGGGAACGCCAAAACAGATCAAACCTGACTTCCCACAACGAGCTTCACCTGCACGCCATAATACACTATTAGTGTTGTAAATGTATTCAGATGTATGTCTTCTCTTCGTTTCATTTCTTGGCACTGTACAAAAGTAAACAACGGTGAAAGACTGGACCCTAGTATCGCGCCTGGCAGTGTTTGCTTGTCTTTTCCACTTTCTTATGCAACATGAATCCATCTCTGAGACTTTACCGCCGCATTCTCAAACTACATAAGAACCTTCCTCTTATCCCCAAAGCTTTAGGAGACCAGTATGTAAGGGATGAGTTTCGGAGACATAAAAATGCTACACAAGAACAGATCACAGAGTTCATCCAAGAATGGAAAGTAGGTGTAGCTTAA
>OMLO01001965.1_pt1 | contig 16270 bp, 8 predicted proteins | sample 1674811 | NCBI WGS metagenome assembly OMLO01 (sample SAMN06265003, study PRJEB25207) | coral metagenome | isolation source: Coral host | place: Mexico:La Bocana,Puerto Morelos, Mexico | collected 2008-11-13 | reverse complement strand
GTTACTAAATGAAAACACACATGATTCACTGCAACTCTGAGTTTCGTGCTTACGCACTCATCAGGCAGATTTAATCATTAAATCTGCCTGATGAGTGCGTAAGCACGAAACTCAGAGTTGCAGTGAATCATGTGTTTTCATTTAGTCAAACCCAATTCTGATTACCCTGACTATATACATGTAAATACAAAATGTCAGATAGATAAGCGGCTTCAAGCCTCCTTTACAAAACCGTCCTTTCCAATCGTTCATAAGACTGAGTTTTCAAACCAATTTTCTGACTTTTCCCCGACCTTGAAGAACATTTTTCCTGTCCATTTCCCGTCCTGTGGCAACTCTCTCAATATATCATCACATTCCCAAAACACATCGAAAGAATTGCTTGCTAAACTTTGTTTGGTGTGACTCTATGTCATAAAAATTTCTTCTGTACCTTAACTCTGTTGCGTCCTACAAATTCTCTGTCCATCCGCCTTCGGGCTTGGATAGCACTGCTGAGTTCAACAAACTGGATGAATGCATAAGGATTGTTGCCAGCCTGTTTCTTGATGTCAACATCCTGCAATGAAGGTAATAGTGTGAGAATTCGCCAATTACTAACAGTAGTGTTTGGAGGCTCATTGGCATAAGCAGGGCTATAAAATATTTTGTGTCTTGAGAGGACTTAAGTGACATACATTCTACTAACACACCATCTTGGCTGGACAAAACAAACTGTGATCAGACATCAGCAAAAAAGGTTCAGAACTGTATATTCTCACAACTGCCAAGATACTATTTTCTTGTGACTGGTCTGTATTTGATAAGAGTTAGTTTGCTGGGCTTCGAATCCGGTGGCCTGGATTCATTTACGCAAATACAAAAGAGAACTGGTGAACCATTTGGGCGAGCTCACAGAATGCTGGGGGAGTGTACCTATCATGGATTACCATCCCATCCAGGACGGGAACCAAAACAGGAGTGTCATTTAGGGCTGGGCCCCAGGCAAATTGACCGGCTGTGAGGACGACTTTGCATGCCTAGTTTGACCATCTAGAGGAATGTTTTTCTTATAAAAAATTCAGTTCAAAACCTTTTGCCCGCCTTTGAAATCTAGCTACCCTTCTGCGAAAGACGTTAATGAAACTCCTGCAAATACTCCTAGTAAATTCATGCTACAGAAACTTCTTTCAACCTTATGCTGCTTGTTCTTTCAACAGACATCATAACATGGTTCAGCATTAGTTGAGCCATTTCTCACTCACCAGTGATATGTTTATTACTCACCACAATCTCTCCGTATCTCTCAAATGCTTCCTTGAGATCAGAAAACGTTGTTGTCTTTTCAATGTTTCCCACAAAAAGAGTTCGAGTGCAACCTGGATCAAAATCATCATCTACCATTGAACTGCTGTGCGGGCGATGACGTGGAGGATGATCACTGTTATCATAACGGTCATCTATGGCAAAAATCGTTGATAAGAATATAAATTCTCTTTATTGCTTTTATTAGTATCAATGAGAGAATATGATTCAGTTTCTTACAAAACGTTAAAGAGAAGTTAGGAATTAATTATCTTTTGTAAAATTTTGTTTTTCAAAAGAGTTTTGAAAGTAAGACTGCAGAAAACAGTCAATAGAGTCCAACATATTTACATAGTCACACAATGTATTCTACTGGTGTCACAGACATCAAAAGGAATTTATGATTTTTCTGTTTTTTTTACTCTATAGTCAAAACAAAACAACAGTTTGCTAAAATAGCTATCAGCAGCTAACTAACCATGCCAGTACTGCAAATCCATTTCAGCACCAAGGAACATCTTTCCACGGCATGCTTCAAGACCTCGCTCAGCATCTTCAGGTCTATCAATGACAAAGATGGTCTTAGTTTTATTAACAAACTAACTAGGATAACCATAGAAATGCCCATTTTTTATATGTGTATTTTTTGGTTTACATGTTAATTCACATGAATAAACTTATATGACAGTACAGTCGTTCCTTCCACAAGATAACGAAGTGTTTGTACATGTAAAATGATGCACTAGTTCTAAGAACACCAAACTTAAGAGTGCCTAGTACGAGAAAAGAAGTCACAAATGAATACCTTCTAAAGTGAACAATGGCGTATCGGCTGGAGCCTTGACCATTCACAAATATACGAGCTACATCCCCATGCTTTTTAAACTCATGATAAAGGCCATCACGGACACTGTTATCTAAGAGACAAAACAAGAAAATGAAAAGAAATGTAAGAAGTGAGTCATGAATAATGTGGCTGATACTCATGTTGTTTAACCCTTTTAGCACTAAATTACCAAGGACTTTTTCAAATTTAATGAATAGACCCCCACCTCATTTGAAAGCTTTTGACCTGTGTATTCCAGAAATTGCATCAACAAACACGAAAAAAGTAATATATTTGACAAATCATGGTTTGTAAAGTAAAAATGAAAAAGTTAAAAAAAGCCAAAATCTTCATGTATATTAGGTATATCCCTAAACTATACCTTACTTTACAGCTCTCAGCGAATAGGTTCATAACAAATGCATTAGAGACCATAAAATTATTTTAGGAAAAAGTTGCAGAACTTCAAGGGGTGGTGAACCATATCATGTACGGGGGGGTTGATCATTTTATGCTTTCAATGAGTAGATCTTTACAAGACAATTATGGTGTAAAAAGTTCATCAGGATTGGCCAGGTGTGATGTCATAACTGATAAATTTTCCATAAATTTTCTTCCTTAATAAGGAAAAGCATGGTTGAGATCACAGTGACCCAAATGATTCTTGTTTTGCAGCCTTCAGAGGTGTTAAATCAGCTGTGTTAAATTATTTCAATTTCCATAACTTTTCTTCAAAATGTCAATTTCCCTTTCTTTTTCCTGATTATCTTTTCATTTTATTTTTCCCTGACCATTTCAAATCCTAACCTGTACCAACCCTGCAAAAACCCCAATACAAGTTATCTACCTCCTGATCTCAATGAAATATTCCTCAGACAGAGTGCCGAAGTTCGACTTTGTGGTGCATCTGAAGAGGGAACGGGCGCATGAACACTTTCAGTTCTGCTGCCTTCTTCTTCGCTGCTGCTGCTACCACTTGAACTGGGTGACTGGCTCCTACTGTGGCTACTATCACTGCCACTTTCACTGCCACTGGAGTGATCCGGACTGGGATCTTGATCCCGGTAAGCTTCTAAAGAAAAAAAGTACACAGTTACACTACATAGTAAAGTCAATAACAAGACAATCTTGGTAAGTTTATTTGAAGGCAAATTTCAAGAGAAGGTTTTCTAAATTTTCATCCGGTTGCATGTAATTTTGTTGGTTTCTATCAACTATAGATAAAGTGTTTCAAGTTCCTGTATATAGGAAAATATCAACTTTTTGATGGATGAAAGATTAGTACTTTTATTTGAAAAGGTTACATACACTGCATAATGGCATACTCTACAGAGCAACTCAATCTTGGAGCTTACCAGGTTTATGAGTAGTTCTACGAGGTTCTTGACCATGGCTGTAAGGCTGCCTTCGATGATCTCTACTATTTCGAGGCCTGGCTCTGTTTACACTGCCTCCACTGCCACCAACACTTCCACTTGGTGGCCTAGGGGCTGCACTCTCGTCATCACTGTATCCATCTTGGTAGAATGTCTGTGGCCGGCCACTGTACCTCCCGTCAGATGCACTGCTATATGGAAATAAAACAGGTAATTAATCTCTATTAGTCCCAAGGTTGATTTCTATCACTTTTTTAACTTTACTCTATCAAAAGATTCTTCATAAGTGAGTTAGTTCTGCCCCATAACTTGTGTGTCAAGTTTTCAAATGAAAAGATAAGGAGACCTTAGAGATTTAAAAAAGAACCCCCAAAGATTAAATTATAAACAGAAGTTCATTTACTATGGAAACTGTTGATATGTATATTTCTTACAGTCTAGTTACAGGATCTCTCTCTTCTGACTATAGCAGCTGCTGATTAAAACTCTACAAACAGATCAATATTTTTATTTACTGCTGTAGATAAAAAGCATTATAGGAAATTGCCTATAGATGCATTTTTCAGTCAAACCTAGCAATCACTGTTACATTCAATGATCTATAACATTTACACCACCAAAAAATTTCTTTTTAATCCAGTTAGGCTCAAACTTTGCAACATGATAGGCGATTCAAAATCCAAGCAATTGTATGTTTATTTTCATTTTAGCATTTTTTGGCGAGAAAAAGGCATCATCAAACAGCTTAAAATAATGCACAATTTGAATGGTGATTTTGAATTATGAGCAAAGAGGCAGAATTCTTAATCAAAGGTTCCCCATTCTGCAGTGTAAAGCTATTACGAGTATTTTTACACCCCTTGGATGAGTCCATCACAGGTTACTCGTCATTGAAAAACAACAACAACAACAAACAATACTTCTAATAAAAGAATGTTTTTTTTTATTGGCAGAAAGTTGTGAGAAGTGAAATGTTTTTCAAATGTCTATCATTACAGGTCTTCCCCACTTTCCCTTAGATTTAGGTGTCTTGTTTCTGGGGGGGGGGGGATGGTTGTGCAAAGCATTAATAAATGCTAACGCTGAAGAAATGGAACAAAGTAATGAATGGATAAATTAGAGAAATAATTTTATTCAATACTAACCTGACTGTCTATAACACTAGTTGGGCAGATGGCTAAGAACAACATCACTTCATGATATGAACTTGTCAAAGTATAATAAACTACACTTAGTAAAATCATCCCAATTTGAATTCCATGGGCCACACTTACAACATAGAAAGATGACCACACACTTTGCCAGCCACACCACTTTGTAAACATTAAAACACAAACACTCCCCATAATCCACACAATCATGTAATGACACTCAGATGACTGATCTGTTCTTTAGAGAACTTGTTTTCAATCAAGTTCCAAGAGGCAATCTTGTTGGTGCACTTATTTTTGTCCGAACAGCTTGTCATAAAATGCAACCTCTGCTGAAGACCACAATAAACTGATGATAATAGATATTACTAAAAGAGACCAAGGCAACTGACTGTACATTTGTAAGGCCATCCAAAGACTAATTCCAGAAGTACAATTCCAAGTTTTGCTGATATGTTTCTGATCTAACTGTACAGCTTGTGGCATTGAAACCCATATATATCTTTTGAAAATGAATCCTGACCATTCCAGACAAAAAGGCCACACAGATGGAGTGTCCAGAACAATGTAGGATTCTATACATCTTGCAAGGCATCAGCAGAAATGGCATTGAATATTTGAAATCTCCCTGGTTGTTCTTATACAAAAGTTCGCACTCGGCCACAATCTTGATCATTATCCTGAAGTTGTGCTAACAAGATCCAGATCAGGTGCAGGGTTTAGCTGAGCCACAACTAACAATAAGCCACACTGATTTCCATAAAAACTGGGAATTTTGGTTGTATGTCAGGGCAGTTGAACCTCTTGTGGATTCAGTTCATTCCCTTGTATGACTTGTTTTACAATCTATAGGTACTGAATTTTGACAACTCTTCAGATTTGGAGACTCGGGGTATGTTTTTCCTTGCAGTCACAAATTAAACCCTTAGCTTTCTCTTCAGAACAGATCTTGATATTATGTTCACTTTTGCCAGGCTGTGAAAAATGCCATTATACTTTCAGTAAGGGATACAGAAAAAAAAATCCATCACAGCTTTTAGCATCTCTTTTCTTCAGCAAAGCAGTGAAGTGCTCATGATCCAGGAAAGCTTGCCATGCTCCCACGATACTGTAGATTCATCCTGATCAAAAAGTAAAGACATCAGTTGCCTCTGACATTCAATCAGTGCAAAGCCACAACTTGTCATCCTGTCAAATCCTTGTTGGTGAGGAACACGGTAGCTCTCTCAGACACAGAACTCGCAGCCATGGAAGTTGACAACCATACAAATCAATGTCCATGCACTATCACAAATCCTTGAAATACATTTAGTGCTTTGGAATACTCTTGAACCCTTTGATGTTCATCTGAAGTTAATGACAACTTTCACCACTCTTGGTTTCTTCTTAACTGAGCTTTCAGTTGCAAACCACACATTCTTGACACTTCCACATATTCTATAACAGTTTGAAGTAATAAGAATGCCTGGAAGTCCAGTAGATTCTTTGAAGAAAAAGTGGATCCCAGCTAACCGTAATAATTGTCACAGAACCATACTTGTTGTTACCAATCCACCAACAAAAGTTGATATGCTTCCAAAGCTCGACATGATGTCTTTCTTGCTAACATCCACAAAATCTCTTTCCCAAATCGGCCATAAGATTTTCCATGAGCAGAAGTAAGACCTTGTTTTCCAACAAAAGAATGATGATGGTGCAAGGAAATGCGTTTTTTCAAAACCTCGCAGTACAGCACAATCCACTAGTGACACAGGTTGACAAGGAAGCTTTTCGTTTTAATGCTAGAGAAGTGTGCTATGGCTTGATGATTGATCAGAGATGTTTGCCGACACTTCATAGAATACAAGTGAAGAGAAAGGCCAAAGCAGACAATTTTCTTGTTTTTGTTTATTTTTATTTTTCTTTCAAAAACCATACACAGTGGATGTAATGAATACTTACAACGTTTTCTCTCGTGACCTGCATTCCCATTTGAAGAACATGTCAGTTTCACGTGACAATTTCATGTTGCCGCCATAAATTATACAAAGCCATCCAATTACACTTTATATGAAATAGCTCATGAATCACTTACCCCTCAGTTCGTCTGTCGAATCGCCGTCTTTGCACCGGCGATCCAGGCGCCGAGTTACTCGTAGTTCTAGCGGGCGGGTCTGTATGCCCGTGCAGCCGGGAAATATTCCCTGCACTGCCTGGTTCATTGTAATCCGTTCGCATTTCACGGTCACCGATTCTGTTCACAGCCTCGTGCGCTTTGGTAGCGCTTCGAATATCAACAAAATCCACAAATGCTGCCCTACCACCTTCCTGGCTGCGTTTTGGTAATATTTTGACGCTTTCCACCCGGCCATACCTGTGGAGAAAGAAAAAAGCAGACAATGATAACAAATTGGTGACGTGTAACACCAAACTTCTGGAGGTAGACTCGCCCGGTGAAATTGGGCCTCTGATCATAACGTCCCCTTCAATGTATATTTTCCCCATTCTAAGATATTCCAAAATACTTCTGAGGAATGCATTTTTTTAATATTTCGTAAGCGTTATTTGTCGTGAATAACTGTTAAAAAGACGAGAGTGTCAACACAAGTAAACTTAATAATTTCGATTTGAGCTTGAAGTCTGAGCGGTAATTTTTCCGGCAGCAATTATCAATAGTTTCTCGTACAAAAACACAGCAATTGGCTATATTTTAGGCCAATTAATTTCAACAAGAACTGTGAAAGCTTCTTTGACAATTAGAGGATCAACTAAGCATTAGAAACAAATTAATTTTCGTAGCGTCCCTATTTCGAGCTGCGGACACCTGAAGACAGCTTTGCTTTTCACAAGAAATTCAACTGCTCCAATCGTGGAACGATTGGGTAAAATGAAACCTCAAACGACTAAACATTGTTGCAAATACATACATAAAGTGCATACAATGGACTAAAATGTGAATATTAGGGAATGTGATGCCTAGAGCGCGCCAAAAATTGAAAATTCTAAATTCTGACCTGGTGAAGTGTTTGACAATCTCTTCCTCCCTGATGTTTTCCGGAAGGTTTCCGACCCATAAATGGCGAGTTTCACGCACCATCCTGTTTATGAATAATCGTTCCTACTTGGTAAAAGCTGTTCGATCCATTATGGCACTCAGAACAGCCGTAAAAAGACACATTTTCCAACCAACTTTTCAATATATTCACAGGGAAGCGGAGACTTCGCTAATTTACTTGCAAAGGATTATGGGAGACACTCAATCGCGTGATATAAAATCTTCTCTGATTGGTCATTTTTTAAACTAATCACCAGTCGATTTATCTTTGACCAATGGCATTCGGGCTTTTAGTCACACTGCCTTTTTCTTCCCTCACTGCACTTGAGAGGAGTCCGGCTATACCCTGTCAGTGACACTGCAAAATCTGCTCCTTTTAACCGTAAGTTAACCTTCTTCTTTATTTTATGGACTTATCATTTAGGTTTTTACCTATATTTGAAAGATCTTTCCAGTCGCCGCAAGTTTTCTTAAGGTACTACAAGAAAATCATGCAAGACCAATCCATTCCTATGATCCCCTGCAGCTTTCCCAGACAAAATTATAAGTAAACATGATTAAAAGTTCGTTTTGAGCAGAATCAATTTTGGCATAGCGAAATTTAGGTCGTTAAGGCTTGCAGTTTTTGCCTAACGACTAATTTTTTGCAAGCATCGGATAATACTTTTCTGTTCGCCTGATGCAACATCAGAAAATATCGAGGCCTGACTCGTGGCACGTAAGTCGCATGGATACCACAATCCTTCAGCACCTTTTGATTTGTTGTAGGTTGTATTGTTTGTACAGTTATGACATCTGGCCAGTTATCTTTGCAGTTTATGTTTTTTTTTGTCTTAAATCACCACACCTAGAAATATTGGATAACGCCAGTCTTTTTAGACTTCATACCACAGGGCCCTACAGCTCTTGCTTGAAAGTAATTAATTTCCATTCCTTCCCATTTTTAAATTTACAGACAATGATGTCTCCCTTTTTCAATAAATAGCTCAGTTTAAAAATTTGGTGTCCGCAAATATTAGTGATCTGTGTTGTTGAGTACAAAAATAACAAGGGTGCGGTCAGGTGAAGGGCATCAGCTAAGTTTTATGGTTCCTGGCATGTTATTTACTTGTTATGGATTGAGAACAGTTCCTATTGTTTCCACTTTTGTTCTACATGACAATAACAAAGAGTTCTTGTTATACAATTTCTGGGGATTGCTGGGTATATGTACAGTGTATGATCCCTCCAGGGTAACCTTTTATTGTTTCACTCACATTTTCCCATGCTTTGACCCAGGGATGTAGCTAAAGACAGGCCCCAATTAGCTATTTGCACTGGCTGAAAGGGAACTTAAGTAGTTGAAATTTGATGCACAAACAAGACTTGTATTATTAACTTTTGAGGTGCAAAGGCCTTCTCAGCTACATCCCCATTGTACAGGACATGTATTGCCTCGCAACCCACTGTATAAACTCATGACTGATTGAAGACAACAATGTGACAGCGGAGGCAGTATTTAGAGATTTAAAATGTATATGTCCATACATTTCATTTATAAATGTAAATGAGAGATTCTTCCTTAAGGACCTGTTACACCATGGGCCCATATTGTAAAGTTTAGCCTAAATTTATCAAGTTCAACGCTTGTAATCTGTGTTAATCTTCTCCATCCTTGCTCCTTTATAGTTTATTATTATCTCTTTGGTGTTTTTCTATCTTACTGAACTACTTTTTTTAGGTTTCCTTCAATGAAAAGGTAATTCTGTGCATGGCCAAAATAACTCGAAATGCAGTGAATTCCTTTAATATCAGATGATTTCTCTTTAGATTTAGAATTTGGTCCCATGTTGCATTGAATGGAATGATCTTCTTAAAGTCTTCCCAGACCTTGGTGGGGAGAATTGTCCTATCCTCATGTCAGCTTAACCTGTTCAGACGTAGTTTGTCCACAATCCCTGCCCCCATGCAAGGTGATTTCCTTTCACCCTTGTCAAGTATTTTTTTGCTTGTAAAGTCTCCTTGCATAACTCCTCTCAGGCAAGGAATATTTGTTTGTGCACCAACTGCTTCACAAAGTATTGAATGTTATGGAGAAGCCAAATCATTGTTATACCTGATGACTTAAAAAAGAGAATGCAATTTTAAGTAGAAAAGTGCTACTTGTTGTTTCTGTAACTGTTTAGGTCAAAGACTGTCGTCTATCAGACAGTAACAGTGTATAAGTAATACAGAAATCTTATTTTTAAACCACTGATAGTTTCAGTTACTGGATATACAGTGGATCCCCCTTAATCCTGTCAACATTGGGCTGCAAATATCTAGCTGTATCGACAGGGGACGATATTAAAGGGACTGTAAGAAAATGACCATCTAAGCTTTTGTTTGGGCCAGTATAAAGTGGCTATAAAATTGAGATAGCCCTAATAATGTGGTGGCTGTAAGGTGGGGTTCCTTAGCTATTATAACAAAAATTATTTGATATTTAGTAAATAATATATACGGTAACTTTGAAGCTTAATTAATTGGACTTGCAATATGCTTTCCCTATTTTACAGGAATAATGTCTGGTGTTAGCAAAGTTTGCGCTCGCGAGATATTTGACAGCCGTGGAAACCCCACAGTTGAGGTTGATATCACAACATCCAAAGGTAAGTAAGTTTGTTTGTTGATAGCATTAACATTAAAACAGGTACTTTGACAGTTGGATTAAACAACTGCAATAATTGTTAATTACTTCTGTAAAACTTCAAGAAGTTCAGTCCGGGTGCTTCCTGCTTGCTGTCATGTTTCTTCCAAAATGTGATGAAAACTGGTGTACTACCCGTAGTACGTCGGATATAATTCAAAAATTAATTTAATTATAATAACTTAACTATGGCAGAGCATTTTGAGGATAATTATGAAAGTTTCACTAAGGACCCAAGTTCCAAGCAAATTAACTGGCTGTGAAGATTTTTTCCACCTGATTTGGACCATATGGAGGAAAGTTTTTCTTATAAAAAAGAATAGTTCAAGAAGTTTTGTCTGCCCATTATAACCAGTTTCCCTTCTGCTGAAAATGTTAATGAAACCTCTGCCTTGTCTTGATTCAAGTTCTTGAAAACATTCTTTAGGTCAGAATGGTGTTTTCAAAATTGTGCCGGCAACTTTTGCAGTTTTGAAATTTCACTCTGGTATAGCAAATATAGAATTTTGTTATTAAAATTATTTTCACAATGCATTCCTGACGTTGCCACTATAGTAACATGCTTTCTGTGTTTAGGGTTGTTCCGTGCTGCAGTGCCTTCAGGAGCATCAACTGGTATTTATGAAGCTCTAGAACTTAGAGACAAGGATCCAAAAAGATTCCTTGGAAAAGGTAATGTTATATCCAGTCATTGTCAGGAAAGACAAAAAATTGTTTTAGGATGTAAAACTGTATAATTTAAAGCTTTTTTAAATGAAATTCTGTACATAGTCAAAACAGCTATGTATGTGCACTTTAGCATTCAATTCCAAGGTGACTGAATGATAAACATTTCTAGTTTGTTAGATTGTGAAGGACTCACCTGCTTCAGTGGGATAGAACATCTTATTGTAAATGAAGACCATTTTACAAAAATGTATGGTGTTTTCAGGCATTTCCTCTGTTTGTAGACCACATCAGAAGTTTATTAACAGTGCTCTCCTTGGCACATGTCCTTATAAATGTTTTCGATGTGTAAATGCAAAAGTTAACAGTAATTTTATCGAAGGTTGACCAACATTGAATAAGGAGTCCATAGTCATTTTAGCATTACCAGTACTTCGTTTTTTTCCAACTGTGAATCAAAGAATCATAACCCACATATCTGGATCCTTCAATTTTTTTTTACTGCTAAGTCATTTCTGTCTTGTTCATGTTTCCTCCTTAAAGCTGAATTAGCCAGGACATTTTTCTTGGCATGTGAATAAACTAATAGACATTTTGTCTCTAAATTGTGTTAGGAGTCCTAAAAGCTGTTGAAAATGTCAATTCAGTCATTGGACCAGCTCTCATTTCAAAGGTGAACAAAATAATGAGGATTAGCCACTCTTAAATTTTCCTTGAGGTCTTACACATATTAGGGCAGAATTACACATTAGAGAGATCAAACTATAAGTTTTAGGATTGTAAATGATGTGGTGTTGTGGGAGGAGGCAGTCTGGCTGAGTGGTAAGGGTGCCAGACTTCTCATAATTCTCTTCAACTAGTGAATGAAATATTAATGAATACAAAAGGGAAAGGGAAATTTTGCGAAAGTTTCCTCTTCAGTATTATAATATGTACAGAAATTAATAAATTAAAGTTCTATTTATTTTCTTGTAATACAAGCACTTTTTTTTATTTTTTTTTCAGAATGTGGATGTGACCAAGCAAGGAGAAGTGGACCAACTCATGCTTGAACTTGATGGAACTGAGAACAAAAGTAAATGAATAAAAAATGCTATTTTTCATATATTCAATAACAGAATTAGGTATGTCAGGGATTTATTGAACCATGGGGTCCACTATTTTATCTAATTCTTTTAAAATGTATCATAAAACCATAAAGAAGTGATAAGAACGCCTGTCATTATTCTTTTGCCATTAGTGAAGTCCAGGTAAATTGAATTGCATGATCTGATAACATTGGTTAAACAAGTGGCCCAAATTTTCTCTTCTCTTGAACAGCTCTGACACACTTTTTCTCATCGAGTCTTAGATCTCTGTATTAGAAAACAGATAAAAACATATTTGATCAATGTTGTTTGGCACACTGAAATGCAGAAATATTGTCATGATGTAAAAATGCTGTCATGATTGTTCTCAACAAAGTCAATTTATACAGAGGCCATCCACAGCATGTGAACAAAGAAAGCAACTTGGCCAGCATTTCTACATCTGCAACTTGTGCTTGCTCCACAACAGCTCAATCATGTGTACTTTGTTATTTATTGATGGTTTCAGCTAAACTGGGAGCAAATGCTATTTTGGGAGTCTCACTGGCAGTTTGTAAAGCTGGAGCAGCACACAAGGTAAGGTTACATACAGCTAACTACAAGTTAATGAATAAATATACTTAATTTATCCAGGTTACATTTTTATGAATACTTTGGTAGATCAATCAATCTAATCACAATGTGCTTGGTATTGAGTTGATTGTTAATAAAACATTTGATTAGCCGGAAATTGATTTGTCACTATATTTTCTTCTCGGAGTGTTTCTATAGTCGCACCCCCCCCCCCACCCCCAGATGGTATTCTAGTCAGGCATCATCTATTATCTCACAGCACATCTTATACACCTGTTTGTACTCCTAAGTAAAACTCCTAAGTAAAAAGGGATGATGAGTAAAAAATATTTTGCCCACTTAGAACATAGCAACATCATTGTAATTCAGACTAAAAAGTTTAGAGTCCATCAGCTATCTGTCCAGTCTGATTTTATCTGTTGAATGGTTTCATCAACTGTTGTTATTTTAGGGGGTTCCTCTGTACAGGCATATCGCTGACCTGGCCGGCAACGATAAGGTGATTCTTCCTGTGCCAGCTTTTAACGTCATCAATGGGGGCAGCCATGCTGGAAACAAGCTTGCTATGCAGGAGTTTATGCTTTTGCCAACAGGTATTTTTTTTTTTTTTACAACAACTACACAAAGAATTTAAGAGTTCAGTTAAAAGTAATAAAGGCACCGAGATGGTATATATCTCCATTCATTTTTGACATATGTCCCTTTCATTAACAGATGAATAGAAAATATAATTATATCCTTTCCTATTATTAGGTGCTAGCAGTTTCAGTGAGGCAATGAGAATGGGTGCAGAAGTCTATCAGAATCTAAAAAATGTGGTGAAGAAACAATATGGAATTGATGGTTAGTTCATAAATAAGTGTGTGAGATGAATAGGCTTAATGTGAAGCATTCAGTACGTCTAGATTATAGGTGGCAAATATCCCACAAAAACCATGAGTCTCTCAGAATTTTTGTTGAATTTCACAGGATTTGCAGTCTTCTTTTTCATCTATCTGCGTGTGGCAGTCTCCATATTTTCACAAAGCTGCCTCAAATTCCAGATTTTTTGTTTTTAGTGATGATGTTTAAACATATCAGAATTTCAACATTTGCAGTTGCATTTTACTTTGTTTAAGTTTTTAAAAGTCAAAATGTTGCAAGCTTGTAGAAAAAAAAACTGATGCTCTTGCCTTGTTCCTAAGTCTCACATTTATCATTTGCCACCAGATTGAGCAGTCCAGAAATTGAGCCCTAGGTAGAGTCATTGCATTGACACGTTACTCTCAGTGTCTCTCTCCTCCCTGGTGTGTAGTGTATCACATTGAGTCAGCTGTGGGAAACATAAACGCCAGACCACTTGTATCATTACTTGAAATCAAAACATTTTATCATTGACTCTTGAATGACCAAGTTTAATGTTGTAGCTTTTACATGTTGAGACAGTTTTCAAAAGAACACCCTGATCTGAAAATACCCCCACTATGATAATGTTAAATGTGTATATTGAATGCAACTTGTTATAACAAATTATTGGCCAATACCATACAAGTATGCACAATGGATGATTAATTTTAATTCCAGGATGTGTCCCGCAGAATATGACTTGTTTTGTGTTATCATTAATAATTATATGAACCCTCTTTTTTTCCCACAGCTGTCAATGTGGGTGATGAAGGAGGCTTTGCTCCCAACATTCAGGATAACAGGGAAGGTGAGGTTCTGTGATTGTTCATGTTAAAGTTGATAACACTATAACATGGCATGTTAGTGTGTAATAATTTCAAGATGCTGATCAGTTATATCTATTAGTGCATCTGAAAACTGTTTCCAACTGTTTCGTTGGCTATTTATTATGTCAGACACTGATTGTGTTCATCTTGACAGGTCTTGAGCTGTTGAAAACTGCCATTGCAAAAGCAGGTTACACTGATAAAATCAAAATCGGCATGGATGTTGCTGCCTCAGGTATGATTTAACACCCTTCAAGCATTGATTTTGATTTTAATGTACTGTGGAGGATATACCCTCTATATTAGCATGCAAGAAGTTACAATCGTCCATCTCTGGAGTTGAAAGCTTATCTGGTTAGTCACTTGGGCTTGAACACAGACATTACCCTTCACATCACAAGCAGTCAAATGAAGGGTTGGTAAATTGGTCCCTAGAGAATTATTGAAAATCAAAATCTCAGATTTTTCGTGATGAGTCATGAAGCCTTGATTTGCTTCTTGTTGTTTGTCTCTTAATCTAACCTCTTTGTCTCAGATTTTCAAACCAAGGGTCTTCATGTACAAATAAGCTTGGTGTTAAATTCCATGCCTTTTTCTTGTGTTAATAACAGAATTCCATAAGGATGGAAAATATGATTTGGACTTCAAGAATCCCAACTCAGATCCTGCCAAATGGGTAAGTATCTAACCACAAAGACAAAGTAAAATCTAGTGATCAATATATTGATAATTATTATTGTTACTTTAAGTCTGTCTTAATGTTACTCAATCTGACACAGACTTTTGCATTATGTTCAGCAGTTAAGAAATGACAGTGGTTACGATTGAGGAAGCTTTAAATGGATTTCAAGCTACATAGTTCTAAGTGCAGCATTTTGGTTGTTGAATAAAATCAATACCAATCAATGCTGCACAACAGTTGTTTGGCGAAGTATTTGATTTAATTTTTTTAATTTATGTTGAATGGAAGACTTAACTTCATGTGGTTGCCTTTCCTTATCCATAGATTACTGGTGAACAGTTGTCAGACATGTACAAAGATTTTATTGCAAACTACCCAGGTAAGGATGAAATTTGTTAACCTGTTCATGTATAAAGGTGAAAGCAGTACCCTATGAATGTACTGCTTAATTTAGCTTTCACAAAAATAGTTACACGCTAGGGTTCATCCAAAGACATAAAAGCTGGAACCACTTTGCACATTACTTAAATAGACTAATATTAATGTACTGCTTAATAGTTTGTATTTGAATTTCTGTAGACAATAACAACAACATTTTTCATTATAAACATGGATATAGGAAATGTAGGGAGAATTAGACATGTAAAGGCTTTAGGTTTTAAAACTTATTGTGATTTCTCATTAGTGGTGTCCATTGAAGATGCATTTGACCAGGATCACTGGGATGCATGGACTCAGCTGACACAATCAGTTGGTATCCAGATCGTTGGGTAAGTCGCAGTCAGGTTATCAGTAAATTCAAACAAGGTTTCTTATTCTCAAAATTTTAAAATGTTGTAAATAGCTTTACTGTCCATGCGCGCAATAACATTCTCGGTAGAGTCTATCAGTTTAAGTATCTTGGAGTCATGCTTGACCCAACCCTCTCTTGGAACGACCATATTGACTATATATCCTCCAAAATATCATCCAGGTTGGGCATGCTGCGGAAAGCCCGTAGCGTCGTTCCTCGAGAGGCTTGCATCACATTGTATGAGTCTATGATACTTCCATTGTTCGACTACTGCTCTGCTGTCTGGGGTGGCTGCGGACAGACTAACCGCAGCTATCTCGACAGGCTGCAGCGGCGTGCTGTTAGCATAATTGAATCCAGAACTGTTCAGCAGTATGAAGTTCGTAATACGCTAAGATGGCCTTCGCTTGAGGCGCG
>OMLO01001963.1_pt1 | contig 16275 bp, 10 predicted proteins | sample 1674811 | NCBI WGS metagenome assembly OMLO01 (sample SAMN06265003, study PRJEB25207) | coral metagenome | isolation source: Coral host | place: Mexico:La Bocana,Puerto Morelos, Mexico | collected 2008-11-13 | reverse complement strand
TTGTTATTCACTATTAAACTGAAGATGGCATAAGCATGCCGAAACATGTCTTTGAAAATAGTTGTCCGTTTTCTTCAGTATTTATCTATATTGCTAGTATCACGACCTTATAAAAAGAGACTAAAATTTAACTACATTATTTACAATAATTCTAACAATTCTAAAAATAATTTATTCGTAAGTTGATCATGTGCTACATAAAACACAGTTCTCGCATTCATGTTCAATTTTCTGTGAAAGGTTAGCTAACTTGATCTGTCTTTTAAAAGATTGTAGAGACGGTAACTTTTTAAGTTAGTTGAGAGTTGATTCCACAGCATAGGTCCAATATATCTTAGCGAGTGTTTTTCATGGACAGTATTAATTCTGGGAATGTGGAAATCTGCGCCTCTAAAGTTGTAAGTAGAACTTTTCAATGAGAACAAATTTTTGACGTTTGGAGGGCAGAAATCATGCTTCACTTTGAACATCAAACAAGCTATATCCTTTAGCCTTCTTTCGTAAAGAGATTTTAAATTAGCTTTGTTCAGCACTTGCTCATAAGTAGATTTGCTATCTCTAAAGACTGCACGCAAACCCCTCTCCTGGGTGCGTTCGAGTTTTCTCTTGTCACTTGCTAGGCAGAAATGCCAGGTAAGATGGCAATAGATGAGATACGGACGAATGGCAGCCTTAAAAAGGCGTAGTTTCGCAACAGTGGGTACTAAGTTCTTGAGTCTCATTAATACACCTATCCTCTGGTTCTCTTTCTTGGACGTGATATTTATGTGCTCACTGAAATTAAGCTTGTTGTCAATACTTACACCTGATAACTTAACCAGAGATTCAATGTCAGTTCCTTGTACATTTATGCTTATCGTCTCTGCTGTCCCTCTGTTTATTGTTGATTAGCATGGTATGGTATTTCGAGAGGTTCCCCTTAAGTAAGTTCGACTCGTACCATAAAGAGGCTTTTTTTGCGCTCGCATTATCATTGGTTGTCATTAATCATCTGATTTCGAAGAGCTGATAGTCATCATCATACATGCTTAGATTCTGCTCAATTTCATAGACTAAGTGACTGTCATTTTGAAAAATATTCCACAATAACGGTCCCAGCGCTGACAAGGCACCTTGTCTTGACGATTTCATTACCTACTTTGAGATTAAACTCGGAACTTTTTGCAGGGACATTTTAGCCTACGAATGGCATAAAAGTTCTGTAAAAGTCTGCTGGGTTTTCCTTGAGATGATCAGATTTACCCTTCCAATAAGACTTGATTGCTATCCTCCTTTGTCGGGTAGCTTCATTACGCCATTTACGCAGTTCATCTCAGTTGGAGTCAGATTTGTCATTCTGATAACCGTAAGGTTGCTAATGCCCTTCTCTTAGCTCTGATAGCGTTCTTCCAGTTGGTTGTCATATATGGCACTTTTTCTGCTCTTACCCTCATCTTCTTTAATGGGAGATTCTCATCAGTGATATTGGCCATCAGAGTGTTCCAATAATACGCTTGATCTTCCAGATCGTCGAAGACTTCTCCCACATGCCAAGGAGCTTCAGATAGGTCCCGGGTAAACTTTTCATGATCAAAGTTCTTGTAGCTTCTAAGATTGATCAATTTGCTTGGGTGTCGTTGAAGTTTTTCCTTGAAGATCTTATAAATAAGGGCATGGTCACTAAGTGATGGGTAGTAAACACCACCGCATTTAAATCGCTCTGGTTCTTGTTAACAGCACATCAATGAGGGTAGAGGTGTGTATTAAACTAATATGTTAATTAACAATCACACCTCTCACCGCATATACAACACTGTTGAACCGTTATTTTCTTGTCACTCGATAATGATGTCATGACGACATCAAAACGTTGTGTAAAATTTCAATCGCTCATTTTTATTTTGAAAAAGAAAAAAATCAGAAAAACGCCAGGTCAACCTTGTTACGAACGAAATTAAACTAGTAAAAATAGAACTGTAACCAGGATAAGACATATTGGAATAAAAACGCTCTCTGGTTAAAAATATATTGAAAACATAAGCTTTCGGCTATCAGTCTATAGCCTTTCACGAATGGAAAGGCTATAGACTGATAGCCGAAAGCTTATGTTTTCAATATATTTTTAACCAGAGAGCGTTTTTATTCCAATAGAAATTAAACTAACTAACTAACTCTTCACATCATTATCCCTCCACCTAGCCATATAATGTGCAAAATTGGCCCTGAAGCTATACCCATCCAGTGAATGTCCCCCGTCCCCGACTGAAGATTATGAACCTGAAACTACACACCCAAATGCATTAAGCATGTCAATGCAAATGTGAGTCATCTATCGCTCACATGTGTTGGCTCAAATGCAAACTTTGCTTTCACGTTTCGTTGCCCCAAATTTGAGGATTTCGAATTCCGAATGTGGTGTACGACTGCCTGTTGCTTCGACGCAGCTACTTCGCCATGGCAAGCGTTACTCTTTTGCGTCACGCAAGAAAAGCTTCATTGAATGATCGTGATGTCATATCTTTCTTAATGGCAGTTAACAGTAAAAGCGCTGGCAAAACACTGCGAGCGTGAGGAAAGCGGGGAAAAAACATATATAACGTATATCTCTTCCACCCTTATTAAATTCTCTTGAAAGCTTCGTCTTGGGAACGCGGAAGCTCCTGGTCAGAGTTAGACGAAAAGATTGGCGCAACGGAAGTTTACAAAAAATCTAGTTCCTTGTTAACATTAATTTGCTGCGCCCAAACAATGGCTAGTTTATTGCATGAGATGATTTCAGGCTAGTATTGGATTGGTTGGTTTATTACCTTTCCCGATAACTAGTCCTCAGTGTTCGGCTGAGATAGTATGTTAAAACGCCAAAAGAAACACAAATATGTGAAGTCACGCATTAAAAAGTGCTGGACCGCATGAAACACTCAAATGAACTATAACGACATTTCATCCGTTTTATTACATTTTTAGAAATTTTGTTGTAAGTGTTTTATACAAAGCTATATTTTACATGTGAAGAACCTCATGTGCCACGCTAGTGCTTCTCTGGTTGTTTGATAGATTAATTGATTGATTGATTTATTGATTATTGATTATTGCCTTTGCAAACCCGCAGAATAAAGTACTCGTTTAGAAAACCTCAGTGGAGGAGAGAGCAGTATAGAGTAAGCATTGAAGAATCAGCCGGTCAGTTAAAAATGAATAGAAGGAATAAATCGGAATAAAACTATTGGAAAGAGAGGGCTAATTTAAGTTGAAATTAATGACATTAATTGTTTACGGATTGACAACTTATTTTGGAGCTTCTAAGTAAACACTACAAATAAATGGTGATCGGGTTTCTGTTTGCAATGAGTTAATTGGATGGATTCTTTAACTTCCTCGTTGCTCATGAGACTTTGCAAACAGTAAACTATAAAACTTCCTCAAGGGGACAGAACTAAAGCTACTGTACGATATATACGAGATGGCGTCGTTCGAGAAGAAAATGGTCCCTTTCGAAGCTTAATCGTTTACGGATTGACAACTTCTTAGAACTTCTGTTCAAGCTACTAAGTAAACACTACAGACAAATTGTTATCGGTTTTCTATTTGCAATTAGATGATTGGATAGAAGTACTTAACTTCCTCGTTGTTGAGTTGCTTTTGAGACTTATCAAATTTCAAACAGTAAACTAGATAACCTCCTCGACGTGACAAACTAAGGCTATTGTACGATATAAACGAGATGGAGTCGTTCGAGAAGAAAATGATCCCTTTAGAAGCTATTTCTCAAACAAATGAAGGTTTTGACGGGCAAATGACTTCTAAGGAATTGGTGGATACTAAGTTTCCCTCAAGACCCCGACGAAGAGTTGTAATTGTCGCTGGTGTTATCGCCGTACTGGCCGTTGTGATTGTCGCAGCTTCCCTGATTGGAAAATGCGTTCCAGACTACATAAGAGATACTTCTGGCTATGGTAAGTCACTGATGGCTTATGCTGTTCTATCGAAATTCTTCAGTTGGTGTTATTTTTGAAGCTTTTTACGGTTGGGGGAGGAGGGGGATGAGTTTTTGTTCGAACTAATAAATCGGAAAATATTACGTTGCAATAACTAACAAGCAACCGATTACTGGAATTCTCGATTTGCATCGGTTTTGCCCAACACACCAAAAAAATATATTGATTCGGACTTCTATCTTTGCCTGACTTTACCATCTGAGCTATGAGGTTTTCGGTCATCCCTTTTCAATCCATAGCCTTCGTACCTCTCAAGGGGATTTAATTAATTCACATTCAACAGTTTCTTTTATCCTGTATAGCTGAAAAAGGGTCAAAAGACAAAGGAATTGGAAAGCCACAAGGTAGAATTTCATCATCTTTATCTGGTAAGTATCTTTTTGTTCACATTTCAGAGACTGAGTTCTGAATTGAGGATAGTGAAAAAAATGTCTCCATCTTTTGCCAGCCTGCGTCACAGACGGAAATTTGCCCGTACTTAACCGTGGTATCTAACATGTTATCTAAGATGTAAAATGTGACAAATCTGTAATGAATGGCACAGGAGAATATGCATGGTCATGTACGCAAACTTGAAATTAACGAACAGCTTTCTTCCTTAAAATTCGAAATTAGTAGTAGTAGTAGTAGTAGTAGTAGTAGTCACCCGAGTCACACAATCCGAGGTTTACGCTATCTACGACAAATTTTTAGAACGGTTGTGTTTTGGCAAGCTATTGTTTAACTCAGCAAATAGTTAATTTTCCTTCAAATCTCTGAACTCGCTTCGATGAAACAGAAGAAGTCACAAAATTGCAAATAAATTTAAAACCGTCGCTTCTGGCGAAATACTCTTGCAAAGTAAACACGATCTTACCTGTCACGCAGCAAAAGTAAAAGTTGCAAGGTCAGGGTATTCCCCGCCTAACGTAACGCTAGGTTCTCATCCGTTACAACCCATAACGGAACAAGTATGTAAGAAGCGTTAACATGAATATAATCACTAGCTGCAGAGCTCGCCAATAGGCCTCATGACAGAAGTTTCCATTGTGGAGGCGCGGTGGTTGTTGGGCTCGACTCCGGATCGAACGGTTCGGGTTCGAGACCTGGCCGGAGACATTGTGTTCTTGGGCCAGACTCTTAACTGTCACAGTGCCTCTCTCCACTCAGGTGTATAAATGGGTACCGGCAAATTTAATGTTGGGGGGTAAGCCCTACGATGAACTAGCATCCCATCATGCTACAGAAACCGGAGATAAGAGCTACTTGTCTTCTATGGAGAATAACCACTAGACCTCATCTCTTCTTAGTTGCTACTAGCCCATCAGTACTAACAGAAACAAAGCCTTCCGTAAAAGTCACATCAAGTGATGTTCATCAAGGTAAAACATCGCCATTACCACGAATGAGCTCTTTAACCTCAGCTGCAACCTCAAGCAGCATGAGTGAAGCACTAAGCAGCATGTCCACAACGAGCGAGATTAGATTGTTTAGCAGTGTAGCTAATGTGGCAGTACTTGCCAATCTTGTGCCTAACACAGGTAAGTTCTCTGTGGTTTTCATTAGGGTGTGATATGACGTCATACTTGACACATGATTATCATTAAGTACACTGGTTTGGATGCTTGTCAAGCAATAAAAGTATCATTATTGCCTAATTATACATTTGGAGGCACACAGGATGGAGATTCAAACGAAGGAAAAAAAGGGTAGGGGTAAAAAGGGTAAACCCTGGGGTCTCCCTTTAATAGGCCCGGCCCGGTGGCCCATTTGGCTCGTATGCAGGCTTCACCTTATCTTCTTAGTACCTGTAATCTCCAGATTACCAGCACAATGAATTCAGTTTCAACAAAAAGTGACTAATCTCAGTTCGAGTTGTGCAAGCACCTTTGATAATGGGTGTGGCTTTAGAAAGCGAGTGAATTGCCTATGTCAGCATGAACGTGGCTGGTTTAGATTTTCCTTTTTGCATTTGGTATTGCGGTTCATAGAAATAGAGAAAGATCCTGCTGGCCGAGGATCTGATTGAGTACGGGAGACTGGCGCTCTACCCTGAGATAACCAGGCGGCGGTAAGACACGTACTTTAAAAGGTTTGAGGGGTAACTAATATGTACAGTTCAGTACTTAACGGTCTCTATCGTCGTTGTTGGCATTACAGAATCCAAGTGGTCTCGATGGAGTGCGTGGACTGACTGCACAAAAACATGCGGTACTGGAACTCGTCACCGAAACAGAACATGTCAGGCCATCAATCAAAGGGCAGTTTTAGCTCCAATTTCTTGTGCTGGAAAATCTCAACAAGTCAAATCGTGTGCAGAATGGAGCTGTCCAGGTAGCTATGTTTCTCAGAACATCTGTGACGTTTGGCAAGTTGTCATTTGGGGAAAAGTTGTTATTAATAAGCTCTTTGAACGAGTTGGTGTCTTGGTATGACGAACCATTTAGAACAAAGCAATTCACACCAGTCGAGCCTAGTTTTTATTGTTTATACTGGACTGTAAAACATGCATAAAGGATGAACGTTTCCAAAGAAACTGTGGTGTTGCGTCGTTCTGACGAAGGGCTAACGGTCGAAACGGCAGCTTTTTAACTCGTTACGGTGGCCAATTTACAATTTCAACTTAGTTGATATAACCAAATCACCTTGCAAAACAGGCATTCCAGTATGATTGATTTTGCAGCTTGTGACGAGGAGAAGATTTTAATAAATAAAGTTTGAAGACAAAGAAATTTTTGAGGAGAAAGGTTACTGCAGAGTTCAAAGATTTTCTCACAATCACTCAATTAGTGGATTTTCAGAGAGTTATTAATATAAGAATGCAAGTAGGTGATAAAAAACTTGATATTACATCATAGTAAACAATGCACTTTAATTAACCTGCGTGGAAGGCGTGCAAAGAGAGAGAAGAGCTGAAGTAGAAAAGCGAAGTGCGAGAGGAATGGGGAGCTTTAAGTTTTCCCCTTTCCTTCCCTTCGAGCGCCTGCTAAGCAGTCTACACTCTGAAGACATGATCGATCATCGCAGTTATACACACAACTTAAGCAATTTGAAATATCATATCTTTTGAAGATATTTGTAGTTCAAGTTTATGATCTCTCATATATAATTTGATATTCATTTGTAGTCTACACTTTGATACGTTACCTGGTCACACGCGATTTGATTTATGGAAATCATACCATGTAGCGTTTTAAGGCTCAAATTAGAATATTTCACCTCAGCCTTAAAATTGGACGTTCTTAATAGATATATAAAAGAGAATGATGTAATTAAGTGAAACAAATTATTTGTCCGGTTGGTGATCATGATCATGATCATATTGCGTATAGCTTGCTAAAAGTCATCAAGCTGATGACTGATGAAACACACCAATGTGTCGATCAAAAATCAATTTGCTTTAACAGTGTAAATAATTTTCTTCTAGATTGTTCGAAAACCTGTACCATTGGAACACTGAATGCAGCTTGTGATGCCTGCACATGTTCTCATCACCTGCTCACCGGCAGAATTTTGACTGAAGATGATGCACCACTGTCAGATGTAAACATATCATTGGCAGAAACACCGTACAACGTTCTTGCCCAGACGAATGTCAGTGGCTATTTTAGTGCTTTAGGTGTCTGCACCGGTCAACAAGGGCTGCTAGTAACAAAGGCAGGGTTTGTTCCTGTAACGCAAAACGCTACCGTTTTGACGCAGACAACCGCTTCGATTACTTTGAAATTGGAGATAGCAGGTAAGATATAAAAAGGGGCTATTCGTTGGAAATTTTTAAAAGAACCCCTAATTGATACTCAGATCCAGTTTTGGTACCCAGAGTGACTTGAAATTTTTTTTTACACCATGAGACAATATTTAAGGTCAGTTGATTTTCAAATGTCTCCTGTCATATTTGTTTCTGCTCAGTGAGCGCTGTTTGGAACCGTTCCACGACAAGAAAGAGATTACTTGACGTGACGGACACACAGGCCTATTTTTTTCCTCTCCAGATAAGGAGTGGTTCCGATGTTTTTAAATGTAAAAGACGTACAACTGTCTACCTTTACCATTGATAATATTTCCTGAAAAAGCAATACTAAAATTTTCCATTGGATCTGCAATGTGTCCCTGCTAAGTCTGATAAGTCTGATAAGTAGATCTTGTGGGCTAGCCCGCGGCTTGACACATCACCAAATTTACATTCATTTATTTACTTTTGTATTTCCTGGCAAAGCTACCATGAAAAAGAAGGCTTAATATCATCTTAATCGCTTTCAAGGACAGAAAACGAATTTCTTTAAATTAGCACTTATTAACACAAATCGTGATGAATGTCAGCTACCAAAAGGAAAGGTTTTGTTTAAGTCACATCATCATATGTTATATCGTTTACGGGTTATTTATAAACCTTTATTTACATCTGAACATTGCGATTAAAACTCTAATAAGGTGAAGGTGTTCTCCTGGGAAGGAAAAATGCTAAGATCGGGGAGAAAGAGAATTTTAAGTATATTTTTATTGTATGTTGGTTTGTGATGATGAGAGAAGCGTTAAAAAGGTGTGTAATTTGTTGTTTTCTTTTGTTCTTCTTTTAACTGCAGTTCCGCCATTTATAACAGTTCATCCAGAGAGTAAGATACGTATGCCAGGCCAGAGTGTAACGTTTTGTTGTGATGGACAAGGAAATCCTCCGCCGGAAATTGAATGGTAAGCATATGTTTTGAATGTGTGAGTGAAACCTGCTGGGGATTGAGTTGGCCGAACGGTCACACGCTAATAAGCACGCCTCCACAGACTATCGACGCCTATTTGTCACCGACTGGTTATTAATGTTATCGAGAACTAAATGCAAAATTTTTAGTTGTCGACAACTACGTTTTGAACGTTTTTTTTCTTGTGTGGGAATCTGATTGGTTTAGTTTTGGACAACTATCAAAAAATGACACACATTTGAGCATGCGTATTAAACGTTAGTTCTCAAGCTCTTGCTGGTCTGACTTAATCATCGACAACTAACACTCCAATGTGAGAAACGCTCGCATCGGACAAAAGTAGTTGTCGATAACAAATAGTTGTCGACAACTAAGTGGTGCATAGATAACAAATAAGGGTAAAGGGTCAAGTGTGAGGTCGAAATAGCAGGATTTTGAGCAAGTCGTTTTTGGCTTGACCGAGATGCAGAGGAAACTGTTCCTCCTTTTAATTGCTTCATGAATCACTTTTCTGGTAAAGTGCTCATCATGATCGCATTGAGAAGCTTTCTATAGTGTAAGTCTTACAATCTACCTCTATGAATTTAATATGTCTATTTTTCACCAAGGTTTAAAGACAATAACGTCATCGATAAAGACTTGTTCAGTTATGACAAAACTCTTAAGGGTAAAGGGTCAAGTGTGAGGTCGAAATAGCAGGATTTTGAGCAAGTCGTTTTTGGCTTGACCGAGATGCAGAGGAAACTGTTCCTCCTTTTAATTGCTTCATGAATCACTTTTCTGGTAAAGTGCTCATCATGATCGCATTGAGAAGCTTTCTATAGTGTAAGTCTTACAATCTACCTCTATGAATTTAATATGTCTATTTTTCACCAAGGTTTAAAGACAATAACGTCATCGATAAAGACTTGTTCAGTTATGACAAAACTCTTAAAATCGTCGATGCGCGTGGGTTAAATGGGAGTTACCGCTGTAGAGCTGTTAACATGTTCGGCGCGGAATTCTCTGACTCAGCAATTCTGGAAGTGTTGGGTAAGTATTCTGTGCATAATGTTGTTCAGTGTCTAGTACTATTCCATCGGCTTCCTTGTCAACAAAAAAGAGAATATAAAATCCGCGGATACATATAGTGCTATGTTTTGTTAATTAATTGAGCAAAAGTGGTTTGCTCACTAAATAGATCGAAGCGATCATCGAGGTCCGGACAGTCCTTAAATTTTTAGAAGGAATCCACCGGAGGTTCGAGTAACAAGTGGACGGCAAAAACTTTCAAACTTCTGTGCGACTGTTTTGAATGAAGAGACTCCGCTCCGACTCCCACTCGCTTCGCTCACGGAATCACGCTTTCGATCGCCGAACTTTTTTTCCGCCCTCGCTGGGAGCCTGTTCGCAGGTTACTTGAAGAGTAGCTGTTGCATTCCGTTTAGTATAAATTTAGATAAGAACCGGGTATTCGGGAACAAGGCCGTTCAAAGTCTCGAGCAAGCTCGATATCCTGTGTTCACCTGCAGACCGAGCTGAGTATATAAGCATGTTTAGACAAAATACATTTTTTCTAAATAACATTGCGTGCAACTGAAAAGGAGTTAGGATTCATGTGTCTATAGCATCGAGTAACCCCAAGTCCAAGTCCAAGTGGGAAGATTACTCCAACTCATCATTTTGTCGGGTTTCCTTGTCAGTTCGTCTGTTCCTTTTTATCCTACTTCAGTTGATGGTGAGAGAACTAGTGGGATGGTAAAATGTCTCTCTCAAGAGCGGCATACCATAGTGACCACAACCAGGACTCGAACGTGAACCTCTCCATCCGGGGTCCAGCGCACTATGCGATTCCTTTAATGGTTGCATAGATAGGTTTCTGTAAATATAAGAAAGTACTTATTAGAAAAAGGATTGCGGTACGGAAACTGGCTACAAAGAGCAGAAAAATAAAATGACTTGAGACATTTCACGATATGCCAATTCAAAGTATTGCACATAAGATCTAAATGTATACCTCTGAACATTAACACCTACAGTTCGGAGTCACTAGCTTCATGACTTGTTGTTGTTGTTGTTTTCAGAGTTAAATCAAGATTCATGCTCTCCAACACCAAATTCTAAAAACGTCGCTCTGCCACCAGGCTGTCTTCTTAGTGGCACCAACTCTAGCTTTGTGGACGTTGGTGAGTGTAAACCAGTTGCTTGCTTAAGAAATAACACCATGTTAAATTCTTCGTGCCAGGAACCATCTTTCTGCTGTGGACCGCGTGATTTTATACAAGTCCTGGTTGACTGTGGAGATGTCATGTCATTTAACTTGTCTAAAGTGACAAACTGTTCCTGTGGGAGCTGTACTGAAAAGGTCACAATTTTACAAGGCATAGTTGTAGGTGGGCCAGAGGAAGAACCCATGAGATATGGAGATGTCATTTATGGTGGTGAAGTTGCTGCTTACACAGATGGAAAAGGAAAATTTTCTTTCAAAGTCCCATTAAAGGTGAAAAGAGCCATAGTTACTTTCAAAGATTCATTTTATGAAAAGTTTGAAGAAAGAAGTAAGGTTTTCGTTTTAAAAGAGGGCAGCAGCGACTTTTACAAAATAAAACTGAAACGAAAGCCATCACCAATTTCTTTCAATGCCTCAGAACCTCTTGACTTCCCTTTGGGAAGTAATTCAGATACTGATAGCTTTGCAGACCTTGAACTCCCAGAGGGGACATTGCTTACGGAGGATGGCTCTGTTTTCAGAGGAAATGCTAAAGCTTCAATCAGTGTTACTAATTCTCGTAACCTATCGGATGTCCTCGTAGCTCCCGGGGACTTTAGTACGACGGATGAAGACGGCGAAGAAGAAATTTTAGAAACGTTCGGCATGATAAAACTGAGCTTTCAAGATGAAAGTGGAAAACAACTAGCTATTTCCAAAGCAATAAAGGTTTTCTTTGATCCTGAGAAACTCAACTTAACTATTAAAAACTCCACTAGCGACGTTCCCCTTAAACTGTATTGGCTTGACAAGAAGACAAGGCGTTGGAGAGAGGCTGGTAACTTCCAGCTCGAAGACGGTAGCAAGCGGAGACGAAAACGGTCCTCTAGAGCTTTTTTTGTTGGCACAGTAACTCCCGCAATAGCAAGGGAAAAACTCAATTTTGGCGCACCGACCACACGAGTTGCAGTGAGGGTTACGACAGACCCATATCCCCGTGCGGCTGGGAGTGCAGGCGTTGTAGTAAGAGTTATACGAAGAGATGGAGCTGTCTTCAGAGGTTACATTGAGGAAACTACAACAGCAGAAGGCTTAGCATGTATTCCAATATGGCGTGATAGAACATGTCATATTCAAGTTGAATCCAATGGTAAATACATGATACCAACAAGAATAGGCGATCTTCCACCAAACATCCAAGCTACAGTGAGAGAAAAAGTTCAAGACAATACTGGAGCAGTAATTAAATGGATTGAGTTTACGAGCGCATTACATCAAAATAGCGCTTTTTCCACACCGATGTACCAGCCTATTGCGACAGAGTTAGACAAGTGTCAATCTTCCCAACCTCGTCCAAGAGGATCTCAGTTTACTTTTAAAGAATCACAAGCTGTAAATGACTTCTCCATTTTGACCGATATAAATAGACAATTTTGGCAACCTAACGGCTGTTACATTAAAATTAAAGTAAACGGCGAAAATGCCATTTTTGCCGCAGAGAGTTACATCGAGAATGACTTACACCAATCAGGAAAGATTGGTTTGCATATGCGAATGTCAAGAACTATCACTGCGGGTGGAAGTAACATCGTGTGTCTTCAATTCAGCTGTCCCACATATAGCGCATACACTTATGTCAAAGTCACGCCGCTGACCAAAAGGTGCTTGTTTCGTAGTATCTATTCTGATTTGTCACGTATCCAGTATCCAGCTTGTCCTGTATATGGTCTAAGTAGGAGCGTTTGTGCTGACCAACCACCCGCAATCCAAGCACAAGAAAGGTGGCTGTGGATACCCCAGAGTAGAGCTTCTCTGACTACTTATGGAACGTTCAGAGGCAGACGAGTGGGTGAGGCCAGATGCTTAGTTGGTAATCAAGGTTATGCTAGCCGAGTGCCTTACACCATAACCGACATTGGATATACTTTGGAATATGATTGCAGGTAAGTTCTACATCACATGGGCTCAAGGTGTCTCAATAGAATTTTTTTTGGACCATACCAAGCATTGTCAATCAGCTTCTCAGGAGTGTTTCCTTAATTCGATGGATATGAAAATTAATCTAGTAGCAGGAAAATGGATTTAGGTTTTTTGTCAATGTATTTCTGAGGCAATTGATTTTTTCATGGAATCCTCAACGAGACCCACTACGAGACACCAACTACCTTATTTGTAATTTGGTTATATCAACTAAGTTGAAAATGTAAATTGGCCATCTTAACGAGTTATAAAGCTGACGTTTCGAGCGTCAGCGCTTCATCTGAGCCCTTCGTCATTCGCTCTGACGAATGGCTAACGCTCGAAACGTCAGCTTTATAATTCGTTACGGTGGCCAATTTATATTTTCAAGTTAGTTGATATAACCAAATTACCTTGTTACCCCCACCGACGCAGCGGCACAGTTTCTTTAGAAACTTTCACCCTTTATTCATTTGTACCTTATTTGTGTTTTGTTTTACAGCTGAACCAACACAACGCGTAGTTTGAAGAGTTTTCAACATCCTGTACCGTGGTTTCAAACTGAAAATGTTTTATTGGTGAAGCCTGTTTCGAATTTATTTTAAATAAATCTAATCAGCTATAATTTTATTAAATCAATGAAAGTCAATCTATTTGAAAGTTTTCAACTATCAATAAATTTTGACGCAATGTTCTTGAAAAATATGCTCTCACATTTGTAAAATAACTGGTAATGTTGACATGTATATGGTTGTGAATACTACCAGGGGCACCCAACGACGGTCTTGTCGCAAATGCTTTAATAAAAATTCTGATTTAGGCTAATTTTAGACTGCGCTATAGAATTTTTATCTGTTCTGTCTAGGGGAATTTTTGTCTTCTCGAATTTATTAGGGCTTTTTTTGTCCATTTCCCGATAACAGCTGTTCTTTTTTCGAAAATTATAGCTGGCCTTTTTGCGCTACACAAAAATAACACCATCTTTATAAATGGCCAATTCCCTTCATGAGACGTACCTGCAGTGGGAGGCGCGGTGGCCTCATGGTTAGGGAGCTCGACTCCGGATCGAGCGGTCTGGGCTCGAGCCCTGGCCGGTGACGTTGTGTTGTGTTCTCGCATCAGACACTTAACTCTCACAGCCCCTCTCTTCACCCAGGTATATAAATGGGCACCGGCGAATTTAATGCTTCGATGGACTAGCACCCATCTAGAGGGGAGTAGAAATATTCCTAGTCGCTTAATACTACAGAAACCGGGATAAGCTCCGGCCTGATGGGCCACTTAAGCTCATATGCAGACTTTAACTTACCTCAGGCGCATCTCATAGAGGGATTTGGGAATTCGAATACAACAGGCATCAGTTTATTTCTCTCTTTCTATTGATCTTATTTTATATTGGCAACACACAATGCAAAACTCTACTAAACTAGGCCTAACAAGCAAACTAAGCGAAAGAAAAGAACTTGTGAAATTTAGGATAGGCAACCACAAACTAAGGATTGGGACTGGTAGATATGATCAAATTCCAGAATCTGCCCTATTTGTGAATCTAATCAAATTGAAGACGAATCTCACTTTCTTATGTATTGCAATAAATACTCTATTCTAAAAAGTAAATTTTATAGAAAAATAGAACATGTTGTTCCGACTTTTAAAAACTTATCTTTGTTACAAGCCATCGGCGAACTTATGAATTCTTCAAATCATTATATTAGCAAAATTAATTTCATCTTGCTTTGATCTACGCAATATTCTACTTTCAAATCAAACCAATGTAAATTGACTGCTTTATCATAACCTTGTTATATGTTCACGATAATCGTTACTATTTTAGTTTTAGTTTACAAAAGCTTTTGCAACACTGTGTGTATTTATGGTCAGGTAAATAAAGCTAGTTGTTGTTTCATATCGCGAACTGAGTTCGAGGTGACAATTCAAACTGTACATTTCAGCCAGATATGCAGTTTTTCCAATCAAGTTCAGAAAGGTTATATAAATTATTCCTTGAGCGCGCGTTGGATATGACATGGTGGATGGCTAGCATGACGTGTAGCGCCGAGTTAGCTTCAATCACTCATACCCAACAAGCGCGAGTGGAATAATAGAAAAATTTCGATGAAATTCAGCCTAAGGCAATAGACCTCAGGGCGAGGTTCTGGGGAATAACTACAGAGTTTGTGGGGTTTATTCCCCCAAGCCTCGTGCTGAGGTCTATTGTCTTAGGCTGAATTTTAATATATCGAAATTGGTCTATTGATTTAATAGAAAAACGCCCCAACACGTTTACCATATTTGTATAGCATAGTATAATGGCTCTTTATAATCCATCAAATATGTTCCCTCGCGCGCACTTGGTCTAAACAAGTCACGTGACTGAATATGCTCCAGTTAAAACTGGGGAATTTTCTTGTGATGGCCCAAGTTTCAAAACTTCGCGTGTTGTGAAAAAAATACTTGAAGGATAATAAACACGATGGCCTCTATTTGGCGCGAAAACACCCTCAGAGATTTGTCCTTAGACGTTATCTCTTCCTCACAACTCAGGTTTCTTCAACCTTCGCTCTCGGAAAACTGTTCGCTTTTCGGAACGGATAATGTCCGCGGACAAACATCCCAGCATATTTTCGCGCCAAATGGAGGCTGTTGTCTAAACAAGTCAATGAAAACTCTCGAATTGCATTATCCAATGTTTCAGTTTTTAACCTATTTTGAATGGGAAAGAATGAAGATAGAATAAGTAAGTGTTTGGATACTGCAATAGAAACGTGTTCATTCGAAGCACTTTAAAGTGATAGACTGCGTTGCTTGCCAAACAATTTCACTGAAACAATTCGGGTTAATCGCTAGATAATTCCATTAGGGTGAATGAAGACGGTTATAAGAGCACAGTAAGAACCGTGCACTGTTCATGGCAAACTACAGAGGGGAACTGTAGAGCGGCAGATCCAAGACTGGGGTTTCTGCCTGACATGTTCTCCAGAGGCTATGCATTACATTATAATTGCACTTAAATGGAAGAACAGTGGGGAAACTAAAAAACGTTTTTATAATTACTTGCTTAGGACTCTTCAGGCCATGTGGCGCATAAGGCGCCCGTGAGGTCTCTCCAACGTTCCCTGTCCTGGGCGGTCTTTGCAGTGTTCATGTCCTTGTTTGAGTCTTTTTTGACTTTTTAAGGTCATCTCAAGACACAATTCACATTTTTAAAAGATTACAAAACAATATATATCATTAGAATGAATCACTCTAGATTTCAGGTTTAACGGATACCTTGAACCAAATCCATTCAGCTATTAATTCTTGAGAAATTCTTTCACTACGTCGAGCTCTTTGGCAACGTGTTCCTTTTCCTTGACCCAAAGTACTTTCCATGGATTTTTAAGGCCTTGAAGATTTATGGAGCGGGCAAGATGAACCGAATCTCGCGCTGTGATTGGCTACCCGAGCGGGCAAGATGGAGCTATCTTGCCCGCTTGGGATA
>OMLO01001962.1_pt1 | contig 16280 bp, 6 predicted proteins | sample 1674811 | NCBI WGS metagenome assembly OMLO01 (sample SAMN06265003, study PRJEB25207) | coral metagenome | isolation source: Coral host | place: Mexico:La Bocana,Puerto Morelos, Mexico | collected 2008-11-13 | reverse complement strand
TGATATGTCCAGTGTTTGGCCAAGAGACTAACTATGAATTTGATTGAATTCATCCATTTGAAAGTTTGACGGTCATTTGATTCTCTTGCAGTGAAAAATTTATTGAAGAACTGGACAACAACGACATCACCCTGCAAGCAGAACCTTTTCTTATGGTACATACACTTTGTACCAAGTAATAATAATCAAAGCAAATGGAGATAAAAGAGGCTGTGCTCGCAGGGTTCAATGACATCGGCCACGCGTTTGCAAAATTTAACGGCTTTCGTTTCAAAACTGTTTAGCAGTACGTAAGTACAATTTTCGGTCGAGAGACTAGCTTCTCATTAAATTGAATGAACTTATAATGAAAAAGACAAAAAACGTTTTATGAGATTTCCATGATTGGGTGTTCAAAATCCCCACATGTAATAAGATTAGATGATGCAGTGATAGATGTCGGGATGGTTCAGTTTACAACAACAATGACTTACCTCGCAAGTGTATGTTCTCTAGCAATATTTTTGTGCGACTAGCACTTGGTGCAGTTGTTCTATGGCTTCATTGGCAGGACTAGTGTTCTTGAATAACCATTTGTCTTGGTTGTAATACAACCCATGGTCGCTCAAAGCCAAAGATTTTGCTTTTTCATACTGAATTTGTGGATTCCACAGTTTCTCTTTTTCGGCTGCTTTGAAGATGCAAACAGACAAGAACTATTGCATTTTCGTCCAGACATTAAGAAGGGCAAAAACTAAGCTTGTCAAGAACAAAACCTAACTAGCGATAAAGACAACCTGTCAAGAACAGTTCGCGTGCACAGGGCTGCAAATAACTAATGGGGAGCCGCCGGTCACGTTGTCCAGTCAAACATGTTTTTGCTCAGACACGACCTGTTTTTGTCCGGTCACATTGAAAAAATCGTAACTCTTGAAATAGTAAACCCAGATTGCACAGTAAACCTTTTTTTAACTAAGAATTGATTGAATCCAAGTCAGTTTGGCAGTAAAAATTACAAGTTAATAGTTTTACCACTCTTTAGTGCAGAAGCTACCTCACATACTATGTGGAACAGTTACGGAAGTTGTTCGTTTTACTTTACCTGTGGCAAATTAAATCGCTTGTAATTAAATAATACATTTTGGCAATCGACATATTGTTTCTACAACTAAAGTTAAGGTAAAATATGCAGAATAAATGAAAGCCAAAGCGTTCAGACGATCTCATAATTAATTTGAAAAAAGAAGCTAACTAAAATGTAAACATAAACATGGACCGTCTCAAGGCTTAGAAATTCTGATGCACAGTACGTATTAAATGCATGGCTTCTTATTCCAAATACATTTGTTGCACTCGCTATCTTTCTTCTGTTTAGAATCCCTTAATGACAACCTTATTCTCCCACTTTTGGTTTTATACGCTCCATTTTTGGGTTGCATCGAGTGATGAAATCACCAGAAAGCTTAGTAACCAAGCATGTTTTGCAGGGTGTGCCGAAAGTGACGTATGATTTGCTTTTCACACTTTGCAACCAAATGGCGGCTATGTGGAGAATTCTTGTTGCAGCGATATTATTCTTTGTCAGGTCAGGATGTTTTCCGACCAATCAATCAATCAATTAATCACTTAATTTAAGAGACAATGGTATTTAACCAAAGGTAAAGGGCTCTGCTAATTGGGAACACTTACAGTAAATAAAATAACAGAAGACATGATAATTTGCGGTTGCGACAGCACTTGATAACATTGTGGAAATTGCGACAACCAGGAATTGCTCGACCACTAGTTTGTCTAGTTTTATATTTGTTTTTCTTTCTTTCGGAAACATGAATGCTGCCCCTCATAATTATCAAACAGTTAAAAACTAAAATTTCTCTTAACGAGTTGGTAAGTGACCGGACAACATATCCGGCCATCCAAAGATTTGTCCGGTCAATACCCAATTCTGACCGGACATTGTCCGTTGACCAGCCGTTATTTGCAGCCCGCCCTGCATGCACGTCTCTTTCTTTGAAATGAAATGTCACGCTGCAATTCGCTTTACACGTGACAACTGGCGGTGAATTTTAATTAGAGGTGACAGGATCTTGTCAACGCACCATCAGGGGTTAATGAGATTCAAAAATAGTTTTTCTCCTTATCTTGCAAAGTAAAAAAGCTTTTCTTACCATTCTTTTTGCAAAATATTTATCTCAGTCTTCTCAATTTGAACAGCAAAAAAAGATTTTTCGCATTTTTCATAAAAATTCACCTTCCATGATACTTTAAAACTAAAACCTTAAAACAATTTAAGAGTTTTCATCAGATTGGCTTAGCAATATCATAGTATATTTAACAATTACACCCATAGCCCACAAGGGCTACAGGTTAATATTCCGTGAGGTGAAGCTGAATGGGCTATTGACCCGTGGCCCTTGAGGTTGAAGGGTCTAATTGTTTTAGTATCACCCAACTAGTCAGACAGAAAAAGCAATAATAAAGTTTAAAGAAAGACTTATTTGGGAATAAAGCAAAAGAATTTCACTACTGAATGACTATTAGCTCTCTAGTAAAGTAGCCAATCAAAATGCAGGATTTGCATTAGTCCACTAGTTGGGTTTTACTAATCCACTCTACTATGCTCAAAAAATATGGAAAGCGTATGCAGAATTTTTTGGAGGGGGATCTATAAATTATATTTTTTTTTTAGTTTAGTTTAGTTTTCTGTATTTTGGGGGGCATTTTTTAAGCAAAACAATTGCTCGCACAGTTTGCTGCTACACGCCTTGTTGGCTATCTATCAAGTAATTATTCCATGAGCATGTGTTATGTTAGTGAACATAAGTTGGTTATAATTATACACAAACATGCACTTTGCATGCCAGTAGGGTACTGCACTGTACATAGGTTTTTTGGGTACAGATAAAAGTTACTGTGTTAATATGGATTTAATTTATGTGTGTCCCCCTTCTTTTTGTTTCAGTTGCTTTCAAAGGGTAACGTTTTTACAACTGATGCCATTACAGCTACACTCATGACTGCTACACGTTCTGTTTACTCATGGGATGTGATAGTTCAGGTATTCTACCTCACATGATTATAATGGAATACATACTAGGCTCCCTATCTTGCCTGCTGTTGACATGAAATATATATTGGGAAAAACATGATAAAGTACAGTGTATAAGGATTTATAATAAAGTTTCCATATAACTTGCCTTCTGATTGGCAGAAACAGTGTGCTTTACCAGATAACAGGCTTGGGTTAATAGTGTTAAGCTAGCTTTTAATTTTTTGCTTCGGAATTTTGACAAATTGGACCCAAATTATATATCCCTTGTGACTCAGGCAAACGCAACAAGTCAACAAGTTTTTTCTCAGCAGTAAAAACACCTGTAGCTCACAGACCATTGCTAACAGTAGTAGTGTAAGAACTGTATGAAATAACAAATTTTTGCTAGATTCCCACAAAGCATGTAGCAAAATAAACAAATACTGAACCTAGGGAATGCTGACAATTGTGACTAGCGGAGAATCTGCTACCACTGGCATTTTGTGATACATGTTATTCATGTAAATGAAGACCTCTTTACAGAGCCAAAACATGCCTCCTTTAGGATCCACCTCATTTCTGGGTACTAATGGTACTAAATAAATATTGAAGTCACTAGTTTGTTATACCTCTTTTATTAAAGCTAAGCTCACTTGAACACTTATAAAGATGGTTCAGATACCAGAAAAAAAATAATGATAATGAGCATCTGTCAGTCTCAAGGGACTATGGATACACATTCTGTGTCAGTTCTGGCTCTAGTACCGCACTGGGTGTGACTGGTTGGGCCAATTCTGGAGTGATAGTGTACCCCACACTGGGAGCAGGGTAGACAGATTAGTATTCTGTGCTAATGTCATTTATACAATAAGAAAGATACAAAACCTCCAGGACTACACAAAAATGTTGTGCGCATTTCCTTGTCACGGCTCGACCTTAACTTGAGTTGCCTGTGGGCTTATGGCTAGTAAAATGGTACTTCTCATTAGACAAAGAGCTCTTTCTACTAGCCATGAAAACTGCCATTTCATTTGTGATGAATTTTTAACCTTGAGCATCCTGCAACTAGATCATGAAAATGCCTGGTTACCAAGCTATGGACATTCTATAAATGCACAATAAATTACGTATGCAAAAAGAGCTAGGATACTTGGAAAAACTGGGTAAATTAAAATACTTTTCAAAACTTTAAGAACATGTCAAAGTTAGTGAAAATGATGTACATTCCATGAAAGAGCTTAAATTGTGGTTGAGACTTGAAAGTGCTTTTCGTTTCAGTTGAATGTTGAAATTCCAGCATAACCCAGTACCTTTTCCACATGATCTGCGCATTTTCCACATTTTACCCCAGAAGATGTACTCCACTTTGAAAAAAAGATTTTTATTAGACTCTGAATATGGGAGATTATGTTATGTTTAGGGACACGGTATTTTTTGTCGTAATTATTAACCAGTAATGCATTTTAGACAGCTATAAATGTGACTCGTGTGGTGCAGGTGTGCTATAATTATGAACTGACACCTCTACCAATGCATTAACTAGATAAGAGATCTGCAATTATTACTGGAAAAAAGCTGGACCAGAAATGCGAAGAAATGTGAAAACAACTATCCATCCCATATCAGATAGTGTCTCCTGAATTTGCAAAAAACAATATCAGTCAGTGATGTCAAAGTCTACCAGCCCCCCCCCCCCTCCTGAAGTTGCATCAACTAACTAAATTCCCACTATGGTATGCTCAGAATGTCACTGTGTCTTTGATCAATACATAGTGTCGATTGTGTGTTGGTGGTGTGCAAGCTGATGCATTGACTGACACCTTGACCAACATAATGTTGAGATCAGATTTAGTTCCTTTCTTATTAAACTAGTGGTCCAAGGTAACAAAATACAGTATTAATATCTGTTTCTCCTTGTTGTTGCTATAGCGTGTTGGATCAAAGTTGTTCTTTGATAAGAGAGATGATTCTGAATTCGGTAAGTTGAGAGGTGTTGAAATGAAATGAAAAAGTCAATGTATGCTACAGATGTTATTCTCAATCTAGTGTGTACAGGTTGTATATCTTTTTGGAACAGACTGGTGGCCATGCCCTAAGCCATCCTACAAAATTTACTTTATTTGTATCCAGCAGTTTATTATTTGTCTCCTTTTTGTGTGTTTTTGATGAAGACTTTGTTTTCTTAGATTTGCTAACAGTGAGTGAAACTGCGCATGATGTGGTTTTTGATGAAGGAAATGGAATTAATTCCCCCACAAATCTTGGCCTTGAAGCAACATTCATCAATCAAAACTTTTCACAGCAGTGTTTGAAAAGAGGCCCAGATAAAAAGATGTTTCCCAATCCAAACCCATTTGTTACCGATGATGATGAAGGTCAAGTAGCATCTGTGGCATACAGGTATGAGGATGCACAAACAAATGTATCAAGATTATTGATGTAACTTAAACACGTTATTTAACAGTTTACAGAAAGAAAAGTAAACCCTTTTTTCTAGTGATTTTGCTTTTTTCGACTGATGTGGCTAAGAATCATGTGCTTTATGATAATGCTGCCCAGTTACCTGTAGTGACTGGTCTCCATTTTTGGGTGACAAGTTGACCATTTACCAATAAATTCTGGAATTTTCGGTGGACATATATTGCAGGTAAGACTATTGTACCTTGCCCAGCCCAAACATTTCCAACTTGAATGGACCGTCTTGAAATGGCCAAAATTTCTAATGCAATGTGATGCTTACCATAGGCCTTTCACCGGTTTCAACCCATACAGACAGCTCAGCTCAATTTCAAGCGCTCGGAGTAAATTCTAGGAAATGTAGCTCGCCAAATCTCACACAGTATTGAAATCCGTTCAGGATATTTACCAAAATCATGACCCAGCTGCTTCTAAATGGCAAACAGACACTGGGTCAACTTTCGACTTCCTAAAAGTTCTTTCCTGGCCTGATGGTTTTGGCTTAGTCGCCGGTCGACTTGTGGCAAGTCTATGATTCACCCAGTCTGACAACCTACTTTTTCAGACACAACTTCAAAATGAAAAGTCAGATAACAAGTTTTAATTTATTGGTATCTTTTTGTTCAATTGAAATTTGAAAAGCTAAAGTGGTCAAATCATTGTAAGTTCCATCGTTGTTGAATCGTGGGTATTAGGTAGAACAATGTTATGTAACATATCAAACTGGAAAACGATGTTTGTCCACTTTTTCAAACACCAAGAATAAAATTAAAATACGACATGTAGCGGAGTATAGTGGAGTGTAGTGGACGAACTTTGAGGTGTTTGGAAATGTGGTCGGTCATTGTCCTACAAGTGTTTGGATTTCTTTTAAACAGAGATCTTCTCCGTTTTAGCTTCTGTCCTCAAGGCAACGCCATTTTCGAGCACTGAAAACAGAGGTTTCGTAAATGCTTTCCTAAGCAGATTTTTTCCAAAACACCAGCTTATCGTCTTCGTGCGGACCTTTTTGAGTATGTTGACGCCATGGATCAAGTCCAGTCTACTCTGGTCCTTGTTATCGGGCGTGAAATATCATGGGCTCATAGCCAACTAAAAAGATAAAGGGTGAAAGTTTCTAAAGAAACTGTGGTGCTGCGTCGGTGGGGGTAACAAGGTAATTTGGTTATATCAACTAAGTTGAAAATGTTCGTCAGAGCGAATGAAAGGGCTAACGCTCGAAACTTCAGCTTTATAACTCGTTACGGTGGCCAATTTACATTTTCAACTTAGTTGATATAACCAAACAACTAAAAAGATACTTGGGCTTCAGTATCCAGGCGTTAAGCCCCAAGGTCAGTTAACCCCTTAACGTTTAGCCCGTAACTAGAAGTAGAATAGCATCTAGAAAACACTGTCTATTTCTCGCTCTTTAAGCATTATGGGGGCTAGCTGACTTGTGGTTGGGGGCTAACTGGCCTCCCAGAGGGTCTCCTATATAAAAAGAGACAGGGGTGCTTGTCATACCTGCTAGGTTTTGTTAGCTCTTAGGGTGTTCGTCGTGTAAAGGTCCACAGTGGGAGCTTTTGTGGTTTCCTTTAAGGTATTGAGCCAAACATATTCGACAGGAGGTAAGGTGTCGTTTTATAATTGATACTTCTTAGCAAAGGCCACAAAACAGAATCTTGGTACCTCTTACAGTGTAGAGGTTCTTTTCAAAATTTCTGACGAGCACCCCATCTTTTTTACATGGGAGTTCCCCCGGATAATTAGCTAGGGACTTATCGACTGGAGAGCTAAACGACTTAAATTCTGGTCTATTTTTCAATCCTAACAGCATGCATACAGTTGCATTTTACGCTGTTAACTTTTCAAGTAGACAATGTGAGCAAGGATGCTTTTCGTGCCAGTGTAAAAAACCAACAAAGTGTTGGGGCAAGGCAAGGGCAAAAACGTTTTTAGATTTTTATTAGGAGTCTCGAGACTTCTGCCACGCATTGGCATATCAATCTACTAGTACTACATGTATATAACTGAATTTCCTTGATCCAGTTATTACAAGAGGTGATTGTCAAGGAAGGTTACTACTTACATGTAAGTTGTCTTTGTGTAGTAGTAGCTTTTCAGACTGAAGCATGGAGTTTATTTGCAGGTATCGTAAGTGGAACCTTGGAGATGGAATTGAACTGATTGTGAGATGTGAACATGATGCCATGATGCTTGGCCCAAATGGAGAAGAATCTTTTATCAATATCAAGACCTTGAATGAATGGGATCCCAGGGTTTGTATTGATTTGTGTCCATGAAAAATGAAAGTATTTAAACTACATGGGCTATATAGGGGGATCCCTGCTGACGTCATTGTTTACATTTTTGCTCATTTGCATAGGGCTTTACGTTCAGAAGGAAACATGTTAGATATAAATTGACTCCAGGCAGCTAAAGAGCTAGTGGAATTTAACACATTGGGAAATTTTTAGCTCTTTGTGTATAATATTCAGGGAGAAATTGTCTTTCAAAAACTGCAAAATCTCTGGGTGGCAAAAGCGTTAATGAGCTCATACATTCTTTGTAAAATTTTGAGTTTTTTAACCCGTGTTGCGCAAAAAGTATTCAATAGACCTGGCTCATATTCACTGGTAGAGTTAATCATACTATGATCTTTCAATATTCAGAACTGATTTATTTGTAGCTCCATCAGAAACCGAATTGCTTATGCTAATGAGGCAAGTATTGTAAACAAGGATTCCCCTATAGGTGCTTTTCTCCTCATCCACTTCCAGCCATCTCATGAAGAGCGTTTATGGGAACCCTTCCAAGTGAGACTTTCCGTCTCACTTACAGGGTTGCAAATGGGATATTTGGTTTTTGATCGAAAGAAACCAGAGCCAAGAGAGTCGCCATGGCAACAGCACTAATAATTTAAGTTTGAAAAATATTGCTCCAATATTTCTAGAGATGTTCGTTATTCAATATTCTACCGTTTTAGTTGCACAACTTGATTCATGTCGTGGAGTGTGAATTTGCGTGCGCAGTAAGGATGCGCAAAAACAATTAGCCCAAACGTCCTTAAAACTGGGAAACGGGCACTTTTCAAGTTTTTTTCTGCTGGTATTTTAGAAGCTGGAAGACTTTCATCATCAGTACTGGTACAGTGAGATGAAAATAGCTGTCAGTCATTTTTGGCCGCTGCCAGCCCTACTAGTTGTGCAAGAAAACATACGTTTGACACAAACGTCTGTCAGTATCAGTTACAAAATTGTGTTCAATTTAAACACAAAAAAAATGATAAATTGATGACTTAAACTTACAATGACTTACAAAGGAATACATTGCATGACTAGCATAAAAAACATGAACTAACAACTAAAGAACAAAGACGAGTACAAGAGTACAAGAAGGAAAGTAAAGCCTGTACATGAAGTTTTCTCCAGTCGATTTAGTCCTCAAAAGCTACCCACTGCAAGTTTAACAATACTTGTGGTGACCACATATTTGAGGAACAGTAACATCTAGATCTTTTCACATGCCTGGGTCGGTTACCAGCTGGGTGTGATGTATAATCCAGACACATTAATTACATTATCATTTAATATGACATGGCATGCAGTGTTAGCAGTTTTCAGTCCTTCTCTGTTTTAGAATGTGAAAAGTTCGGAAAATATAAAAAAATAGGTTTCCAAAATGCTCATGGTCAGTAATTGCTAACTTAAGCATAACATTTAAAGTTTTTAACATAACAAAGTGACCGTGTCAGGCAGAATTCAAAGCTAGATGTCAGCAGTTATCATCTGCTGGTCGCTCTTTCTTTGTATCATTGTCAAAAAGGATAAAACAAAATCTCAGACATGTTATTGATTATGTTCAGTTGAAAGATCAGTAAGCCGTTTAGTAACCTGTTTATCTAGCTTAGTTGAAGGTGGGGGGAGTGGAGGTGTCAAGATTACGTTTCGCGAAAAATAAAAACAAGGTCCATTCACAACAACAACAGTTATTTATAGCAAAATATGAAAAAAATATAAAAAACAAGAAACATTAAGCTTACAAATATGGTATTAGCTACCTGCACTGTATAACAACCATACGGCTGAAAAAATTAAGCTGCGTTCCATAGGATTCAGTTAACAACTGATACAAAATAACTCGTACAAAATAAGATACGCATTTCGCGTTTCTCAAGAAAGGGGAACATTTTTTACACGAACTCTACACGAAACTTGTGAGGTTGTGAAACTCTATGTCCAAAGTACAGTCTTGTTCGACGCAGCAAAAAGAAGACAGTGCAGTGTTTTGGACACAACGACTTGTGTCGAAAAATAATAGAAGACATAATCATGTAACGGTTCACAACTGATGAAACATCTATTTCGCATTTCACCAAAAACGTTTTGGAAAATCACGGCACACGGCTGCTGCCATATAATATGAACGAGAAAAAGAACTTGCGATTTTCAAATTTCATGGGAAAAATAAGTTATTTACAATTGATAAAGATATCCTTTACCACCCTCTTCGTTGACGTAGCTGACCTGTAACTGCTCCATCTCCATGTAGTAGTAGTTGTAGTAGTTTATTTCACAAGCTAGTAATAGAGACTTTAAAAGAAAATTGTGAAGTAGTCTATGCCCTGATGGCAAACCAGCTGACATCAGAATGTTTTGTGTGCTTTGGAGGACAAGACTGTTTAGTGTTAGTCACTGTGTTAGGTTATTCAGTCCAGTATTTGATTTTGGTATTTTCCTCAGGCAATTGGTGTTGACTGGCGTCAGAAGCTAGACTCACAGCGGGGTGCTGTACTAGCAACAGAACTGAGAAATAACAGCTGTAAATTGGCTAAGTGGACTGTTAGTTCTATACTAGCTGGATCAGAGTACCTCAAACTTGGGTAAGACAGATTTTTTTATGGGAGAAGGGGACTGGTTTTCATGATTGTGTATCTTAATTTTTTATTTCAACTAAATATGGTTCGTTTTCTTTGAGGCAACAACATATAGTTCAAATCAAAACTAACTACAACAGGGCAGGAAATATCCAGGTCTGATTGCCCGAGGCAAGTAAATTTTGCTCTTGGGCAAGTGAAAATACAAGTACACTGGCTCGGTGGGCAGGTGGAATTAGATTTTGCCTGAATATCGACGTTAGAAAAGACAAAATTGTGTTTGGAAAAGACCGACTGAATTTGTACAGCAAAATTTCAACAGCAGCCAATGCTCACCTTGTGGAATCTCTTTTAGCTGACCTGAGTGAATAAACCAATCGAATGTGATCAATATTTTAAAACTTCAGTCGCAATGGCTGTTATTGTATTATTGTATCCCCAACAGGTATGTGTCTCGGGTAAACTACTTGGATTCATCAAAACATGCAATCCTTGGCACACAGCAGTTCCGTCCAAAGGAGTTTGCTACTCAAATCGCTCTAAACATGGACAACGCCTGGGGAATCCTGCGCTGTATCATAGATACCTGCATGAAATTACCAGATGGAAAGTATCTTATCCTTAAAGACCCTCTAAAGGTGAGATAATAATAATTGTCACCAGAACAATGTTAACTTGTTTTTGCTGAAGTGCGTGCTAACACCGGGTATTATTATTGTGTCATGTGCATAAAAATATATATAAAATATAAAACAAAATATTAACGGTGTTGGATAACACAGTGGAATTCCGATTATTTGAACCTCCGAGGGAAACGAAAATTGATTTGAAAACTAGGTTTTAAACTGTTTTATTGGTGTTTGCTAGTATGGCATTTTTCCATCGTTTTGTGAGACTTCACGAGCAGTTCTGAACATGGCTTCACGTGATAGTCTCGACAGTCATACACTCGTGTAGTATAGAGTGTTTCCCCATTTGGGAGAATTAATAAAATGTATTGTATTGAATTGTATAACGTTACGGCAGCCATATTGGCGTCCCCAAATAATCGGTGGCCATGTTGGTGTCCCAGGTCAACCCTCTGGGAGTTGAGACCTTTACTGCGGTAAAAAATTTCTTTTGTTCCAGTAAATTCGCTGCTGACCACGTGATTGAAACACTCTGAACATCTTTTTCTTTTCCTAGGGCGTGGTTAGAATTTATGACATCCCTGACAACACGTTTGAATCAAGCGACGAAGATGAAGACGAAGAAGAGGAGGAAGAGGAAGATGAAAAGGGTGAGTTATTTCAGTAATTTGCCTGCATCGAGAGTCTCTGAGCCTGTATCTCTTTTGTGTAAGATACCTGTGGTATCACACGCTCATCGGGTTGTAAGCCGCTAATGTTAATGAGTTACAAAGTTTGCAATGCATTCTGCATCAAGGTTGGAACCGTCATTTTGGGTATAGTAAACGGTTCATCCTTTTGATCGATTACGAAAGCCGTACTCAGAACTCAAATTTTAACTGAGGTTACTCGCGGATTGTGGAGTGATATATATTTCTATATATTTATCTAACCAATTATAGGTGGAACGATCTGACCTTTTTGTGGAACGATCTGACCCTGGAACTCTTAGAATAATTATTTTGGTTACATTCTTTGTGCTTAGGCTAGTTCTGATGGCGTATTTTCGGCTACCTTTCTGGTCTTTGGCGGGTAAGATGTCATCCAAAATTGGTAATATGACTTTGTTTCATATTGGCTCTGAAGCAAACGTGTATTCCGGCGACTAAAACGTTTTACAGAGCTAGTAATTATTTTTCGAAAGCGTTGAAGTATGGCGTTTATTTACAACTAGTTTTAGGAACTACACGATCAAACCTTCATGATGATGTTATTGGACAGAATCTATTCATGTATGTGCAAATTCAATAGTCGTGAAGTCAAGTTGCCAGTTCAGTGTTAGAAATGTTCATTTACAGATTGGGCAATATTAGAATAGTTTACTACCCTCATGGCATTGTTACTGTTCGTATTGTAGAGTATTAAAGATATTGTAAAGTATTAAGATTTTTTCTGTACCTGCAGTGTGAATAGCAGTTTTTTTGGTACATTGATACAGCCATCAGTATTAAACCGTGTTAAAAAATTGCAGGTATTACAGAAGAAATCATCCTTAGTGTTACACAGTTATAATTTGTTGTTCTTAAAATTTGGTAATGGACAATACCAAGTAATAATGTCTAGTGACACGCACAGACAGTCGGAGCTTGTATAAATGCGAGGGTTCTGTTGAATTCTACCCTGGGTGTCAGTGGTTTTTCTTGCGAGTCACAATAGAGACATGACCGACACCGGAAACCGCGCAAGAAAAACCTCTGGCACCCAGGGTAGTTAAATTCATAAGCAGTTGTGATAATAAGACCGAACCCAAGACCCCCGCGGTAACGAGACACAGGTGAAATACATGGAAGCTGGTCCAAGGCGAATTCCACCGAGCAAGAAGAGTTTTATGAATGTAAATCCAATGCAAACGTTAGAAATGTCTACAGGCCAAAATTGAAGCTTGTTCCTTGGTTTTCCTATTGAGTTTATGCTGAGTTTAAGTAGTGGTGGAGGTTGATTCTAAGCGACAATTAGTCATAACAGTCAACTGGCAGCTGGTGGCATTACATTAACTAACTAATATTTGTCTTATGATGAACATAAATTCTCAACCAGTAATGGTTGAAGCAAATGGAAAACAATTGTCTAAATTGCAATGCAAAATCGGTGATTCACCTTTTGGAGTGATCAAACAGACAAACTAACGCATGATTTTACTTACAAAATTTCAAATACCCGAGGTAATAAATGTCTTTCTCTCAATTCGGAATCAATAATAACAAATTCCAAACCACCTTTGTAACTCGCAAGTATGTTCACAGAGAACTTTGATTAAATAACTATTCTGCTGTGGGCGTAAAGTGTTTACGGTCATAATCATTGTTTTCATTGTAAAACGCTTTGATTATTGCTTATTGTAATTTTTACTCCTCAAAACATTTGTGTAATTGCATATTACGCACAGTTTAACTCATGTCGATCACCTTTCACTGGAAAATTCCTGGGTTTGCTCAACGAGTACTGGCTTAAATATATATCTTTGCGTATCTTCTGTTTAATAAATTGGACGAATACTTGGGGTTCTCTTTTTCTGGTGTGGCTCTGTTGTTTCACGCCGCGGTTAATATACGATTTTAAAATTATTCTTATTTAGAAATTCAGTCGAAGTTACTCTACTCTATTAATTGGCAGTTTTCTTTTGCAGATGGAGAGGATAAAAACTGAATTGACAGCTGTGTGACCTAATTCTCCCTGCCATGAAGACCGGCAAAGAGGATCCCTTCTTATTTAACAAAAATTATGCGAAGCCTCGTAAGCTCTTGTTATTAATTTACGCTCCTTGATAGTCAGAAGAAATTTCCAAACCGTTGCTGGCGCCAAGATTTATAACTGTTAGATCTATTTCCCAATTTTAGGACAAGAGCTCTAAGTGGCCGGTTGTTACCAAACTCTTGCAACAGTCCCCCTTCACCTTCTGACTTATTTCAACTTTGTCGGGAATTTAGGCCACATTGTCTTTTCATTAATTAAACAAAATCAGAACTGCATTTGTTTTGGAGTTTTTTTTAATGTATTTTACTTCAAAACAAACTGATTACACTGCCAGACCATATATCAGCGCGCTGGTGCTGAAAAACTCGAAGCTGTTCATTCCACCCGACAACGGAAGTACTATTTTGGAGAGGCAAAATAAAAGAAACTGTGGGTACCTGAAATGCAGCTGCAGAGACTTGCCGGTAATTCGTCTTATCGGCTCCCATTCCTGTGACTTCCTGTGGCAGCCCTGCCCCTCCTTCGGAAAACTCCTGTTAATTCCAGTGTGAGAGTATTCAACACCTTTAAAGACTCCGTCAGATTGTGGTAACTTACGAACAGACATCACAGTTTGGGGTACTTGAGATTCGTATGGGTCTTAATTCATGATAAAGCTGGGTTGACAATGAAGGTTATGGCTTGCCTAAGAGAACATGAGATTGTCGCGCTTCCTTTCTGCCTTTTTTCGGTTGCAGCAAGATTTGTTCCTTTGGCGCTGCCTTTCGAGGTGGGGTAAAGGAATGTTGGGTACACCGTTTCCTAATGCAGCTAGATAAATGCTGCAAACGTTCCGAACATAAGCTCCAAATAAGCCTTCGTGTTAAGAGTTCGATGACGCTCTATATCATTTAATTATCCTTTATTTTCGCCCTATCCCTCCTCCAATGATCACCCTTATGATACCATGTGCACGATACCACATCAGTAAGCCGCAGAGTGCGAGTAAAACAGACTTTTCAAAACGTGTACTTCCCCGCTTCAACGTTGTGTTTGGGCAGAGAAAAATCTCGTAACAACGGCGTATATTTAACAATAAGTATATTCTCAGCTCCGACTATTGCATTTCTAGCTCTCTAATTGGCTAAAAAACTCCGACTATGAGCCATTAGTCGGAGTTTTACCTAATATGGAAAATAGTGCACCAAGTTTAAAAATTTTCCGCTCTGTAAAATTGTTGAAATAAAAATCGGCGGCAAAAACCCGATTAAGAATATACTAAAACAATTATTCCATTCGACCTTGTTGGATATGAAGTGATCATAACCAACTCGCGCTACGCGCTCGTTGGTTATTTATCACTTCATATCCAACGCGGTCTCATTGAATAATTGTTAATTATCCTGCGAAATCGCGCGGAATATCGCCTGATACTTAGCCGACGAGGCCGTAGGCAGAGTCGGCTAAAATCAGGCGATATTCCGCAAGATTGAGCAGGATAATTGTTTTATTATTCAACAAATGGATAACAAAACTAACAATTTTATCCGGCCAGGAAAAAAAAACTCTTTTATTTACAGTTTAGCTTGTTGCGGCGTGCAAAATTACGTATATCGCCTAATATCCGTTACCTACGGATGACAGATATTGAAAGAATCATGACCATATTTGGACAGTGTTACAATTTGTTGAATAATAAATAAGGCTAGCAGCAGCTGTTTATTCAATTGTTTGGGGAAAGGACAGGAAAAGGCCAGTAAAAGTGAAGTAAAAGGCACGCAATGCATGCAGAGGCGGTGACGTGAAAAAATTATACGTTGAAGATTGTAACAAGCAGAAAACCGATTCTTAAACTAAACTATGAACGTTTGTGTTAGAAATTTTAGGGGTTCACATTTAGGTTAGTCCAACTTCAGCTTACCACACTGATCTCCATTAACATATGGGGAACTGTTCCCCATATGCCACAACAGTGAAAATCAGTGGAAACAGACGAGGAATTTAGGAACGAAATTATCGAAAAAAATACCCTAAAAAATTATTTCTTGGTCAATTTTTCACGTTTTCTTAGTTCTCGGCCAATCAGCGGGCTCCATTTTAATGAGTCACTAATTTAATATTCAGCACCTTTTCACATTCCATACATTTGCTTTGCCTAGTTCTTACGTGGAACATTACATAATTCGGTCCACAAATAAGTTTAGTTCAGATATTTCAGTGCTTATACAATGCTCTTACAATGCTTTGACAGTACTAGTTCAATTCGGTGGTTTCATTTCGCTTTGTCGGCCTTGGAACGGCTAAGTTTTCTGATACAACTCAACGAATGAATATAATTTGTATAATTTGTTTATTTTATAGATACAGAGGTTGTTGACAAGCCAATTTTTGTCAATTTTACGCGCGTGTTTAGGGAACCCATTCAACTGCAATGTAAGCGTGTAAACTAGAATAACAAAAAACATCAGTTTCTCTTTCAAAATCAAATATTTAATGAAGCAACACAAGAAATTAAACGTCAGTTCATACTTTCACAGCTTTTATAAACATTTTTCAGTTGAAAAAAAAACCTGACTGAGGCTTATAAGTCAATCGAAATCGCGATGCGATGTTG
>OMLO01001961.1_pt1 | contig 16280 bp, 18 predicted proteins | sample 1674811 | NCBI WGS metagenome assembly OMLO01 (sample SAMN06265003, study PRJEB25207) | coral metagenome | isolation source: Coral host | place: Mexico:La Bocana,Puerto Morelos, Mexico | collected 2008-11-13 | reverse complement strand
ATCATTATTATTGCCATCGTTTTTCAAAAAGCTCTGTTGTCAAAATGGACAGTTTATTGTGGACAGTAGTTTATTGTTGACAGTTTATTGTGGACAGTAGTTTATTGTGGACAGTAGTTTATTGTGGACTGTAGTTTATTGTGGACAGTAGTTTTCCAATTTCTCCGGCGTAGTGTGGATGGGGCCACAAAACTACTTCAACAAAAATATTTTCAAAAGCTTTATTTTTATTGTCAGTAAGAAAGGTACATATGTTAATAAAGGTAACATAATGCTTAGCTTGCCAGTTCAATATCTTCTAATTTAAGTGGATATAGTTTTGGACTTTTTTTAGAAAACTAAAACCTTCTCCCTATTGATCTGCTAAACTACAAACTTCCTTGAAGCTCAGCGTGATAAATAGAACCTATTAGCCGACAAATTGGTAACAAAGTCTGTATCTAGACTATAATGCATCAAGCATATTCTAGTTCATTTGTAAGGACATCCTCCAAGGTACACATTGCCAGCCATGTCAATAGGCTTCGTCAGATATAAAGTTTTCGGTTTCCTTCCTGGATCCATAGACTGTAAATTACGTATACATCCTGTGAACCGTTCAGTGGCAGTCACACCCTTGGCGACTACACCGTCTGCAGAAGAATGGATAGCAGCAAGGAAGAATTATTAAATATTTTAAACATAAACCCTCACCAACCAACTAAGTAAACCAAATAATCTACTGGTCCGTCACAGGCTTACATACACACAGCTCTGAAGAATGCCGTGCCACCGACTTCGTTGTAATCACCTTCTTACATAATAAAATTACAAAACAACTGGATGATTAGGGCGTGTCAGTTTGATCTAAACCAAGCGACAACCTGAATGAACAGGAAGAAAAATTAGTTGAATAAAGTGTAAGAATTTTACAATATAAGGCCAGATTGCCACCATCATTTTGATGCTAGCGGGACTTCAAACGCGATGTTTGACGAGTTAGCTGAAAGGTCTCTGACGAGTCCCTTAGCAGGGACGAAACATACGTATGTAAGGCTAGCCATAGTTATCCATTGTAGAAAAATTAGTGGCACGTAAATTTTCTTTCGAAATGTTCCCTGCACGATTTCCTCTTCAGTTGTCTATATTCTGGAAAATTGCGATATAACGATAAACGTTTTCCAAGAAGATCCTAAGTACTTGCGTTGCTGAAAATTATATTTCTTGCTCTTGGTAAGATGTCTGTTATGTGCTGATAACAGATAAGAAGAGAACCAATCGAAAGGCTAGAAGTTCAGTGAACAGAGAGTTACAAATTTAATATCAATAAATTAGTAACAGTAAACACTAAACAATAAATCTTTGGAGTCCTGACCTGGAAGACCTCCAACATAAAGAGGATCGTAGATATTGGCGTCCTTCTGAGAGCCTTTGCCACCTCCTTGCTGTGTAGAGCCGCCATCAACTTGAAGTTCCACCACAGTCTTATCTTTAGTTGCTTTAATTGTGTGCCACTGTCCATCACACAGCTCCAGTGGGTTACCAGCAGTATATTGCACCACTAGCTGGCCTCCGCCATTCTCAGCACGGAAGATGATCTGAAGCAGGGATCGGCTCGTTAGTTTTCACTGGTGGCTTGTAAACAAAGAGCTCATGAAAAGAGCTCTTCATCTGCCCAAAGCAAATGCAGTTCACATGTTATACTTACGTTGCCAAGAATCATTTCCAACACAATGTAGTCTCCTTTGGCACTTGACGACGACAACAGAACACCAGTGTGTGATGTTGGTTTAATCTCAAGCGTAATAATTTCCTCTTGTCCCACGGTGTATCCGTTATCTGAACAAAAAACAGACAACACATGAATGTAGCATTACACAGCGTACTTTAGTACCTTTTCGTTCTGAAAAAAGAGAATCAACTACGGTAGATGTTAGCGTAGGTAACCGTATAAATGCCAGTGAAATTGAGGATTAACATGACACGTGATATTTGAAAATTTGAAGTGTGACGACGGATTGTGACATATTAACCTCTCCTCTACCAAATCCCTTCTAGTAGTCTTCTCAGGTCGTCACGCAATGCTTCTAGAAGCGTTCCGTGACGACCCTAAAAACGGATGTGGACTACCCTTCTACCAGATCGCGATACCAGATCTACCAGATCTACCAGATCGCGATAATCGAAAGAAATGTTTAAACTGTAGGAACAGAAATCGAATATATAAATTCTGACCTGGTACGCATCAAATGTCTCTATGTTGACAGACTGTATCGAGTCGCGTCCATCGCGATGTGTGAAAATGCTTAAGCTTTAGTTTGAATTCACGTTTGAATGAAAAGGACTAGATCGCTGCATATATGAAATTACCGTGTTCTACGGTTTTCGCTTGTCTTTTTATTATTCTAAAAACTTTAGTAACGACGATTTCTCTTCATTGAACTTACCAACTATTAGGAGGCCACCACCATTTTCGAAGCTGACCCCAGATGAAGGGCTGTCTCGGTAACAAACTTCAGTCTTAAAGGAATTAGTTGGCGAACCAATGTCATTATTGTTCACTGTTACGTTCCTGATGCACCCTGGTAAACTTACTCGTGAACCAGACTAGAAAGAACAACATTATCATTACTTTAAAATTACAATAAAACATGTTGATTGGTTTACAGTAAAATATGTAATGGTTGGCGCACTTTTCAAAGAAGCAAAAGAAACTGGGTGTCACTAACCGGCACACGTTTAGCATCAAAGTTTCCTGGTGTTCCGCCCAAGAAGAGCGTTTTAAGTGCATTTATAAATGTAGGTGTACCAGCAGCTCTTCCCGAGGCGACTTTTTCACCATCTACATAAAGCGTACCGTTGACTTCCTTGCGCATAAACCGCACCTGGTAAACATAACAATTTGCAGGGTTACTGCCAAAAACTAAGTTTCATAGTAAATGGTTTCCACCCAGGAGTATCAGTAGGTTCGTATTGTGTGATCGTCCGGGTTAGGGTAGCTCTGAAAAGAACTGTTGTTAGTGACTAGCGTTTCGACAGCCGGAGTAGAAGTCATCTTTAGAGTCAAGTGAATAGTGTTTGTGAGGCGATGATATTAGAAGTCTGGTTTGAAAACAGCTTACGTGACGAAAACAACTACCTCGAACGTGTTTTTTTACAAGAATTACTACTAGGTTTACCGACCTACCGAAGCTGGCGCAACGAAAAGGAACGTAACACCTGTTAATACAGTAAGGGCACTTCTGAGGCCATCTTAAGGACTTTACAGCCCTACAACATCCATGTAGCTCACAAACCCACAACTACGTTACGACACTTGCTGACCAACGTTTAAGATAGGAACGAACCTAACAACAGACAGGGACCAGCTTACAAAATCAAATGCTGCGACTGCCAGGCTTCCGACATGTGTGAGACTGGCAGAAACCTTAACACGAGACTGACAGAACACAAACGAGCCACGAGAAATGGGGATGCTAACAATCACATCGCTTTTCATCATCAACTGACTAACCACAACATTGACTGGGACACTGCCAAATGATTAACCAACAGTACGAACTATTTTCATCGACTAACTTTAGTAAGCTGGTACACTAGCTTACAACAAACACCTCTTAATGTCAATCACTACAGACGTCTTACAAAGACTTATCCGCCACGTAAACGAAACCAACAAACGTACTGACCGACTCAATTTGACTAACAATACACGAACCTCCGACCGACTACAATAGACGGATTGAAACTAAGCTATGACTGATGACAAACTTAACACAAGTCTTTCAGCCAATGCCATCATGGCTAAACTGACCAATCAGTTTTAACGGACCAGACTTAGGGTTATCGCCTATCGTCTTAGGTTACCGCCTGTCAAACACTATTCACTTGACTCTAAAGATGACTTCCGCTCAGGCTGTCGAAACGTCAGTCACCAACAACAGTTCTTTTCAAAACTACCCCCACCCGGACGATCACACAATACGAACTAAAAACCAAATTTAACACTAAGTTGAAGTCTCAAGGCCGCAAGTTTAAGACTCCATGCAAAAACAACCATTTTATTCCTATGATATTGTTGTGAGATTTGTTCACTTTAATTGAACAGGTGTTTAAACAACAAAAAAATCAAAATAGAGAGACAATGTTGAAATCCTTATTGAAATAAAAACAAACAATGTATGTTACGAATATATCCCAAGCATAACAGAAGTGGTACAGCTTACACTGTGCCACTCTCCATCACTGTAGGAGTTTTGAGGTGAAGTGAGGACCAGGATACCGCCACCGGCTGTAAAGCTGCAAGACACCTTGCCTCCCTCCAAATGACACTCTATAAAGTCAGACGTGCCCGTGTATAACAAGATGCCATTTGGATTCGATGCACGGAATTCAAAACGCAGTCTAGTCCTGCAAAAGAAAGAAAATTGACTGCTCGAGAAATACTTACATCACACTCATTTTGGTACAACATGATAGAGAAAAACATAACGTAGAGTCTGACTGAACATGCGCACACACACATACAGTTAAGCTTTTGCATAACAGGTTCCTCCAATGCGATTCCTGAATGCGGTCACAACTACAACTTGGCGTTGCAAAAAAGTGACGGTTCACTTAGCCTCCAATCTCATTCAAACAAGATTCAAGCAGTAACCTCATCGAAACCATACTAAATATATTAAATTTACCAAAACTGTCATAATATTCATATTTATAAGAAAACGTTGCTGTTGAATGCAACCTACTGACACACAACAAGATTGAAAATTCATTAGGAGATGATTTGCACTTACTTTGAGCTAATTAACTTGGAAAGCACGCTATCTTTAGTGATAGTATACATCACGTGACTGTTGAGGTCGTAACCAAATCCTATTGCTCCAGCTTGCTGTGCTGGTTTACCCGGCATTGGACAAACTGTGGGCTGTGTGGAGGGGGGAGGGGGTGTTGATGGGGAAGGGGTAGTAGTGGCTTTTTCAGTTGTACTGCGCTTGGTAGTAGGAGTAGGAGTAGGAGTAGTGCTTGGTGTCGTAGATTTCGTTGTGGATTGAAGTCCTAATAGTTGAGGCAACGAATAATAATCATGTATCGAAAATACAATATTAGCGTCGATGTAATTAACCAATGCACCACATATTGCCGCCATCTGCTCTCTTTTTCTACAATATCTGCAGAAATTCTCGCAGCTGATTGCCTAACTTTCATTATCAATAAGCGGACAGACATTCGAATTTATAATTTGTGCGATATTATTATTGTAAAAAAAAACAAATTACCCCACGGCCCGTTTTTCATGGGTCTGTCCTGTTATTGACAATGAATTTCGTCATAACATTGGCAACCACAGCTACTTTGACTTAAATAGACCATTAAACTCAGTAACGGACTCAGGTGACGAGTGGTTTCGGACAACTTTTTGCTACCTTAAGTAAATAGAGCAGAGCTTAACTTACCTCCAGGTGTTGGTATGGGCTTCTCTATGACAAGGTTCTTAGGGGTCTGTTCCGAATAATCATCGTTATCGAATATGACCTTGTTTCTTGACTTGTATTTCATAAAGTTGTACAGTCTGGTACCAAATCTGTCGATCAAAAAAGTCATAGTTAACCTTAGCTATCCTCAGTCTTTTATCACATTATATTGTATAAGACTGGAATGGGCAGGCAGTCGTATCTATTAAAGCGTTAAGGTTTTTAAGTGATTATTGACCGGGTCAAAAGAAAGTAGCAATATCGTAGCGTCCTGTCCCTTAACATCATGTATTCTGCGATAATGCTGGAGTGTCATTTTTCAGTTCAAAACATGTCTGATGAGCTCCCGTTTGGGAAGGCAACTTGTACTGCGCTTTATGTAGAGTACAAGTTGCACTTGCAGTTGTAAGGATTGGTCAGCAATATTCCATTATTGGTTACTCAAGGACGGCAGTTCAATGCTTGTGTTTTCACCTCGCTATGGAACACGCATTCACTAACAGATAGACTGCAGCAATTAAGGAATTAAGAATTACCAAGGTCAGATACGTAGCTCGCTTGACGACGTTTTCAAATGCTCGCAAGCACATTCAGCTTTAACAGAAAATGAAAATCGTGAAAAAAAAAGAATAAACGTACTTATCTTCAAACGTCAAGTCTCTAATGGATCCGCCTTTCAGAGAAGTGAGGAAAACAGAGTCAAAGTCTCTATTCCTAACAGTGTCTATGTAGCCAACAGGGACACCTCCAAGGTACATATCCTGTGTTGTCTGAATATACCGAGGCATCTTGTCTTGAAATTTACCAGACACTCTTACATTATCAACGTCAAGATCAAACCTAAAAAATAGATATCACACTCTATTGTATGCCAGAATTCAATGGAGGAGCAACACAAGATCACGGCTGAGGCTCAGTCATCAAGGCTGAGGTTTGGAGAATGGCATAATTTATCAAAACTAATATTAAAAGAAGCCCATAGCAATCCATACGAAAAGAAAAACAGGCATTACAGACCCACTTTTGACCAGGAGGCATTGCGCGCTGTAGAGCATTGGAAACAATAGAAACCTCGCTATCATGCACACCAAAACAACGACAGACGCGCGAAAAGCATAATCGGCCGTTTTTATACTAGAGGACGCATTATCCGTCTGGACGAAGTTGGGCCAACATTTGTAGTTCGTCTGGTTATGCGTCTCTAGAATAAAGACGGGCACAAGACGCATTATCCGTCTAGACGAACTATCTTCCGGAAGCGCGTCGTTCAAGACCCATAAACAAGGATAGTTTAGACGGATAATGCGTCTTCTGCCCGTCTTTATACTAGAGACGCATAACCAGACGAACTGCAAATGTTGGCCCAACTTCGTCCAGACGGATAATGCGTCCTCCAGCATAGAAACGGCCATTGTCAAAAATATTTGGAAATGGATGGACATCACTGGGTGTCTGGATATCGCTCAATAGAGCAATACTAAGCACGGACCAGTTCTTAATTGTGAAATATAATAAGAAGAAAGGAGGAAGAGACACTTGAATAAGGCTTACAAAAATTCATTGCATTCCTTGGTTAAAATGTCTAAGACATTTTCACCAACAGAAATGAATCAATGACTTTTGACACTTACGCTGTACCATCCAAATGAATGGAAACAAAGTGCCACTCGCCATCATTGAATTGGTTGTCAGTCTTTAAAGTCAAAGGAGAACTTCCTGCATTGGCTAAAAGTGTCACTTTCCCATCTACCAGGCCCAGAACGATAAAATCTTTCTGAAATGAGAAAAAATATCAGCAATCAATGAATTATTAATCAATAGTAATAATAGAGTGGAATCTCTACTAACAACCATCCCTCTTCCACGGCCACTTGTTTGTGTCCCAGCACACGCTCCACATATTCACTCTCATTTGAGTGAGACACGGTATCCCTGAAAAGCAGTACCTTGTTTCTTTTTTTTGTTTGAATAGGTAGGTATTCAGTTTAGTTTGGGTCACTTTTCTTGTAATTTACTTTTATATCAAAATAGTTTTAATTCTTATATTTGATAATAGATTTTTGCTGAGAGGAACTACCGTGTCTTAATAAAGTCATCTATTCTATTCATTTTAACCTCTCTAGGACGACACCTCTAGGGCTTCCTAACGGCCCAAAAACCTCTCGACAATGGCCAATTAATGAACAACTAAACAACGATGTATAAAAAAACACATTTTTTATTTTTAAAGGTTGCAAAACTTGATCCGTACCAAGCGCCGTTGGTCTCTGCTGCAGTCCACGTCCCAAACAAAAAAACATCAAGTGTCATATTACTACCTCCCCATGCTGGGCACCTCTCTACAATGGCCACATTGTATCCGTCCCCAAGGTGGCGGATGTGGGGAGGAACGAGTGCATTGGCTTGAAAACTCCCTTAGGTATGTGGTACTTAAAGAGTACGGAACCTATAGAAACCGTTAAGAGCTAATCCCACTTAATTTAAAACTTCAAAGCTAATTTCTGCTTTCCTCCGCTGTCTTTGAACATTCTGTGTCAAAAACATTCGGTCTCATCTCAAGCTTGCGGCTTTGTTTGCTTTGTGTTCATGGGTTCGTCCAATCCGTTTCTTTCGTAATCACCATCGGTGGAAGTTCGCCCGGTCAACGAATTTACTTGTGTGCTGTCAGATATTCTTGCATTTGAAAATAAGGTAGCCATGAAATTTTGCGTAGTCGAAAACCTGGGTTTTCCAGTCACCGTTTGAAACCAAAAGTTACTACACTGTGGTCAAGCAGTCAACTACTAATCCTTTTTGTCACTCTCTTGGCTTTCCAAGATAACACTGCCAAAAATTAAATTCAGCAGAAGTTATTTATGAGCAGATACAGTGCTTCAACTCATTACTCAAGCCGACCCCACCAAACGTTGACTTTCAACAAATGAAAAATGGAATACTTACCCCTTCACTGTGAGCCTCAAGGAAAATGAGTCCATTGTCTGTCTCAGAAAATACTCTGAACGACAATCCAATAGTAAAACTTTTCTTTGATCTGTCGAGGAAAGGCTCTATCGAAAGGTAACTGTCTCCCTCTAAGAATGTGACATTGTGTGCTTGCTGTAAATCAAATAGAATGGAGTATGAGATAGCGAAGGCGTGTTGGCCTAAAGGTTAGTGCAGTCTACTCTAGATTAATCAGTTCAGGTTTAAGCCCTGGCCCTGGGCAAAGCATTTTACTCTCACAACTTGCCTACCTCCACCCAGATGTACAAATGGGTACTGGTACAAATACTGGGGTCTGGGGGAAACCCCACTATGGACTAGCATCTCAACTCATGAGATAGTGGTACTCTCTTGATCCAAAGGGTGATCGTGTCTCTTGAAAAAAGGAACTACGGCCTTGAAGAGTGACTCAAAGGGGCTGCTCACCTTAACTTGACATCCCACAATAAAGCCTGGAGATGCCTCTAACTTGATACCACCAGTGGATAAACTCAAACTTGTAAGACATCCTTTGAAAAACATTTTAGTTCTGCACGAAAAAAAAACATCACCTGTTTCAGCATGACAAGAAGGATGGAACTGAGCAGAAAGATAGAGTAGGGCTGGAGTGACCATTAATTCACCCAGATAAACTTTCTATTGTCTTATCCTATGATCTGTGCATTACAGATACTATATTATGAACTAGTTACTTACACGTTTGCAGGAATTGTCGTTCTGTTTTCGATACCTCCCCAGTAGACAAAATCTGCATTCACAAATTTTGGAATCTTTCTTCCACTATAGAAAGGTTCTCCATTTGCGAGAACCTCCTCCTCACCCTTGGAAGAAATCTTGAAAGTAAACTCGTAACCGCGAATATCGGTAGCTTTCTTTACAATAGTGACCTGGTCACCGGTGTCGTAGACCTTTTTAGAAGTGACGCTTTTGTATCCATGACCCATATTGTAAGAGAAAACCACATGTCCATTAGATAATTCCATGGCTTGAAATAGTGAAGTATCTTCATCATCAATACCAATCACCAAGATTCCATTTGAAGAGGTTGTTGTAAATTTGAAGTCCATTTCTCCCATGGGATCAGAATCATAAGGACCTGATTTGACGAATCCTGTACCAAAAAATGTTCTGCTTGGGTCTTCATCGTCCGCCGCAAACTGTGTATTACCACTTCGCGAGTAACAGAAATCATCTTTTGCAGGTTTCTCAAGAGGCTGAGTAAAAAGAGCGATTGACATAAAATGAGGCTAAGATATTAAATTGAAACATACACGAACTACGTGATTATATGAAATAGGTTTCACACAATCAATATCCATGGTCAGTCCTTTTTAGATTGTCCTTTTTAGGGCCTTTGCCTAGTGAAGACCATTCCATCTCTTTTACACTTTAATTCTCTGATAACTCTGAGAAGCTATTTACTAAACTAGGATGGCTCCCCATAGACGATATCATACGTAGCAGAAAGCTTGATCTATTACATAAGATCCGTTTTGGACACTGTCCAGATTACCTTATTCCATATATACATTATCTAAAGGACACTCATAGCTACAACACTAAAGTTACAACCAAGAATAACCTAGCTCTTCCTAAGTGCAAGAGAGTTTCGGGTTGCAGGACTTTCCATACAAGCACAACTCGCCTTTGGAATAATGTTGATGTTCCCATTCGTGATACTACATGGTACAAACAATTTACAGGAAAAGTACGCCAGAAACTACTGAAACAAAATGCTACACTAGAACACTTCGTAATTAGTAGCATGTTCTAGATCCTATTTGTATTAAGTTAATTTAAATGTTAATCACTATTCATGATTTTATAATATGTAAATAATTAATTAGGTTTCGGCTTTTTATTGTGTTATATATATCTGACTGAATTCGCAAAAAGGTATCCGCAGTGGACTCAAACACAGTCCCGGCAGCCAGAGTGCTCTGGCCACCCCCCCTGGCTAGCAGATTGGACAATCACGCATACACGTGACACCCAATACACCAGCAGGGTGCTAAGTCAACACAGAACCCTTCAACCGGGTTCAACAACTGAGTAAAATACCCAGCAAAACAGTCAATAACAAGGTTATAATCATTCAACACTGAAAACTCAGTCTTAACTAATAGAGGTGCCAGTACAAAACAGGCTCCCCTCCCCCCTGCTTTTGACAGCTGGCCCCCAGCAAGCCACCAGCAGAGAGTTCAGTGACTGAGCAATTTTCCCAGTGCTGCCTTGACGGAAGCCCCCTGGGTTTAGAGTCGCTGGCTTAGCCTAGATCTGGGCTGCGCCAAGAACTAGGCGAAAACCTAGCAGGCACCTTTTTGCAAATTCACTCACACTTTCTTCATTACTCTATTTTATGCAAAACTAGAAAAGGAAAAAACAGCTCATGAAAATTTGTCACCTTTTGTAAGCTATGCACTTCGTAATCTCATAAAACACGCTGTTTAACACAATGACAGTCCCTGTTATATAAAAACTTAGTTATAACAAAGTTTCATGACCTACATCTGAATTCCACGATCCAACAAAGTGATTATTGACTTGAAGACCATCAAAACATCCTGTGTAATTAACAGCATCAACTTGAGTAGGCAGCTTCATGTTTGAAGGAACTCCACCAACAACAAGATCACTATCCTTGTCAAGGATTATTTTGGGATTATGTAAATCCTGAGCCAAAGGTCTGTCAATTGCAATGGTCTGTTTTATTTCGTTTTGATCAAAATACTCGACTGAAAGCCTTGCCGAGTTTCCCGTCCTATAAAACACAAATAAACAAAAAAACGAGTCAAAAATCGATAAAAACATCAATATTATAGTCAACGTTTGTGTAGTGTGACAGCATATACAAGCAGCACTCACAAATAATTTAACTAACCTCTCACAGCTGACACAGACTAACCACTCACGGCTGACAGAATAATTACTCACAGTTGACACACAGACTAACCACTCACAGCTGACACACAGACTAACCACTCACAGCTGACGCACAGACTAACCACTCACAGCTGACGCACAGACAAAACATCCACACAATGTTTGAGTGAATAAAGACAGCTTATTGTCGTGACTGGAACTAATCAACAAATGTAATCAAAATATAGCCGTTGCCAAAGCCAAGGCAATTCAAAGTCGTGTTTGTTAACAAATAAAATAAACAAGGAAAAACTCCCTCAGATTTTGATAAATGCTATTGTAGAAGCGTTTGAATTCACGAAAATCCAACTCAGACAACACAAAATAGCAAGTCTACAGCTACTAATTGGAAACAAATCAAAGAAAGATCCAGCGCAAGCTCACATGGACTGCTCACATGGACTGCTCACATGCTCACAGGTTCGTCACATGTCTTATCACATGTCTTATCACATGTCTTAGTAACGGTACCAGTTTTCTGGCCGTGCACACCCTTGAAAAAATTAAGTGGGAATCCCATTGTGGTGTCCTTATAGGAATGTCGATTTTTTTTCTGCATATCACCGTGCAACCAACTCAGGAAAGCCACAGGTCAAAATGATTTGCGTTCTCTGAACGTCATTGAGCTAAGGTAAATTCAGAATTAAAATGTAAAATATTCTTAAGAACCACTTATCCTAATATTAAAATTTAAGTTACAAAATATAGTTCATACACTGGCACCCCGCAAACTCCACACCATTCAAACGAGAACGAAAATGCGTGAAAGTGGCTGTAAGATGATCAACATACAAACATATGTTGGAGTGAGGGTAAGGAAATTGCAGTAGTTCACAAAAATAACAGCATTGACAGACAAAACTTACAGGCCACCTTCAAGTTTATACCAGCGCTCTCCATCAGTCACGATATTTTGGTTAGTACCCAGATCAAGGTAAAACCCTGAAGTGCACATCTTGAGATGAGGTCTGGCAGCTTGCAACTCTACAGCTATGAAGTCTGCTGATCTGCACTCTTGCGACTGACGTTTCAGGCGATACCTGTTTGAGTTTCCTGCATCTCCCATGAACAGAACCAGTCCATCAGGCTTTTCTGGCTTCAAATACATGAGGAAGTTGAGAGCCCTGGTCTGCCTCTGAACAGCTCGTGGGGGTAATGGTGAGCTGGTAGTTTTGCCATCAAATTTCATGACAAGGGAGGTGTGTTTGAGCAAGACATGTGCTCTGTCCATCATTCCTCTGATATCATCCAAGCGCCGAACCACTTCAGTGTCCAACTCCTCGATAATCTTCTCCTGTCGCTGTTCTTGAATCACCACTTTCTCTTTAATGACTTTAGACATATTTAAGGCATTCATCACTTTCTCTTCAGCTTCAGTGATGTTGCTGTTTGTAGCAATGATAGACTCCTTGAGGCCAGAGAGACCGCTCAGTTGCCTCTGAAAACAGACAACAGTATACTCAAGATTAATTTAGACAGACTGATGTGTTGGTAAATTTCACGTCTGATCAGTATCACATTTCTCCTCACAACGTAACACTTAACCAAAAGAAAAGTTATTAAGAATACATAAGTCAACTAATGGAATACACTTTGAACAAATTCTCCCAATAAGTCCCTTGAGAAATACATGGAGATCATTCAAATGTTGGTTACAGGAGGCACTTCAATGAGTAAAGGACCTTTACAAACACCTAAAGATGTTCAAACCACTGTTTCTCACATTTTGTTTCTGACACACTGACAGGTAATAACATACCATATTAACATCAGTACAATGATTTCAGCCATTTTAGGGAAGTTGTTTAAAACATTTATTAACAATGCATAACATGATTTGTTGATGAAACTGGATTGCATGAACTTCACATTACCCAACTACAGCACTGGGCTTTATACAAGCCGGATTCCGAACGAGCAATAAATGCAAATCTTATTTACTTAAAATCTGCTTATAGCACGGTACCTTTTGGAATAATATTTAAAACAATTCACTCTAGTTCATTTCTCTAAGAGATCCCGCAATTTAACTCTCAAGCGTTCTCGATTAAGTTAATGTCAAACCTTGTAAGAATGCTTAAAGTCTGTGTTATTGTGTTTTTAACTGACATTAAAAGTTTGTTTTGATTGAAATATGGATAGCTTCAAGTTTAATTTTCCCTCACGAGGTTAGCTTGATAGCTTAAATCTCAATAGTTCTTCTTAACTGTATTCAAAATATTACCACGCCATAAGGGGTTTTTGTTAACTTAAATTGGCCATTATTGCTCGAATGTTCTGCAGAAGTCATCTTAATCTCTAAAACAGTGTCCAGATTTAACAGGGTCTATGAACAGGTCCCTGGGAACCAAAAGTACCTCCACTTCCTCAGCTATCTCCCATGCTTCATCTGCCACCATCTTTGATTGTGTTGCATTCTCCCCAAGGTCTCGAGCTTTTTCACCTAAGTGATACAAAGTTGCTTTTCAATGTAATTGTCCACAGTGCTTTAATAAGGTAACTTTTTGATCTGTTAAGTTTTCACCTTTTGTCATAAAAATGCAAAAAATATTTAGCGGTAAACAAGACAACACCATCAAACCAAGCAATACATGAAGAAGTCCCCCTTCATACAAGTAAACTGTACTATAACGTACCTATAAGACCTGCCATTTCTTCAAATTGAGGAAAATTCTTTGCTACATCAAACAAATCTCCAGACACACTTTGAATTTTATTTGTGATGAGGTCGAGCCTGTTCTTGATGTCTTCAAGTAGACTCGACAGTTCATTGTCCACTTTATCCTTTGTCTGTAATGCGCTCTCGTTTAGCACTGAACTGACATTTTGAGAGTTCTTTGCCATGTTGCCGACATTTAGAGACTAAAAGAAAAAAAAAATATAGCAAAACCAGCTGTGTTCCTAAGAAAAATAACCCAGTGCGGATTCTGCAGCTCTTCAGTCTTAGAACTAGCCTCGTAATACAGTGGAGCGGGACAGGGATGGAAAGAAATTTGTAATATATAGTCAGGAAGCTCATGCATGTCTCCTACACACCCGCTAACAAGGCTACAAAGGTGCACATGTTTCCATAATTGCAGCCAATTGAGAACTGGTATACATATAAATTTGCCGCCTTATGCTACATCCAAGAGCTTATTCATTGACATAATGGCTACTCTACAGCTGCGCCTGAAATATACCACAAATAAAAGTACCTTATCTCTAGCATCCATGGCTACATCATCAGCTTCTTTTGCAATGGCTAATGCGTCTTTCAAAGCTCGAGCGATGTCAGCATATCTTTGTGATGCATTAACGGCTTTGTTGGCAAACTGGAAGTCTGTTAGAAGTTTCTCTAACTCATCAGCTTGTCTACGCAGTTCTTCTGAATGGTTCTGTGCCATAGTCACTGATGGAGTTAGTTTATCCATGATACCAGAAAGATTGGCCATCTTTTTGGTGACTTGATCGATGAGATCATCCAATCGTGGAAAACTTCCATTGAAAGCCTACAAAAAAGGCCTCTATATTTAAGTATACAATCACGAGGCATTGACTTGACTTCCTGTAAATTCTCTGCGCTACAACACAAATGAAAACTCTACGGCGATCAGTAAGGAGGATCAAGAATGGGATCAAAAAGATAAACAAGCTATTCATTTTACTCTGTACCTCCAAAGAATCACTGCCATTTAACAGTTTACTTTTGGTTGTCTGAATCACGTCCTGCAGGCTCATTAGTGCACTGTCAACTTCATTTTTCTTCAAAGCTGCCTTTGTTAGTGGTGTCTAAATAAAACATTTCAATTCAATTACAATTCACACTGTTAGCTTCTGTTGTATGGTTAGTTTTCCTGACATTATATTAGCACAGAATCTTGCCTTACTTGCTCAAGGCTAATAGCTTAAATCAAGCTGAGAGATGCATGGAAACACCCAGAACCAATGTGACAAGGCAGAATTTAAAAAATCTTTAAAACAATGCCATTTGACACAGTTTTGGCAACAGAATTACTAGACATGTGCATGGTAATCATGAGTGTATGATTAATCTTTAATCATACTAAAGTCCTGAAACAACCTTAAAGCAATCGAGTCAACATTTGGACAAACCTGGGAGTCATAACCCCTGCTGATGTTGTTGGTATCCAAGGCAAGGCTGGTGTTTTCCAAAACACTCTTCGTTTTGTCCAGAATTGAGGTAAATTTACCAAGCAATTCATGAAGGGTTTTGTTGGCTTCCAGAAGCTGGCTCTGTAAACTCGTGGTATCATTCAGCATTGACTTTGCTTTATTGATTGCCTCCATCACCAGCTCCTGCTCTTCAATCATTGTAACATTTGCAACATCAAAGTTTCTATTCACAAGTTCCTTCAAACTTTCTTCCGCCTCTTCTAACAACAGTGTCTGGTTTGCTTTGTCAGTCTTAAGGGTTTTGGCTATTTTTTCAGCGACCTCTACAATGCCTGATAGGTAGAAAAAAAAATTTGAGATCAATTTTTATTAATATGGACATAAAGTTGCACTTCATGGTCCGCACTTATCAGTAAATTCCTTTCTGGAAACTTATGACAAGACCATTCAACAGGTGTTAAAAATTGAGCAATATAACGACATGCATGAAAGAATTATGCAAGTTAGGATAATGAGTTCCTTGGTAAAATAAATCTTTGTAAATGTCTGAAATTGTGGACTTTTCTTACAACGTATAGGTGCACTGTCATGAGTGTTGACAAGTTGTTGCTTCTTGCATAAAAGCAAAGGCTATAAATATAGGCATAAAGTAGTTTTTGACAATCAATCAACCAATCCTTTATTTGTTAGAGCAGGCTAAAAGACAAGATTGAATGAACAATATTGTATAGGCAGCCAAAAGGCTGATGTGGACCTGCTTATAATAGTAAAATAACTAAGATAAAAATGGAACAATAATTAGAATTA